>Ga0315900_10005469_pt1 | contig 17450 bp, 15 predicted proteins | sample LakEriMetagenome_FD_203521 | JGI IMG/M metagenome (GOLD analysis project Ga0315900, IMG submission 203521) | Freshwater fungal communities from buoy surface, Lake Erie, Ohio, United States - Buoy 12 MA114 | ecosystem: Environmental > Aquatic > Freshwater > Lake > Lake biofilm | place: USA: Lake... | reverse complement strand
GCTCCTCGGGAATTGACGTATACGTAAACCACGCATTTTAGGCTCGGCCGGAGGCCGGCAGGCGTGGTGCCCGGGACGGGAATCGAACCCGTATGCCCTGCGACGGGCCGCGGATTTTAAGTCCGCTGCGTCTACCGATTTCGCCACCCGGGCCACCGTTGTCATTATGGTCCGCGGAGGCAGTCACGGTGAATGCAGCGTTCAGGAACGACACACCGATTACGCGCGCAAGAGACCCTAAAGTGACGTTGACGGGCTTCACTTGCCCGTCATCAAGCAGCAGCCTCCAAGCGTGTCCTGTCAGGCGACGCGCCCTGCGCACCGCCACCGCCCTTTTCCCGCAGGTGGGCCGCCCATCGAGCGCAGCCTTGATCCACGAAGACTGAAGCACCAACATGTACTCTGTCACCACACCCCGCACCGACTCTTCAGCCCAAGACGACCCATCAGCCCAGGCAGCCCGCATGCCGACCTTTTTCATTCCCCACGGCGGAGGACCTTGCTTCTTCATGGAGTGGAACCCACCGGGCATCTGGGACGGGATGGAGGCCTTCCTGCGCGGCATCGCCGCCACGCTGCCGCAGCGCCCCAAAGCGGTGCTGATGGTGTCAGCGCATTGGCAGACCAAGGATCTGTCCGTCACCACCGTCCAGGCCCCCGATCTCCTGTTCGACTACTACGGGTTTCCTAAGCACACCTACGCACTGCGCTACCCGGCCGCGGGGGAGCCCACGCTTGCCGCGCGGGTTCAGTCGCTGCTGGGTTCAGCGGGGCTGGCATGCCAGGCGGACGCCGCCCGCGGCTTTGACCACGGGATGTTCATCCCTATGCTGCTGATGTTCCCAGAGGCTGACGTGCCTGTGGTACAGCTGTCTTTGCGCGAAGACCTGGATCCTGGCGCCCACCTGGCAGCAGGCCGCGCGCTCGAGCCCCTGCGCGACGAGGGCGTTCTGATCGTGGGCAGCGGCATGAGCTTTCACAACATGCGTGCCTACGGCGATCCGCGGTTCGGACCCGTGTCGGACGAGTTCGACGCCTGGCTTACCCAGACTTGCGAGGCCGACCCTGGGGAACGCAAGCAAGGTCTTGCGCAGTGGGACCAAGCCCCCCGGGCGCGCCTGTGCCACCCCCCTCGCGCTGAAGAACACCTGCTGCCCCTCATGGTTGCCGCAGGCGCTGCCTCGGCGGGGCGTGGGCAAAAGGTCTACAGCGAGCGCGTCATGGAGACGACGCTCTCGGCCTTTCGCTTTGATTGAGCGCCGACAGGGCCTTGAACGCCGGCCTTCAGCCTGCGTCGGGGAATGATGAACCCGACGTCTGCTGACCGCAGGCAGTCGCGTCCTGCAAAGACGGGGAGACCATCTTCTCACCATCCCACTGCTGCCCACACCAGCAGCGCCCTTCGGGATCGATGATGCAGGTTCCGCTGCCGCAGCAGCGCGGGTCGTCTTCGTTCATGGATGGTTTCCTCCGCCAGTGAGCGTGGCCTACGAATAGCGCCGACAGATTGTGCCCAAACGGGCTGCGCGGGCCCCAGGCGTAAAAAAGCCCGGAGAACCGGGCTTTCTGGGCGCTTGATCTGCAGCGCATTTTTGGAGGCGCGGCCCGGAGTCGAACCGGGCTAGACGGATTTGCAATCCGTTGCATAACCGCTTTGCTACCGCGCCTTGGTCATGCTGAACCAAAAAAGGGAAGCTGATGCTTCCCTTTTCGGACCGGGGAAACCCCGGTAAATTGGAGCGGGAAACGAGGCTCGAACTCGCGACCTCAACCTTGGCAAGGTTGCGCTCTACCAACTGAGCTATTCCCGCGTAAGCCTCACATTATATGCAGAGAATTCACCTCGGCAAGAACTTTTTTCAGTGAGGCAGCCCATCACCTGCGGTGCTCTCCACCACTGCGGTGGCCGCGGGGGCGACAGGCTCGGCCTTGGCAGGAATGTCCTCGTCGGGCAGTGCCTGCGGGACGGACTCCAGCGCCACGGCCAGCACCTGGTCAATCCAACGCACGGGCACGATCTCGAGATGGTTCTTGGCGTTCTCCGGAATGTCCTGCAAGTCCTTGACGTTCTCTTCGGGAATCAAGACGGTCTTCACGCCACCACGCAAGGCCGCCAGCAACTTCTCCTTCAACCCGCCAATGGCAGTGACCTCGCCCCTCAGGGTGATTTCACCCGTCATGGCCACATCGGCCCTGACCGGGATGCCAGACAGTGCCGAGACGAAGGCCGTAGTCATCGCGATGCCGGCACTCGGACCGTCCTTGGGCGTTGCACCATCAGGCACGTGGATGTGGATGTCGCGCTTCTCGAAGAGGTCGTCCTTGAGCCCGAGGCGCCGAGCGCGGGACCTGACCACCGAGCGCGCAGCCTCGACCGACTCCTTCATCACATCGCCGAGCGAGCCGGTGCGAATGATGTTGCCCTTGCCGGGCATCACGGCCGCCTCGATGGTGAGGAGATCCCCTCCCACCTCGGTCCATGCCAAGCCCACCACCTGCCCCACCTGGTTGGTCTTTTCGGTGCGGCCGAAGTCGAACTTGCGCACGCCCAGAAATTCATTCAAGTTGGCCTCTTCAACGACCACCTTGTCCTGGTACTTATTAAGCTGGATGCCTTTGACCACCTTGCGGCAGATCTTGGAGATCTCGCGCTCGAGAGAACGCACACCCGCCTCCCGCGTGTAGTAGCGCACGATGCCACGAAGAGCGGCTTCCGTGACCTCCATCTCCTCATCACGCACGCCGTTGTTCTTCTGCTGCTTGGGCAACAGGTAACGCTGGGCGATGTTGACCTTCTCGTCTTCGGTGTAACCCGCAAGACGGATCACTTCCATCCGGTCCAGCAAAGCCGGCGGGATGTTCATCGAGTTCGACGTGGCCACGAACATCACGTCCGACAGGTCGAAGTCGACCTCCACGTAGTGGTCGCTGAAAGTGTGGTTCTGCTCAGGGTCCAGCACTTCCAGCAAGGCGGAGGAAGGGTCGCCCCGGAAATCCATGCCCAACTTGTCGATCTCATCCAGCAGGAACAGCGGGTTGCGCGTACCCACCTTGGTCAGGCTCTGCAGCACCTTGCCGGGCATCGAACCGATGTAGGTACGCCGGTGACCGCGAATCTCAGCCTCGTCACGCATGCCGCCCAGAGCCATGCGCACGAACTTGCGACCGGTCGCCCGCGCGACACTCTGCCCAAGTGAGGTCTTGCCCACACCCGGGGGGCCCACGAGGCACAGGATCGGCGCCTTCACCTTGTCCACCCGCTGTTGAACCGCGAGGTACTCAAGGATGCGGTCCTTGACCTTCTCCAGGCCAAAGTGGTCCTCGTTCAAGACGGTCTCGGCATTGCCAAGGTCGTGCCTGATCTTGGTCTTCTTCACCCATGGCAGGTTGACGAGCACGTCGATGTAGTTGCGCACCACCGTGGCTTCGGCCGACATGGGTGACATCAGCTTGAGCTTCTTGAACTCGGCCTCGGCCTTCTTGCGTGCATCCTTGGGCATACGCGCGGCCTTGATCTTCTTGTCGAGTTCCTCCAGGTCGGCACCTTCCTCGCCATCTCCCAGCTCTTTCTGGATGGCCTTGACCTGCTCGTTCAGGTAGTACTCGCGCTGGCTCTTCTCCATCTGACGCTTGACGCGCCCTCGGATGCGCTTTTCAACCTGAAGGATGTCGACCTCGTGCTCCAGAAGCTCGAGCAGCTTTTCCAGCCGTCGCGCCACGGGGAACAAATCCAGCACCGACTGCTTGGCATCCAGCTTCAACGGCAGGTGCGCGGCGATGGTGTCGGCCAGGCGGCCCGGGTCGTCGATCCCGGCAATGGAGGTCAGGATCTCGGGAGGAATCTTCTTGTTGAGCTTGACGTACTGGTCAAACTGCTGGGTGACTGCACGGCGCAAGGCCTCGATTTCGGGGCTACCTTCGCCTGGAGGGGCCACCGGAGTGACATCTCCCACGAAGTGCTCGCCTTCATCACGGATGGCGTGGGTGGTGGCCCGTTGGACGCCTTCCACCAACACCTTCACGGTGCCATCAGGCAGCTTGAGCATCTGGAGGATGCTGGAAATGCAGCCCACATCGAACATGTCCTCGGGCTTGGGCTCGTCCTTGCCAGCCGCCTTCTGGGCCACCAGCATGATTTGCCGGCCGGCCTCCATGGCAGCCTCCAGCGCCTTGATGGATTTGGGCCTCCCGACGAACAGGGGGATGACCATGTGCGGAAACACCACCACATCGCGCAGCGGCAACAGCGGCAAGGTGATCGGATCAGAGGGAAGAACAGGATGACCTGACATGAGATTTCTCACTTTCTCCAGCAGACATGAGGCCCGCGCGTGTGAATGCAAGGGCGCATGCCGCCAGTGGCGACCCGCACAGGCGGGTCAAGCGCTCGCTTTGGCTTGCTCTCGGTACACCAGAAGGGGCTTGCCCCCCTCTTCGATGATGTGATCATCGACCACCACCTTGGCCACGCCGTCAAGATGGGGAAGGTCGTACATGGTGTCGATCAGGGAATGTTCAACGATGGAGCGCAGACCACGAGCACCCGTCTTGCGCTCAAGCGCCTTGCGGGCGATGGCGGCCAGGGCAGAGGGGCGAACCTCCAGCTCCACGCCGTCCATGTTGAACAGCTTCTGGTACTGCTTGATGAGCGCGTTCTTCGGCTCGACCAGGATCTGAACCAGCGCTTCTTCAGTCAGCTCGCCCAGCGTCGCCACCACGGGCAGACGACCCACGAGTTCCGGAATCAGACCGAACTTGATGAGGTCTTCAGGCTCTACCGCGCGGAAGGTCTCTGACACGCGCTTCTCGCTCTTGCTGTGGACGGTCGCCGCAAAGCCGATCCCAGAACGCTCGGTACGGTTCTGAATCACCTTCTCCAGGCCGTCAAACGCACCACCGCAGATGAACAGGATGTTGGTCGTGTCAATCTGCAGGAAGTCCTGGTTCGGGTGCTTGCGGCCACCCTGAGGCGGCACGCTGGCCATGGTGCCCTCTACCAGCTTGAGCAGGGCCTGCTGAACGCCCTCCCCTGACACGTCGCGCGTGATGCTGGGGTTGTCGGCCTTTCGGCTGATCTTGTCGATCTCGTCGATGTAGACGATACCGCGCTGTGCGCGCTCAACGTCGTAGGCGCAGTTCTGCAGCAGCTTCTGGATGATGTTTTCGACGTCCTCGCCCACGTAACCTGCCTCGGTCAGGGTGGTGGCGTCGGCAATCACGAAGGGCACGTTCAGCAAGCGCGCCAAGGTTTGCGCCAGCAAAGTCTTGCCAGACCCGGTGGGCCCAATCAACAGGATGTTGCTCTTGCTGAGCTCCACCTCGTCCTTGGAAGCACCCAGATGCTTGAGGCGCTTGTAGTGGTTGTAGACAGCCACCGAGAGCGTGCGCTTGGCGGCCTCTTGGCCAATCACATACTGATCGAGGCTGGCCTTGATCTCGCTGGGGATTGGCAGGTCAGAGCGGCCTTGCTTGGTGGCCGCGGCCTCACCGGGCGCTTCATCCCGGATGATGTCGTTGCACAGCTCGATGCATTCATCGCAGATGAAGACCGACGGACCCGCAATCAGTTTCTTGACCTCATGCTGGCTCTTACCGCAAAAGGAGCAGTAGAGAACCTTTTCGCCCGAGGCGCCCTTTTTTTCGGCCATGTGTAACTGCGTGCTCAGATGGAAGGTTGATCTTCGATCGATGATAGTTCATCGACCATCATGGACCCGCGTCGAGCGGGCTGGCGCGCAGAAAAGAGGTACTTTTACCCGGCTCAGCCCGGGCGGCGCTCCAGCACCTGATCGATCAGGCCATAGTCCTTGGCCTCGGTGGGTGACATAAAGAGGTCGCGCTCCATGTCGGATGTGATCCGCTCCAGGGTCTGCCCTGTGCGCTCGGCATAGATGCGGTTGAGCTGCTCACGGGTCTTGAGAATCTCGCGGGCGTGAATCTCGATGTCCGTGGCCTGACCCTGAGCACCGCCCGAAGGCTGATGGATCATCACCTTGGAGTTGGGCAATGCAGCGCGCTTACCCTTGGCGCCCGCCATCAGCAGGAACGAGCCCATGCTGGCGGCCATGCCCAGGCACAGCGTGGACACATCCGGCTTGATGAACTGCATGGTGTCGTAGATCGACAGGCCCGCGCTCACGCTGCCACCGGGGGAGTTGATGTACAGGAAGATGTCCTTGTCCGGGTTTTCGCTCTCCAAGAACAGCATCTGGGCGACCACCAGGTTGGCGCTCTGGTCGTTGACAGGGCCGACCAGGAAGACGATCCGCTCACGCAGCAGCCGGCTGTAGATGTCGTAGGCGCGCTCACCGCGCCCCGACTGCTCGATCACGATGGGCACCATGCCCAGTCCGGTGGTCTCCAAAGCGCTCATGTTCGATCGTCCCTTCAAGCAGCAGCCATCAATTCATCGAACGGTACCACCTTGTCCACGACCTTGACCTGTCCCAGCACATGCTCGGTGACGTTGTTCTCGATGACCACCGCCTCCACTTCAGCCATGCGCTGACGATCGGTGAGGTAGTAGCGCACCACTTCCGCCGGCCGCTCGTAGCTCTGGCTCAGCTCTTCGATGTGCTTTTGCAGCTGGTCAGGCTTGGCCTGCAGGTTGCTGGCGCGCACCAGTTCCGCCACCACCAGGCCCAGGCGGACGCGACGCTCGGCCTGGGGCTGGAAGATCTCGGCAGGAATGGGCGCGGTGTCGGCGTCCTTGATGCCGCGCTGCTTGAGGTCGGCGCGAGCAGACTCCACCATGCGCTCGGTCTCGCTCTCGACCAGGGCCTTGGGCACGTCCAGCTCACCGGCCTTCAGCAGGGCATCCATGACGGCACCCTTGTTCTTGGACATCAGGCGGAACTTGACCTCACGATCGAGGTTCTTGCGAACATCGGCGCGAAGACCCTCCACCGTGCCTTCCTTGATGCCCAGAGCCTTGGCGAAAGCATCGTCCACGTCAGGCAGATTGGCGGCCTCGATCTTCTTCATGGTCACGAGGAAATCAGCTTCCTTGCCTGCCACGTCCTTGCCCTGGTAGTCCTCAGGAAACTGCAAAGGGAAGGTCTTGCTTTCGCCCACGCGCATGCCACGCACAGCCAGGTCGAACTGCTCGAGCATCTGGCCTTCGCCAATGATGAACTGGAAGGCCTCAGCCTTACCGCCCGCGAAGGGCTCTCCGTCGATCTTGCCCTCGAAGTCGATGGTCACGCGGTCGGCTTCTGCAGCGCCTTCTGCCGCCGGCCGCTGTGCAAAGGTACGCCGCTGCTTGCGCAGGATCTCAATGGTGCGATCGACAGCGGCGTCGGTGACTTCGGTCGACACCCTTTCAACTTCCACGCCAGACAGGTCGGCGATGCGGACCTCCGGATAGACCTCGAAGGTGGCATCAAAAGCCAGTTGCCCTTCTGCGGCCTCTTCGCGCTGCGCGATGCGAGGCGTGCCGGCCACCCGCAGCTTGGCTTCGCTGGCGGCGTCCGCAAAGGCCTTGCCGACGCGGTCATTCACCACCTCGTACTGCACGGAGTAACCGTAGCGCTGGGCGACAACCGACATCGGCACCTTTCCGGGACGGAAACCGTCGGCCTTGACGGTGCGTGACAGGCGCTTGAGCCGCGTATCCACCTCCTTGCCGATGTCGTCAGCCGAAATGGTCAAGGTAATGCGGCGCTCGAGCTTCTCTAGGGTTTCGACGGTAACGGTCATGAGTGACTCAGTTCTGATGGAAAGGATTGAAGGAGATGGTGCGCGGGGTCGGACTCGAACCGACACGGAGTTGCCTCCGTCAGGACCTAAACCTGGTGCGTCTACCAATTTCGCCACCCGCGCAAATTCGGTGGGCACGGTCTCAACCGAGATTGAGGCCGGATGGTGTGTGCAAAACGCGGAATTTTAGCCTGTCGGCTTCATCCAAACGCCCACCGCTGGTATGTCGTCCAAACCCGGGGCCGCTAGGGCGTGCCGAGAGTGCCTGCCTGCAAGACGGCGAGCGACAATCTGCGATGTGGGCGTTGAACACTACGAGAACTTCCCGGTGGCCTCTTGGCTGTGCCCGCCAGGCATTCGCCAGGCTGTCGTGGCCCTGTACCACTTTGCCCGAACTGCCGACGACATTGCGGACGAAGGACCCCAAGGACCCGACGAGCGCCTGGCGGACCTGATGGCCTACAGGCAGTCGCTTGTGTTCACCCTGAAAGGGCAACCGCAGGACGCTGACCCTCGCTGGGCGGTCGTGTTCAGTCGGCTGCACCAAGCGCACTTGCAACATCAGTGGCCCGCGCGGCCCTTGCTGGATCTGCTGGACGCCTTCGAGCAAGACATCCCCAACCCCACCTACCCCGACCGCAACGCCTTGCTGGACTACTGCAGGAGATCAGCCAACCCCGTGGGCAGGTTGCTGCTGCACCTTCAAGGTGTGCGGGACGAGCGGCTGATCGCGATGTCCGACCAGATCTGCACCGCCTTGCAACTCATCAACTTCTGGCAAGACATCAGCGTGGACGACACCCGAGGCCGTATCTACGTGACGCGGCGCGATGCAGCGGCTTACGGCCTGGCTTGGCCGCCCTTTCAGACTGGGTTTGACCAGAGCCGAGCGCGGGCCTTGGTGGCCGACCTTTGCCAATGGGCCCGTCAGACCATGGAGGCTGGCGCCAGGTTGCCGCTGGAGTTGGGAGGGCGCATGGGGCTGGAACTCCGGTTGGTGGTTCAGGGGGGGCTCAGGGTTCTGGAGAAAATCGAACGCATGGATCACCAGACTTTCCTGAGGCGACCCGTGCTGAGCGGCTGGGATGCCGCACCGGTGCTCTGGCGGGCGTTGACCATGGGCATGCCAGGCAGGACCACAGGGTGACACCTCAGCAGTACGTTCAGGACAAGGCCGCACGCAGCGGGTCCAGCTTTTATTACGCGTTCCTGTTCCTGCCGCCGCACAGGCGGGCAGCGATCACCGCCTTCTACGCCTTTTGCAGGGAAGTGGACGACGTGGTGGACGACGCAGTGGACTTGTCCATCGCCAGCACCAAGCTGGCTTGGTGGCAACAGGAAGTGGCGGGGTCCTTTGCCGGCCGACCCACGCACCCCGTCATGAAGGCGCTGATGCCGCTGGCGGGTGATTTCGGCATTGTTCAGGAGCACCTGCAGGCTGTCATCGAAGGCTGCCGAATTGACCTGGAGCAAAACCGCTTCCTGGACTTCGTGGCGCTGCAGAAGTACTGCCATCTGGTCGCCGGTGTGGTGGGAGAAGTGGCCTGCAACATCTTCGGCCGGACGTCGGAGCACACCGTCCAGTACGCGCACCGCCTGGGTCTGGCCATGCAGTTGACCAACATCATTCGAGACGTGGGCGACGATGCCAGGCGGGGCCGCATCTATTTGCCGATCTCGGAGTTGCAACAGTTTGATGTCAAGGCGCACGAGTTGCTGACCAGGCAAAGCCCGTGGGGGTACAGCGACCGATTCACCGCCTTGATGCAGCACCAGTCGCAACGCGCGCACCAGTTGTTTGACGAAGCGCTGGCCCTTCTGCCCGCGCAAGACCGCGGCACCCAGCGGCCGGGCCTGATGATGGCAAACATCTACCGCAGCCTGCTGCGCGAGATCGAGGCAGGCGGATTTCAGGTCCTCCACCAGCGCACATCGCTAACGCCGCTGCGCAAGCTCTGGATCGCGGCACGTACGCAGTGGCTGGGGCGCTGAAGTCGCGCGGTCCCCACCATGCGCTTGGTGATCATCGGGGGGGGCTGGGCAGGCCTGGCAGCAGCTGTCCGGGCCCTGGACAAGGGGCACCAAGTCACCCTGCTGGAGATGGCGCCTTCACTGGGAGGTCGCGCACGGACGGTTCAGCAGCATGGCCAACACTTTGATAACGGTCAGCACATCCTGATCGGCGCGTACGCGCAAACGCTAGGCTTGATGCAGCGCATGGGCGTGGACACCGCGCAGGTGCTGCGCAGACTGCCCTTGAGCCTCACTCGCCCGGACGGGACGGGGCTCGCCTTGGCCGACCGTTCTTCGCCCGCGCGCTTCGCCTGGGCCATCATGCGCCACGGCCACTGGCACTGGCGCTCCCGACTTGCGCTGCTGAAGGCCAGCGCGGGCTGGGCGGCGCGAGGCTTTGAGTGCCCGGCCAATCTCACGGTACAAGCGCTGACCGAGAAACTGCCCCTGGAGGTACAGCAAGAGCTGGTGGAGCCCCTGTGCGTGGCCGCTTTGAACACGCCGGCGCAGACCGCCAGCGCCAGCGTGTTTCTGCGGGTGCTCAAAGATGCCCTGATGTTGCACAAGGGCGGCGCAGACCTGCTGCTTCCCGCACGGCCCCTTGACGACCTGCTGCCTGGGCCCGGCCTGGCCTGGCTGCGCACCCGTGGCGTGGAGGTCAGACTGCGCTGTCGTGCCCAGGACGTGACACCGCTTCGCAGCGGCTGGATGGTCGACAGCGAAGCCTTCGACCAGGTCGTTCTCGCCTGCCCGGCCACGGAGGCCGCCAGGCTCACCCAGGCGCACAACCCAGCCTGGTCGGCGACAGCCGCGCGGTTGACCCACGCGGCCATCACCACCGTGTACCTCACCTGCCCGGGCGCCCGCCTGAACAAGCAGATGGTGTTTCTTCCCAGAGGGCCTGCGCAGTTCGCCTTCGACCATGGCGCCATCGGGCTGGGTCAAGGCCGCTTTGCTTTCGTGATCAGCGCTGCGGACGATCTTGAACACCTCAATCGGGCAGAAGTCTCCCAGCGCGTGCTCGATCAGGCGCTGCATGAGTTCCCCGCAGGGACCTGGCCCTCGCCGCCTCAGGTCAGCGGCGTCTTCACCGAGCGCAGGGCCACCTTTCGCTGCGAACCCACCGTTCAGCGACCGCCTGCTGCCGTGGCGCCCGGTCTTTGGGCCGCGGGCGATTACGTTCAGGGGCCCTACCCCTCCACGCTGGAAGGTGCCGTGCGCTCAGGCCAGGACGCTGTGGATCTGGCGTACGAGGCTTTCGCGATGCAAAATAGAGCTCCAAGGCGTGACAGCCCATGAGCAGAGCGGACCCCCACACACCCACCATCCAAGTTCTGGAGCGCACCTTCGCGCTGCTGGACGTGCTGGCCTCTCACCAGGACCCCGTGTCCTTGAAGGAGATTGCCGAGCGGACTGGATTGCACCCCTCGACGGCCCATCGCATCCTGAACGACCTGACGATCGGGCGCTTGGTAGACCGACCTGAGGCAGGTCACTACCGGCTGGGCATGCGGCTTCTGGAGCTAGGGAACCTGGTCAAGGCAAGACTGGACGTGCGCGAGGCCGCCCTGGGACCCATGCGGGAGTTGCACAGACTGACCCACCAGCCCGTGAACCTGTCGATGCGTCAAGGCGACGAGATCGTCTACATCGAGCGCACCTTCAGCGAACGCTCGGGCATGCAGGTGGTGCGCGCCATTGGTGGACGAGCGCCTTTGCACCTCACCTCGGTAGGCAAGCTGTTTCTGGCCAACGACGACCCGCAGCGCGTGCGGGCCTACATCACCCGCACGGGGCTCATCGGACACACCCGCAACAGCATCACGGAGCCGAGCAAGCTCGAGCGAGAACTGGCCGCCGTCAGGGCGCTGGGCTATGCGCGGGACGATGAAGAACTGGAGCTCGGCGTGCGCTGCATGGCTGCCGGTATCCATGACGACCAAGGCAAGCTCATTGCCGGCCTGTCGATCTCAGCGCCGACAGACCGTCTGGAGGAGGCTTGGATGGAGCGGGTCAGAGCGACGGCCCGAGAGATATCGACGGCACTCGGCTTCAAGCAGGGCTGATAGTTCAGCCCCCCATCGACGAAGCGGCTCAGCCGCCCGTGCCGGTGGCAGGCGCAGCCTGAGCCGCAGGTACGGAGTGTGTGATCCACGTGCGCAGACGCTCCGCATCACCCATGCGGGAATAGCGCCCCGCCGAATCCAGCAGCACCATGATCAGCTTGCGGCCGGCCAATTGAGCCTGCATGACCACGCAGCGGCCTGCCTCTGAGATGTAACCGGTCTTCTGCAGTCCGATCTCCCAGCTGGGGTTTCGGATGAGTCCGTTGGTGTTACGGAACTGCATGGACCGGCTTCCGACGTTGACGCTGGTGTCTGTCGACGTGGACAGCTCCCGGATCAACTGATGATCCATCGCCGCCATCACCAGCACAGACAAATCATGTGCATTGGACTGGTTGGCGCTGGAGAGCCCGGTCGGCTCCACATAACGTGTGTTGCGCATGCCCAGCGTCCTGGCCTTGCGATTCATCGCTTCAACAAACGCCGGCATGCCGCCCGGGAAGTACCGGCCCAGCGCATTCGCCGCCCGATTCTCAGAGGCCATCAGGGCCAGGTGAAGCATCTCGCCGCGGGACAAGCTGGTGCCCACGCGCAGGCGCGAGCCGCTGCCCTTCTCGGTGTCCACATCGTCCTGGGAAATCAACAGCCGCTCATCCAGCGACTGGCCCGCCTCCAACACCACCATGGCGGTCATCAGTTTGGTGATGGACGCGATGGGCAGCACCGCATCGGGGTTCTTGCTGAACAAGACCTGCTGCGTGTCTTGGTCCACCACCAAGGCCACGCTGGAGCGCAGGTCCAGTGGATCTGGCGTGCCATGCAAGCCTGCACGCTGCCCGAAAGAGGCCCGTGCGGGTGGGATGTCCTGCTTCGCAGCGACACGCTGGCCGCTGGCCTTGCTGGCGCGGTTGGTGTTTTTCGTGGCGTTGGCGCCTGCAGGACGCGCTTTCTGCGCGTTCTTGCCCGGTGAGGGCTTGACGGCCTTCTTGGAGTTGGAGGAACTTTGCTGGGCCGGCTTGCCAGAAGTGCTCTTCGGCTCCGCCCTTTGCGCGTGCGCTACAGCGAGCGACATGAGGAGGGCGCAGCACCCCACGAAAGTCAAGCCACGCCGCACCATCACTTCAAGCCGCATCCTGCTACTCCCGGGGCCCTTCCAAGCCCACGCCTGGCAGTCTTGGGAGTGTAGGAGAAGCCTGAAGACCAAGCAATATCAAACACTTGTAAAGAGCTGCTCAACGGTCACCTGAGCAGCTCCTTGGCTTCTGCGCACCACCCTGCGGATAGTCCCTTCGGATCACCCCTGCGCCGCCACGCGCTCGGCCTTGCTCTGCAGCTTGTTCAGCGCCGACAGGTAGGCTTTGGCAGAGGCAACCACGATGTCCGGGTCAGCGCCCACCCCGTTGACCACGCGCCCGCCCAGTTGCAGACGCACCGTGACCTCGCCCTGCGATTCAGTACTGCCGGAGGTGATGGCGTTGACGGAGTACAGCAGCATCTCGGCGCCACTGGACAGCTTGGACTCGATGGCCTTCAAGCTCGCGTCCACAGGCCCGTTGCCCTGACTCTCCGCCTTCAATTCCAGCCCGCCTGCCGCGAAGGTCACCTGCGCATGAGGCCGCTCGCCCGTCTCCGACCGCTGAGCAAGGGACAGCAGGCGGTAGTGCTCCTGCTCGACCGTGACGCTCTCGTCACTGACCAAGGCGATGATGTCCTCATCGAAGATTTCGCTCTTCCGGTCGGCCAAGTCCTTGAAACGCGCGAAAGCGGCATTGATCTCGGCTTCCGACTCCAGTTCGACGCCAAGTTCCTGCAACCGCTGCTTGAAGGCGTTGCGGCCCGAGAGCTTGCCCAGCACGATACGGTTGGTGGTCCAGCCCACGTCCTCGGCCCGCATGATCTCGTAGGTGTCCCGCGCCTTCAGCACCCCGTCCTGATGGATGCCCGACGCATGCGCAAAGGCGTTTGCCCCCACCACGGCCTTGTTGGGCTGCACCACAAAACCGGTGGTCTGCGCCACCAGCCGCGAGGCGGGCACGATCTGCGACGCGTCTACGCCAACTTCGAGCCCGAAGTAGTCACGGCGGGTACGCACGGCCATCACCACCTCCTCGAGGGAGCAGTTACCGGCACGCTCACCCAAACCGTTGATCGTGCACTCCACCTGGCGGGCACCGCCAATCATCACGCCAGCCAGGGAATTGGCGACCGCCATCCCAAGGTCGTTGTGGCAATGCACCGACCAGATGGCCTTGTCGGCGTTGGGAATGCGCTCGCGCAGGTTCTTGATGAAGGACCCGTAAAGCTCTGGAATCGCATAGCCCACGGTGTCCGGGATGTTGATGGTGGTCGCACCTTCGGCGATCACTGCTTCGAGCACGCGGCACAGAAAGTCAGGGTCCGAGCGGTACCCGTCTTCGGGCGAAAACTCCACATCGCCACAAAGGTTGCGCGCGAAACGCACAGCCAAACGAGCCTGCTCGTAGACCTGGTCGCGTGTCATGCGCAGCTTCTTCTCCATGTGAAGTTCGCTGGTGGCAATGAACGTGTGGATGCGCGAGGAGGCCGCACCCTTGAGCGCTTCGGCAGCACGCGCGATGTCCCGGTCGTTGGCACGCGCCAGGGAGCAGACCGTGCTGTCCTTGATGGCATCCGCGATCGACCTGACAGCCTCAAAGTCACCGTTGCTCGACGCGGCAAAGCCCGCTTCAATCACATCCACGCGCAGGCGCTCGAGCTGGCGCGCGATACGCAACTTCTCTTCGCGGGTCATCGAGGCGCCTGGAGACTGCTCGCCATCGCGCAAGGTGGTGTCAAAGATGAACAGCTTCTCGGTCATGGTTCACTCCGCAGTTTCGGGTTGAGGTCGGTCGATCGGTTGGATTCAAGAGGCCAATGAAAACGGCCCGCTGCAGCAAGCTGGCGGGCCGTCAATCCAAGTAAATCTGAGGGGGTCGTGGATGATCAGCGCACCAGCGGCGTCCTTAGGCTTAGCAGGGATAGGGAGGCGGTCACGAACATCACCATTGCAATGTAGCACAAGGGGCTCACTGGCAGCCCAGAGCCTGACGACTGGCCGGACACTCAGTGCAGGCCGCGTTCCTCAGGTTCGTCCGTGGAAGTCGCGATCACGCTGACCGGCCGGCCCTTAGCCTTGCGGTAGGCGTAGATGAGATAGCCGGACAGCCCGTAAGAGCAGAACAGGCTGAATAACACCATGGGCGGATGCACGTTGACCAAGGCGATGCCTAGAGCCACCGCGACGATGACTGCGAAGGGCACGGTCTTGCGGCCGCCAACCACCTTGAAGCTGTAAAATGGAAGGTTGGTGACCATGGTGAGGCCCGCGAAGAGCGTCACCCCCAGCGCCGTCCACGACAGCCAGGGCAGCTTGAAGGCCTCTCGCCAGCCGATGTCATCCATGACGAAGATGAAGCCGATCACCAGGGCCGCCGCAGCGGGGCTCGGCAGGCCCTGAAAGAAGCGCTTGTCCACCACGCCGATGTTGGTGTTGAAACGTGCCAGCCGCAGAGCCGCGGCAGCACAGTAGATGAAGGCGACGATCCAGCCCGGCTTGCCCAAGCCCTTGAGCGCCCACTCGTAGACGATCAGGGCAGGCGCAAGACCAAAGCTGACCATGTCGCACAGACTGTCCATCTGCTCGCCAAAGGCGCTCTGGGTGTTGGTCATGCGCGCAATGCGCCCATCCAGGCTGTCCAGCACGGCAGCGCAGAAGATGCCGATCGCTGCAGACTCGAACCGACCGGACATCGCCATCACGATGCCGTAGAACCCCGCAAACAGCGCAGCTAAGGTCACCGCATTGGGCAACACGTAAATGCCGCGGCGCCGCGGCTTTAGGGGCTCAGGGGCTTCGTCTTGGTCGCTGGTCGTCATCGGCTCGTTCATGGCGTAAGGTTAACCCGCCCCACCGCCGGCACGCCTTGCGGCGCGCCAGCTTCAGGGCGAATACACGCTCAGTTGCGGCTCTTGTCGACGAGCTTGTTGGCCTTGATCCAGGGCATCATGGCGCGCAGCTTCTCGCCCACCACCTCGATGTCGTGCTCGGCCATGAGGCGGCGGCGCGAGGTCAGCGTGGGCGCGCCAGCGCGGTTTTCCAGGATGAAGCTCTTGGCGTACTCGCCCGTCTGGATGTCTTGCAGCACCTTGCGCATCACTTGCTTGGTCTCGTCATTGACGATACGCGGGCCGGTCACGTACTCGCCGTACTCCGCGTTGTTGGAGATCGAGTAGTTCATGTTGGCGATGCCGCCTTCGTAGATCAGATCGACGATGAGCTTGAGCTCATGCAGGCACTCGAAGTAGGCCATCTCGGGGGCGTAGCCCGCCTCGACCAGGGTCTCGAAGCCGGCCTTGATCAACTCTACCGTACCGCCGCACAGCACAGCCTGCTCACCAAAGAGGTCGGTCTCGGTCTCTTCGCGGAAGTTGGTCTCGATGATGCCGGCCTTGCCGCCACCGTTGGCGGCCGCGTAGCTCAGTGCCACGTCACGTGCCTTGCCCGAACGGTCGGCGTGCACGGCGATCAGGTGGGGCACACCCCCGCCTTGCGCGTAGGTGCTGCGAACCGTGTGGCCGGGCGCCTTGGGCGCCACCATCCACACGTCGAGATCTTCGCGAGGCACGACCTGACCGTAGTGCACGTTGAAGCCGTGCGCAAACGCCAGAGAAGCGCCCTGGGGAATGTTCGGCTCGATGTCGTTCTTGTAGACGGTGGCGATCTGCTCATCAGGCAAGAGCACCATGACCACGTCGGCGGACTTCACGGCCTCAGCCACCTCGGCGACCTTCAGGCCGGCCTTTTCCACCTTGGACCAGGAGGCGCCGCCGCGGCGCAGGCCCACCGTGACCTTGACACCGCTGTCATTCAGGTTCTGAGCATGGGCATGGCCCTGGGAGCCGTAGCCGATGATGGTGACGTTCTTGCCTTTGATCAGGCTCAGGTCCGCGTCCTTGTCATAGAAAACCTTCATGATCTCTCCGTTCTCGGGGGTGGTGGAAACAAACTGGGTGAGTGGTAGGGAATGACTGACGATCACACCCTCAGGATGCGCTCGCCGCGCCCGATGCCACTGGCACCGGTGCGCACGGTCTCGAGGATGGAGGCCCGGTCGATGGCGACGAGAAATGCGTCGAGCTTGGTGGAGTCTCCAGTCAACTCGATGGTGTAGCTCTTCTCCGTGACATCGATGATGCGACCACGGAAGATGTCAGCCATTCGCTTCATCTCTTCGCGCTCCTTGCCAACGGCGCGGACCTTGATCAGCATCAGCTCACGCTCGGTGAATTGACCCTCGGTGAGGTCCACCACCTTGACCACCTCGATCAGGCGGTTCAGGTGCTTGGTGATTTGCTCGATGACGTCGTCCGAGCCGGTCGTCACGATCGTCATGCGCGAGAGAGAGGCGTCTTCCGTGGGTGCCACAGTCAGGCTCTCGATGTTGTAGCCACGTGCCGAGAACAGACCCACCACGCGGGACAGGGCCCCGGGTTCGTTCTCGATCAGCACTGCGATGAGGTGTTTCATTTGATTCGTCCTTCAGGCACTCAGAACGCCTGTGGGTAAACAGGCGCCCCCAGCCTCGAGGTTCGAGTTGGGAAAAGTAGGGAGACTGTCGATGCAGTGGGAGCTTGGCGCGAGACCTGGGCCCAGGG
>Ga0315900_10005465_pt1 | contig 17456 bp, 16 predicted proteins | sample LakEriMetagenome_FD_203521 | JGI IMG/M metagenome (GOLD analysis project Ga0315900, IMG submission 203521) | Freshwater fungal communities from buoy surface, Lake Erie, Ohio, United States - Buoy 12 MA114 | ecosystem: Environmental > Aquatic > Freshwater > Lake > Lake biofilm | place: USA: Lake... | reverse complement strand
CAGGCTCAGCCGCGCCGTGAGCGACCACGACCGGGCGCCCAGCTTGCCGCTGGCCCGCCGGGTGCTGGAGGCCATGGCCGGGGCTGAGGATGAAGACGGGGCGAAAGGGTGAACGAGCATGCCGGATGGCCAGCAGCGATTGAACAGGCAGCTGATGAGCGCGCCGCAGCGGTACTTGAACCGCGAGCTGTCCTGGCTTGAGTTCAACCAGCGTGTGCTGGAAGAGGCCGACAATTTGGCCCATCCGCTGCTGGAGCGCCTGCGCTTCCTGTCAATCTCGGCCAGCAACCTCGATGAGTTCGACATGGTGCGCTATGCGGGCCTTCGCGAACAGGTCCGCGCCGGGGTGACCAAGCCGAGCCAGGACGGTCTGACGCCGGCGCAGCAAGTGGAAGCGGTGGAACGCGCGGCGTTGACGCTGATCGGTGACCAGCTCTCGCGTTGGCGCCAGCTCAAGGCCGAGATGGAACAGCAGGACATCTTCGTTCTGGCGGCAGACCAGCTGACCAAGCGCGAGCGGGCCGATATCGAGACCTATTTCCACGCAAACATCTTTCCGATCCTGACGCCGCTGGCGATCGATCCGGCCCATCCGTTCCCGTTCATTCCCAATCTCGGCTTCACCGTCGCATTCGACCTCGAGCCGCTGAACGGCGGGGAATCGCAGGTGGGCATCGTGCCGATGCCGACCTTCGTGCGCCGTTTCATACGGCTGCCGAAAGGGCAGAAGCCGGGCATCCGCTTCATTGCGCTGGAAGACGTCATCGGCTTGTTCCTGCCGTCGCTGTTCCCGGGCTTCAAGGAAGCCGGCCGTTGCCTTTTCCGCATCGTTCGCGACAGCGATATCGAGATCGAGGAAGAGTCCGAAGACTTGATCCGCGAGTTCGAAGTGTTGCTGAAGCAGCGCCGCAGGGGCCGTATCGTCCGCCTGCGGATGCAATCGAGTGCGCCGGAACAGCTGCGCCATTTCATCATGCGCGAGATCGGCGCTGAGCCATCAGATATCGTTCTCTATGACGGCATGCTTGGCATGGCCCGCCTGTCCGAGCTGATCGTAGATGACCGGCCGGACCTCCTCTTCTCACCTTACGAGCCGCGTTATCCCGAACGTATCCGCGAAATGGGCGGAGATATCCTCGCCGCCATCCGCGCCAAGGATATCCTTGTACATCACCCGTTCGAGAGCTTTGATGTGGTGGTTGAGTTCGTGCGCCAGGCGGCGAAAGACCCGCAGGTGGTGGCCATCAAGCAGACGCTCTACCGCACCACGATCAACTCGCCGATCGTCGGCGCGCTCATCGAGGCGGCGGAGTCTGGCAAGTCGGTCACCGCGCTGGTCGAAATCAAGGCCCGCTTTGACGAAGAGGCTAACCTGCGTCTTGCCCGTGATCTGGAGCGGGCCGGTGTGCAGGTCGTTTACGGATTTATCGAGTACAAGACACATGCGAAGGTCTCGCTGGTCGTGCGCCGGGAAGGCAATGAACTGCGCATCTACACCCACTACGGCACGGGCAACTATCACCCGATCAACGCGCGCATCTATACAGACCTGTCCCTGTTCACGGCAGATCCCGCGCTCGGCCGTGATGCGAACCGCCTGTTCAACTATGTGACCGCCAACCGCGAGCCGCCCGATGTGGCGCCGGAGTTCGAGACGATCTGCATGGCGCCGGTCAACCTGAAGGAAAACCTCCTCCAGATGATCGAAGCGGAAGCGCAGGCCGCGAAGAAGAAGAAGCCCTCCGGCATCTGGGCAAAGATGAACTCACTGGTGGACGGCGACGTTATCGATGCGCTCTACCGGGCAAGCCAGGCCGGCGTACCGATCGCACTTGTCGTGCGCGGCATCTGCTGCCTGCGGCCGGGCGTGGAAGGTCTGTCGGAGAACATCACGGTCAAGAGTATCGTCGGCCGTTTCCTCGAGCATTCCCGCATCCTCTGCTTTGCCAATGGCGAGGCGCTGCCGTCACCGAATGCGAAAGTCTTCATGTCATCGGCTGACTGGATGCCTCGCAACCTGATGCGCCGTGTCGAAGTATTGGTGCCCATTCAGAACCCGACCGTGCACCGGCAGGTGATGAACCAGATCATGGTGGCCAATCTCAACGATGAGCAGCAATCCTGGTTGATGACGGCCGACGGTCAATATGACCGCTATCACGCCTCCGGCAAGGACAGCACCTTCTCCGCACACGGATATTTCATGGCGAACCCAAGCCTTTCGGGCAGGGGCAGCGCGCTTGAGGTCAGCCTGCCGCCACGCCTGACGCTTCCGGAGAAGCCAGTTCAATGACCATTCCCCAACCCCGCCAGGCCGGTATCATCGATATCGGATCGAACTCCGTTCGCCTCGTGATCTGCGATGTGCTTGGCGCATCTATCCTCCAGAGCTTCAACGAGAAGGTCATGGCTGGTCTCGGGGAAGGCATGTCGAAGACGGGCCGGCTCTCTCCGCAAGGCGTGGACTCGGCCCTCAAGGCGCTGAGCCGTTACCGTGCCATTCTCCGGGCACTGAATGTCGAGACCTGGCAGGCGGTTGCGACTGCCGCTGTCAGGGTCGCCAGTGATGGTCAGGATTTCCTGAAGCAGGCTGGCAAGGTGCTGGGCCGTCCCGTTCGTTTGCTCAGCGGCGAGGACGAGGCGCGGCTTTCCGCGCGCGGCGTCGATCTCAGCATTCACAATCCGGTCGGCGTCATCGGCGATCTGGGCGGCTCCAGCCTGGAGCTGAAGCGTCTCGGCATTTCGAATGGTCCGCAGACGGGCGAGAGCCTGATGCTCGGCCCGCTCGCGCTCGGCGATGTCATCAGCGACCCGAAGGAATTGCGACGGCGCGTGCGGGAGGCCTTGAAGAGCAGCGAAATACTTGCGGGGGCATCGGGGCGGTTCTTTGCCGTGGGCGGGGCGTGGCGCGCGCTTGGGCGCCTTGTGATGGAGCTTGAGCGTTACCCGCTCCACGTTCTTCAGGGATACCAGATCAATCCGGGCCAGATTGCCCGCGCAACGAAACTCTGTGTGGACTCTCTGTCAAACCCGGCGGCGCGCCAGCAGATCGAGACGATAGACAAGAGGCGCGCCAAGTACTTCCCGATGGCCTCGATCCTGATCGAGGAGATCGTCACGCAAGGCAGCTTCGAAGGGGTGACCATCTCGGCGACGGGCGTGCGCGAAGGTGTGCTGCACGAGTTGCTCGAGATGAAGCTCGAAGATCCGCTCACGGACGGTGTGATTGCCTATGCGCGGCTTGACCAGAACCAGGTTGCTTTCGGCCGCGCCCTGCATGATTTCATCGCGCCGGCCCTCGCGCCGCAGCCTGACCTGTTCGGGTCGCCGGCGGCCGATATCCGCATCGAGAGGGCCGCCTGCATGATGGCCGACAGTGCGGGCCGCTACCATCCGGATCACCGCGCCGAAATGGCATATGATCAGGCCCTGCGGGCGCCCTATCTGGGCGTGACGCATCCTGAGCGCGCGATGATCGCCTATGCGATTGGTTGCCGGTACGAGAAGGATTTCAAGCGTCCGGCCGAGCATGTCAGCCTGACCACCGAAATGCAGGCAGACCGCGCCCGTCAGGTCGGTTTGCTTATGCGCCTGGGTGCTGTGTTTTCAGGCCGATCGGGCCCGATCCTTCGCCGTGCGGCGCTACGCCGGGTGGATGATGTGCTCGAGCTGGAAGTCAGCCGCCGCGATGCGAACATGATCTCGGAGACGGTGGAGCGGCGCCTGTCACAGGCGGCGGGTCAGATGCGGCTGAAGCCGCGCACCAGCGTGCGCTGAGCGAAGCTCAGACGTCGAACAGGCGAACTTGTCCGCCTTCGAACGAAACCGCGAGCTTGCCTGAAAGAAGAGCAATCGCCTTCTTGCCAAACATCTCGTAGCGCCAGCCGGTCATCGCCGCGATGTCCTCGCTGGTTTCGCCGCGCGCGATCCGGTCGATATCGGCGGAGTTGGCGATCAGGCGCGGGACAACATCGTTCTCGTCCGAAACATGCTTCAGCAGCACCTTGAGCAGTTCCGGCGCGCCGGCCGGGATCTGGGCATTTTGAGTCTGGCGGACGATTTCCGGCGCATAGGTATCCGGCGCATCGATGGCCGCGCGGACGGCTTCCAGCAGGCCCTGGCCATGCTTCGAGCGGATGAAGCCGCTGGGCACGGCGCGCAGCTGTGAATAGTCTTCCTCGGTGCGCGGCTTCTGGGCGGCGATTTCCTGGATCGCGTCGTCCTTCAGGATGCGGCGGCGCGGCTTGTCGAGTTCCTGGGCGACCCGTTCGCGCCAGGCAGCGACGGCGACGACGATCGCGGCATAGTCCTTCTTCGGCATGCGCAGCTTCAGCCGCTGCCAGGCGTTCATCGGGTCGGTGTCATACGTCTCTGGATTCTCGAGATCGGACATCTCCTCGCGCACCCAGGGCAGGCGGCCGGTGCGGTCGAGTTCGTCGCGCATGCGCAGGTAAATGTCGCGCAGGTGGGTCACGTCGCCGAGCGCGTAGATCAGCTGCTTCTGGCTCAGCGGGCGGCGCATCCAGTCGGTGAACTGACTGGACTTGTCGATTTGCTTTTTCAGCACCCGCTGGACGAGGTTGTCGTAGGAAATCGAATCACCAAAGCCGAGAGCCATAGCGGCGATCTGGGTGTCGAAAACCGGGCCGGGGGGGTGGCCGATCAGGCGATTGAAGATTTCGATGTCCTGCCGGGCGGCATGGAAGACCTTGGTCTGCCGGTCGGAGGCAATCAGGTTCAGGAAGGGGCCGATATCGAGATCCTCGGCCCGGGGGTCGATCAGGCCCTCCACGCCGGGCCCGGAGGCCTGGATCAGGCACAGTTCGGGCCAGTAGGTGGTCTCCCGGTGAAACTCGGTGTCGACGCACACGAAATCGGCCTCGGCGAGCCGTCCGCAAAGGTCTTCCAGAGCGGACTGCTCAGTGATCGGCGTCAGGGTGTTGTCAGTCATTGCTGGGTCGCTTATCGCACCAGCTTGACAAAGGCGAGGGGGTCTGTGCCCTACGCCGCTTCTTTATGTTTGGCCGATTTTCCGGAGTTACCGTCCGATGCATGCCTATCGCACCCATACTTGCGGGCAGCTGCGCAAGTCCCATGTTGGGGAAACCGTCAGGCTTTCGGGCTGGCTGCACCGCCGGCGCGACCATGGCGGGGTCATGTTCATTGACCTCCGGGATCATTACGGCCTCACCCAGATCGTTTTCAATCCGGGCTCGCCCGGCTTTGCGACGGTTGAGCGCCTGCGCGCCGAGAGCGTGATCACGGTCGAGGGCAAAGTCGTCGCCCGGGACGCGGACCTCGTGAACGCGAACCTTGCGACCGGCGAGATCGAAGTCGTCGGCGGGGCCGTGTCGGTCCAGTCCGAGGCGGCCGAGCTGCCGATGCCGGTGTTCGGAGACCATTCCTATCCCGAAGAGATCCGCCTCAAGCACCGCTACCTGGACCTGCGCCGGGAAGCCCTGCACAAGAACATGGTGCTGCGCTCCAACGTGATCGCCAGCCTGCGCCGCCGCATGGTGGCGGAGGGCTTCACCGAATACCAGACACCGATCCTGACCGCCTCCAGCCCGGAAGGCGCGCGCGACTTCCTCGTGCCTAGCCGCATGCACCCCGGCGAGTTCTACGCCCTCCCGCAGGCGCCGCAGCAGTTCAAACAGCTGCTGATGGTTTCCGGTTTCGACCGCTACTTCCAGATCGCGCCCTGCTTCCGCGACGAGGACGCCCGCGCTGACCGCTCGCCGGGCGAGTTCTACCAGCTCGATATCGAAATGAGCTTCGTCACCCAGGATGACGTGTTCAACGCGGTTGAGCCCGTCATGCGCGGCGTGTTCGAAGAGTTTGCGAAGTGGGACGGCAAGAACCGGACCGTGGTGCCCGGCCCGTTCGAGCATGTGCCGTATGCGGAGGCGATGCTGAAATACGGTTCCGACAAGCCGGACCTGCGCAACCCGCTGGTCATCACTGACGTTTCGGACATCGCGGTCCGCGAGGACGTGACGCTGGCCGTGTTCAAGAAGATCGTCGACGGCGGCGGCATCGTCCGCGCCATCCCGGCGCCCGCAACGGCCGAGCAGCCGCGCAGCTTCTTCGACAAGATGGATGCCTGGGCGAAGAAGGAAGTGCAGGCCCCCGGCCTCGGCTATATCCGCTTCGTGGAAGAAGACGGCAGGCTCTCGGGCACCGGCCCGATCGCCAAGTTCTTTGCGCCTGAAGCCCTCGCGGCGTTGGCCGCCAAGGCCGGTGTGAAAGCGGGCGACGCACTCTTCTTCTCGGCAGGCGACAAGACGGCGGCCGTGAAACTGGCCGGCGCAGCGCGCACGCGCATTGGCGAGGAACTCGGCCTGATCGACAAAAGCATCTTCAAGCTTTGCTGGATCGTCGACTTCCCGATGTTCGAATGGGACGAAGACAACAAGTGCGTGGACTTCAGCCACAACCCGTTCTCGATGCCGCAGGGCGGAATGGAAGCGCTGCTCGCCGCCGACACCACCGAGAAGCAGCTGGCCATCAAGGCCTATCAGTATGACATCGTCTGCAATGGCATCGAGCTGTCGTCTGGCGCCATCCGGAACCACCGTCCGGAAATCATGCTCAAGGCTTTCGAGATCGCCGGAAAGGGACCGAACGTCGTGGAAGAGAAGTTCGGCGGCATGCTGAACGCGTTCCGCTATGGCGCGCCGCCGCATGGCGGGATTGCGCCGGGCGTGGACCGGATCGTGATGCTGCTGGCCGAAGTCGACAACCTGCGCGACGTGATCCTCTTCCCGATGAACCAGCAGGCCCGCGACCTCCTCATGGGCGCCCCGAGCCCGGTGGAAGATCGTCAGCTCAAGGAACTCAACATCCGGCTTGCCCCGGCAGCAAAAGCCTGAAATCCGGTTCCAAACAAAAAGTCCGCGTACGGAGGTACGCGGACTTTTTTGTGTCATATGGGTCGCGGTTTATTCGGGATCAGCGCTGAGGCGCACGGCGAGCTGTGCCTTGGTGCACGTTGGAAGGCGCATGTCCGGGGGCAGGCGCGTGGTGAGCGAGCCACAGGCGCCTTCGAAGTCTGCTTCCTCGAAGCCAACAACGCTTTGCAGATCAGCGCCCGGGAAGCGCGCATCCTTGAACGAGGCGCCGGCGATGTTTGCGCCGTTCAGGCGGGCATCGCGCAGATTGGCGCCGTTCAGGACGGTGCCGCGAAGATCGGCCCGGTCGAGGAAAGCGCCCTGAAGGTTTGCTGTCGAGAGATCGGCCCCGCCGAGCAGCGCCGTCATCAGGTGGGCGTCCTTGAGGTTGGCGCCGATCAGGGTGGCGCCTTCAAGGTTTGCGCCATAGATCGCCGCGCCGGAGAGGTCCGCGCCGATGGCGCTGAAGCCCATCATGCGGGCGCCGGTCAGTTTCACGCCGGCGAGTTTGGCATTGGTGAAAACCGCGCGGCGCATGTCCGCGCCGGTCAGGTCCGCTCGTTCGAAATTGACCGAAACGGCATTCACGTCACTTAGAACGGCGCGGTCCATCTTCGCTTCGGCGTAGTTGGCCCCGGTCAGCGTCCAGCCGGTCAGGTTGCGGCCGGAAAGCTCGCAAGTGGTGCAGGTGCCGACATAGCTGGGCGACCAGGCAACCGGTTGGCCCTGCGCCCATGCGGCGGGAGCAGCGGCAGCGGCGAACACGCCGGCAAGGGAGATGAAGCGGAGGTTCAGCTTGTCCATGGGACTCGGGATAGCGGTTTCCGGGAACTCTCTAAACTGAACAAACTGTAAGAACTGTAAATGCGGCATGACTGTTGCCATAAAGCAATAATTCTTGCCGCTACGTCATGAATTTTCCCGCAGGAAGACCTGTAAGTCGAGTTGCCAATCGCCCGTCGCGCTTACTGGCTTACCCGGCTTTCTTCCCCGCAAGTATCGCAGGCCAGCCGGCCACCCGGTCCCGCTTCGAAAAGCGTGAAGCTGCCGCAGGCCGGACACCCCTGGGCCAGATAGGCCGGCGAAGGCACTTCCGCCTCGCCGGCTGCAGGCTCTTCGACCGCCTTCTCGGCGCGCTTCTTTTCGAGGATGACGATGTTGTCGGGCAGCTGCCCGCGCGAGAAGCCCTTCGAGATGAACTGTGCCGCTTCGCTGGAGAAGGCCGGCGGTTCAGCCCGCGTCGCATCGCCCGCGCCCCGGCCAAGGCCGTCATGGGTGACGTCGGCTTCGGCGAGGTCCTCACGGCCGAGATAGGACACGGCGAGTTCCCGGAAGATGTAGTCCAGGATCGAGGTGGCGTTGGTGATCCGGTCATTGCCGGTCACCGCGCCTGCCGGCTCGAACCGGGTGAACACGAACGCGTCCGCATACTCTTCCAGCGGCACGCCATACTGCAGGCCGAGCGAGACCGAGATGGCGAAGTTGTTCATCAGGCTGCGGAAGGCTGCGCCTTCCTTGTGCATGTCGATGAAGATCTCGCCGAGGCTGCCATCATCAAACTCGCCTGTGTGCAGGTAGACCTTGTGGCCGCCCACGGTGGCCTTCTGGATGTAGCCTTTTCGGCGGTCCGGAAGCCGGGTGCGGCGCACTCGGGGCGGCTCCTCCGACAAGGCGGGCAGGTCCGGCAGCGCCTCGGCATCTTCCGCAATCTCGTCAGCCAGCGACACAATCTGGTCCATGCGCAGGCGCAGCTCGTCGGAAGGCGGCGCACGGTGACCGATGATCAATGCCGACAGACCGGCTGCCATCGCCGCCTCGGCCAGCGCGAGGCCATCTGCCGACGGCGCACGCAGCATGCCAAGCCCGCCGAGAGCCTTGGCGGCCGACGCGGTGAAACGCAGCTCGGCATCGGCCGAAATGTTCAGCGGCAGGCCGGCAGCGGCGAGGCCCTTGCCGGCGATTTCCTCGATGGCGCCGTCGATGGCCAGTTCGGCCGCCGCAATGTCCTTCTTCGAGAAGCCGACAGCCGACAACAGCGCCCGCCCATCCGAGTCGAACCGTTCGGGGGTCAGCTTCAGATCGCGGCTGATGATCTCGTCACCCAGCACCCAGCGGGAGAAGGCCGCATTCAGCGGCAGGCCGTCGCCGATGGCGCGGGTGACGCGCTCGATGGCCTCGGCTGTGAATCCGCGGTCCCGCAGGCGGCTGCGGCCGAAGGCGGAGTCGAGATCGCTTTCGCCGGCCATCGCGAGGCGTTCCAGCAGCTGTGGCAGCTGTTCCGGTGCCCGGCGCGCAAGGCCCAGACGGGCAGCGCGGCTGAGGCTCGGTGCGTCTTCGCCGTAAGCCAGCACAGTGCGCACGGGCGAAGCGCCTTCGCTCTCGCACTCCGGCAGCACGCCGGCCATGTCGCGCAGCGGCAGTAGCGCCAGCTGGCACGGACGCCGGCCTGAAGCCTTCATGCCTTCAAGGCCGAGAAGGCGCCCCTGAGCCGCCGGGAAGGCCGCCCCGGTCGCCGCCGATTTCACCAGCGCCGCCAGCGCCGTGCCGGCCGCAACGCCTGCCTCGGAGCCATAGTCCAGCCCCAGCGACAGCACCGCCGCCCCGAGCCCCGCCACAACCAGCATCCCGTCGCCCAGGCTGCGGGAAGCCGCATCCACCGAGGCGACCAGATAGTCTGCTTCAAGCCCCCCGGGCCCGACCGCCTGCGCCACATCCAGCACGCGGCAACGTGTGCCCGCTTCCGGCAGGGCGCCGCGCATCAGGTGGATTTCGGCGCCTTCCTCCAAGGCCGCCATCAGCGCCGCTGACAGGCCCGCATCGATATGCCCGGCCTCGAAAACGCCCGGACGGGGCGAAGGGGTGCTGACGGCCGCAGCGCGCAACGAGGCAGCCGTCTTCAGGATGCCGCCGGGCTGGCGCAGCGCTTCTTCCAGCACGTCCTGAGGCAGGCCGGCGGCAAGCGCTTCGGCCAGTTCGGCGTTTTTCGGGGCGTCGCCGAGGCGTTCCAGCATCTCGGCCGTCGCCAGCTGCGAAACGCCGAGCAGGTTCGCCGCCGACCAGGCCGTGCGCACATCCCGAAGGGCGGCGGCGTTCAGGGGCTGGGCCGGCCGGCCGGCGGAACGCAGCACGTCCCGTAAGCGGATTTCAGCAGACAGCAGCCCGTCCGATTCGGCGGCTTCCAGCAGCTCGTTCACAGATTTTGCTGACAAGTTCATGCCCTCCAGGCCGAATCAGTTGAAGCAAGGGTGCCTGTCAGGCTGCAGCCCTGCAACCCCGGACGAAGCGGGTTCCACAGCTGCATTGCCTGCGCTGGGCGGATGGATTAATCGCCCCCGGACAGCCATATTACGGCCATCAAGCAGGGTCAGGACACGACAGATGCTGAAACAGATTTTCACCTGGTGGAGCGGCCACACGATCGGCGCGGCGTTCGATATTGGGCGGCGCTCGAACTACATCGGCACCGACGAATACGGGAACCGCTATTTCGAGGAGCGCAAGCCGTCCACAGAAGGCCGCCACCGCCGCTACGTGATGTACAATGGCCTCGCCGAGCCCTCGAAGGTTCCGGCGGACTGGCATGGCTGGCTGCACCACACGCTCGACACGCCGCCCACCAAGATGCCGCTCGACCGGCGCGAATGGGAAATCGACCACCGGCCCAACATGACCGGAACCCCCTACGCCACCAAGCCGAAAGGCAGCATGGCCGCCGGCGATGCCCGCCAGAAATCTGACGCTGATTACGAAGCCTGGACCCCCGATGCGTGAATCTGCTTTCGAAACCCTCGTCGGCGGCATCGTCGTCGCCGTGGCCGCCATATTCCTCTGGTTCGCGCTGGCGCGCGGCGGCGAAGCCTCGACGGGCGGCAATACCTATGACGTGACAGCGCGCTTCAACAACGTGTCCGGTCTTGCCCGTGGCTCTGACGTGCGCGTTGCCGGCGTGAAGGCCGGCGTCGTGAAAGCCATCGACGGCGACCCTGAGCGGTTCGAAGCGGTCGTCACGCTGGCGCTGGAATCGAAATGGCTGCTGCCGGATGACACCGATGCGCGCATTTCGACCGATGGTCTGCTCGGCGGTGCCTATCTTGCGCTGGAGCCTGGCGGCAGCATGGAGAACATCGCGCAGGATGGCACGGGCGTGATCGAGTACACGCGCGGAAGTGTTGACCTCCTGACCCTGTTTGCCTCGTTCGCGTCCGGAAGCGGCTCGGATGATGCGTCTGCGGACGATGCAGCCGTCGATGAGTTTGAAGACCTTGGAGTGGTGGAATGAAGTCGCTTCTGCGCATGGCCGCCTTTGCGGCCGCCGGACTTTCGCTCGTCAGCCTGGCTTCGGCCGCGACCTATGCCAAGAAGGATCAGGCGACGCTGCGCGCGCTCGACAAGATCACCGGGCGCTCCACGGACATCGTCGTGAAGATCGGGCAGCCGGTCACTTACGGATCGCTCAACATCGAGCTGCAGGCCTGTTTCCAGACGCCGCCCGAAGAGGTGCCTGAAAGCGCGGCTTTCCTCAAGATTTCGTCCACGCGTCCGGTTGCCGATGAGCAACTGGAAGCCGCAACGGACGGCGACAAGAAGGCCGCCGCTGCGCTCGCCGCCTCCGAAACGCCGGTCGTGTTCTCAGGCTGGATGTATGCCTCTTCGCCGGGCCTCAGTGCGCTTGAGCACCCGGTCTATGATATCTGGGTGATCCGTTGCACGGCGCCCGCGCCGGTGAAGCTGCCGGAGCGCGTGATCGTGCCGCTCGGCGACGAGCCGTTGGTGGACGATACCCCCGCCGGCATGGCTGAGTCCGATGCACCGCCCGCTGTTGACCCCGCTGCGCCGGTCGATCCAGCCCCAGAACCCGAGCCCATCGACTGATCTGCAGGCGGATGGAATGATGCCGGCACTTTGAGGGCCTTCTTGAGGAGGGCCTTGAAAGTGTCGCGCGGAATCTCGATCAGTCCGAACTGTTCCAGATGCGGGTTGTGGAACTGCGCGTCTAGCAGCACGAAGCCGCGATCGATCAGCCGCGCAACGAGGTGCACCAGTGCGATCTTCGAGGCGTCATCGGCGCGCGAGAACATGCTCTCGCCAAAGAAAGCTCCGCCAATCGCCACGCCGTAAAGCCCGCCGACCAGTCGGTCGCCGTCCCAGCATTCGGCCGAATGGGCATGCCCCTCGCGGTGCAGCGCGCTGTAGAGGTTGACAATGCTTGAATTGATCCAGGTGTTCGGCCGGCCCTCGTGCGGTTCGGCGCAGGCTTCGATGACACGCGTGAAGGCCGTGTCGAAGCTCACCCGGTAGGGATCCTGGCAGACCCGGCGCTTCAGCCGCTTCGGAATGTGGAAGGCATCAAGCGGCAGGATTCCCCTGAAATCCGGATCGACAAGGAACAGACGCGGGTCATTCCGCGAATCCGCCATCGGAAATACGCCGCGCCGATAGCAGCCAAGCAGGTCCTCAGGAGAAAAGCGCGCGGGCATGGCCGAGATATGGTTCGCGCCGGGGGCGGTGTAAATGCTGACGTCGCGGGGAGGAGGGAAGCTCAACCCCGTCCTCGATTCCTCTCAGGCGAGTTTACGAACCGCCAGCCGCTTCGGCTTCGGCGGCTTTTGCATCTGCGAGGAATTTTTCCAGCCAGTGAATGTTGTAATGGCCGGCGACAACATCGTCATTGTCGACGAGGCGGCGATGCAGGTCGAGCGTCGTGTACACTCCGCCGACAACCATCTCCTGCAGGGAACGCTTCAAGCGCATCAGGCATTCGCGACGGGTCCGTCCGTGTACGATCAGTTTGCCGATCAGCGAATCGTAATGCGGCGGGATGCGGTATCCGGCATAGGCCGCGCTATCGAGGCGAACGTCCGGGCCGCCGGGCGCATGGAATTCGGTGATCAGGCCGGGCGAGGGAACGAAGGTTTCCGGATGCTCGGCATTGATACGGCACTCGATAGCATGGCCGACCAGCATCACGTCTTCCTGCCGGAAGGAGAGCGCCTTGCCCTCGGCGATACGAATCTGCTCACGGACGATATCGATGCCGGTGATCATCTCAGTGACCGGATGCTCGACCTGCAGGCGCGTGTTCATTTCGATGAAATAGAACTTGCCGTCTTCGTAGAGGAACTCGATCGTTCCGGCGCCGCGATAGCCGATGGCTTTCATCGCGCGGGCGCAGATCATGCCGATTTCTTCGCGCTGGATCTGGTTGAGCGCAGGCGAGGGCGCTTCCTCGAAAACTTTCTGGTTGCGGCGTTGCAGGGAGCAGTCGCGCTCCCAGAGGTGCGCCACGTTGCCATGCGTATCGGCGATCACCTGGATCTCGATATGTCGCGGGCCCTGCAGGTATTTTTCAAGGTACACCGCGTCATCGCCGAACGCGGCCTTCGATTCGGTCTTCGCCGTCTTCACGGCGTTCTCGAGGTCGGCCTCGGTCATTGCCAGCTTCATGCCGCGACCGCCGCCACCGGCAGAGGCTTTGACGAGAACAGGATAGCCAATTTTCTTGGCGGCCTTCTTGGCTTCTGAAATCGATTCCAGTGCGCCTTCCGAGCCAGGCACGCACGGCACGCCGGCTGCAATCATGGCCTGCTTTGCGGCGATCTTGTCGCCCATGATGCGGATATGCTCCGCCGTCGGACCGATGAAGGCGAGGCCGTGGGCCTCCACCATCTCTGCGAACTGCGCGTTTTCCGACAGGAAGCCGTAGCCGGGGTGGATCGCATCGGCGCCGGTGATTTCGGCCGCCGCCAGGATGCGGGATTTCTTGAGATAGCTTTCGGAAGAGGGCGCCGGACCGATGCACACGCTCTCGTCAGCAAGGCGGACGGCCATCGCGTCGCGGTCGGCTTCGGAGTGCACGACCACGGTCGACAGGCCCATTTCCTTGCAAGCGCGGTGGATGCGCAGCGCGATCTCGCCGCGATTCGCGATCAGGACTTTGTGGATGGGGCGGGGATCAGCCATGACCTACTCGATCAGGACGAGTGGTTCGCCGTATTCGACGGGCTGGGAATTCTGGACGTAGATGGCTTTCACGGTGCCGGCGCGGTCGGCTTCGACCGGGTTGAAGGTCTTCATGGCTTCGACCAGCATCAGCGTGTCGCCGACTTTCACCTTGTCGCCCACGTTGATGTAGGGCTTCGATTGCGGATCAGCGGAGAGATAAACCGTGCCAACCATCGGGGATTTCACGGCATTGGCCGGAATGGCGGAGGAGGTCGCCGCCGTGCCGGGGCCTGACGGAGCGGGCAGCGCTGCCAGGGCGGGCGCCGCATAAGAAGGTGCCGGCGCCGCAACGGCGGTGTGCACGACCTGCGAGGACTGGCGCGAGACGCGCAGCTTCAGGCCGTCATGTTCGATTTCGATCTCGCCAAGATCGCCTTCCCGAAGGATGGCAGCGAGTTCACGGATAAGGCCCGTATCGAGCTTGTTCTTGGAAGTACTCATGATTTTTCAGCTCCCTCCCTGGCTGGATAACCGCAGGGCAGCCCCCAACGCGAGTTCGTAACCGTAGGCACCTAGCCCGGCAATCGTTGCTGTTGCAACAGGCGCAACGTAGTTGACGTGCCGGAATGCCTCTCGCGCGGCGGGATTGGACAGATGCACCTCGATGACAGGAATCTTGAGTGTTTTCAAGGCGTCATGAAGCGCGATGGATGTATGCGTGTACGCGGCCGCATTAAGAATGAGGGCGCAGGCCTCGCGGCCGGCTTCCTGGACCCAGGTGACGAGCTCGCCTTCGGAATTGGTCTGCCGCAGCACCAGCGGCACGGCCGGAGACAAGCCCTTCAGGCGGGCATGGATATCTTCAAGCGTATCCCGGCCGTAAATCTCAGGCTCGCGGGTGCCGAGCAGATTGAGATTGGGGCCGCCGAGGACATATACCGGTTTCGACATGGGCCTCCGTTTGCGCTGGAACGCCGCGTGTTGCAAGAGGGCAACAGGAGGCTGACTGCGATGAAGATCACCGTCAATGGCGAGACGCTCGAAATCGAGGCGGGAACGACCGTGGCGATGCTGGTTCTTCGCCTGTCAGGCGAGACGGGACGGGACCCGCGGGGCATCGCGGTCGAGCGAAATCTCGAGATCGTGCCGAAGTCCGAACACGCCCTGACGGTGCTCGCCGCGGGCGACCGGATCGAGCTTGTGCAGTTCGTCGGCGGCGGTTGAAGAGCAAAAAAACACTCCAGAAACCGTCCACAAGTCCAGGCCAGAACTTGTGGAGTATTGACAGCGCTCATGGCTGGTTTGCCACCTCGCGAGTTGACGCCCGCGTCAAGGACGGCCAGATCACGCCGCATGTCAGAAAATCAATCCAGCGACCCGCTCATCATTGCCGGCAAGGCCTATAACTCGCGCCTGATTGTGGGCACGGGCAAGTATGCCTCCTATCAGCAGAATGCCGACGCGGCCCGCGCTGCGGGCGCCGAAATCGTCACCGTGGCGCTGCGCCGGGTGAACCTCTCCGACAAGAGCCAGGAGATACTGTCGGACTTCGTGAAGCCGACGGAGTTCACCTACCTGCCGAACACGGCGGGCTGCTATACGGCGGACGAGTCCGTGCGAACGCTGCGCCTCGCGCGGGAAGCGGGCGGGTGGAATCTCGTGAAGCTGGAAGTGCTGGCGGATCAGAAAACCCTCTACCCAAATATGCCTGAGACGCTGAAAGCCGCAGAGGCCCTCATCAAGGATGGCTTCGAGGTGATGGTGTATTGCTCCGATGATCCGGTCTATTCGCGCCTTCTGGAGGAGGCGGGATGCTGCGCGATCATGCCGCTCGGCTCGCTCATCGGTTCGGGGCTCGGAATCATGAACCCGGTGAACATAAGGCTGATCGTCGAGGCCGCGCGCGTACCGGTGATCGTTGATGCGGGCGTCGGCACGGCGTCGGACGCCGCGATTGCGATGGAACTCGGATGTGATGGTGTACTGATGAATACCGCCATTGCCGCCGCGAAGGACCCCGTGCGCATGGCGCGCGCGATGAAGCATGCGGTCATCGCCGGCCGTGAAGCCTACCTCGCGGGCCGGATGCCAAAGAAGAAATACGCCGATCCAAGTTCGCCGCTCGGCGGGTTGATCTAGGACTTCCCTTGAGCACGCTGCGCGACTTCGACCTTCTGGTCTTCGACTTTGACGGCACGCTGGCGAACAGCGCGGACTGGTTCCGGGCGATCTTGCCCGATCTTGCGCGGCGGTTCGGGTTCCGGTGTCCGGATCAGGAAGAGCTGGAAGTGCTGCGGCACAAGCCACCGCGCGAAGTGATGCGTATCCTGAAGATCCCAGGTTGGAAGCTGGTGTTCATCGCAGTGCATGTTCGCAAGCGCGCAGCGAAGGCCGAGGCGTTCCCGCTGTTTGATGGCGTGCCTGAAGTGCTGCGCACTCTTGCGGCGCGGGGCGTGAAGATCGCGGTGGTCTCGTCGAATGCTGAGGGCAATGTGCGCCGCGCGCTCGGGCCGGAGCTTAGCGCGCTGGTCTCTTCCTGGAGCTGCGGGGCCGGCATGTTTGGCAAGGCGAAGCATTTCCGCGATGTGCTCCGCGAGACGAAAGTCGCGCCGGAGCGGGCCCTGTCCGTGGGTGATGAAATCCGCGACATCGAGGCTGCGCGGGACGTGGGCGTGAAAACCGCGGCGGTCACCTGGGGCTTCGGCATGAAGCCTGCGCTGGAGGCCGCGAAGCCGGACCTGCTGTTCAACTCGGTGGGGGAGTTTCAGGCCTTCGTGTCGGGTGAAGCGCGGCCCTGATCCTGAGACAATTCGTAACGTTCAGTCGTTGCGCGTGATCCGATAGATATAACTCTATTACAACCTTGGAGCCTTCAATCATGAGACTCAAGATGTCCCTCGCTGTTTCGGCGTTCGCCCTGTCCTTGGCGATGCCTGCCTTTGCCGACCTTCGGCCGGTCGACTTCGAGAAAGACGCGCGCCCCACCAAGGGTCTGATCGTTTTGCCGGTTGGCATGGATGGCGCGCTGACTGGCCGCTCGAAGGACGCAGACAAGGCATCGAATGGCGCGCTTTCGAAAGCCATCGGTCTCGCACAGTTCAAAGGCGACATGGGTGAGACGCTCACGCTGTACGATGCGGGTCCGTTCGAAGCGGTGCTGCTGATCGGCACAGGTGAAGGCCTCAAGACCGCGACCGACGTGCGCACCTACGGCGCGCACGCCGCCAGCGGAACGGCGGGCTGGGCAGAGCCCGCGAAGGTGATCGTGCCGGATGCCGGGGATGTCGCGCTCGACGCGACTGAAGCGGCGATTGGTGCGCGTCTCGGAAGCTACAACTTCGGCAAATGGGGCGCGGCAGAAACGGACGAGGCCGAGACCCCGGCGCCGCAAGGGCTGGTCTTCCTCTCACCGAAGCCGGCCGATGCCAAAGCCGCGTTCCAGACGGAGGGTGAAGCGGTCCTCGCGGGCGTCACTTTTGCCCGCGACCTGATTTCCACGCCGTCCAATGTCAAGACGCCGGAGTGGTTTGCGCAGGAAGTTCAGAAGGCGTTTGTGGACATGCCTCGCGTGACCGTAACCGTGCTGGACGAGAAGCAGATTGCGGACCTCGGCATGGGCGCGCT
>Ga0315900_10005464_pt1 | contig 17457 bp, 16 predicted proteins | sample LakEriMetagenome_FD_203521 | JGI IMG/M metagenome (GOLD analysis project Ga0315900, IMG submission 203521) | Freshwater fungal communities from buoy surface, Lake Erie, Ohio, United States - Buoy 12 MA114 | ecosystem: Environmental > Aquatic > Freshwater > Lake > Lake biofilm | place: USA: Lake... | reverse complement strand
CTGGAGATAGTCGTTGTGCGCCTCATTCATATGGTTCGGAGCGAGGAGATGAAGAGGCTCTATCGATCGCATGACGGGGTCGAAAGACCCAAGCCCGGTCCCCCACGGGAAGGCCTCGACGGCGCCGCCGGCGATTGAAGGCCAGTACTCATAGCGGCCCTCCGGACCTTGGCGATCAAACCGGTCGAGCACCGGCTCCAGGCCAAGGAATGCGGCGGCCCCTACGACCGCGGCCATCGCCAGGAGCCACCATGTGCGTGCGCCCAGACGCTGCCCGTCCCGCCGCAACGAAAAAAGCAGCACTATCGATATCGCCACAGCAAGGCCGCTCAAGATCAGGCCTGCCCGCGACACCGTGGCCAGCGCCCCCGCAAAGAAGAGGCCGATGAGACCAATCTGAACGTATGTCGCAGCTGACGCCCCGGATCTTGACCCAGGCCGCATCGCGCCGGCGTTGATCCCGCCAACGAGGACAATGGCAACCGCAAGTGAGGCGGCCTGGTGATTGCGGTTGGCGAAGAAGCCGGTCGCGCTCCCTTGATTCACGTGCTCATAGGGCAGCAGGGATTCAGTTGCCCCGGCCTGCATCTGAAAGATCGCGAGCGCGAGGCCGACCGTTGACAGGGCAAGAAACACGCCCACGAGCCACCGGCGTGCGATGCTGCCCAATGCGGCGACGCCAAGGAATGCGGCGATGGGGACAAGGAGCCACACAAGCGCATCGATCGTCTTGGACGGGGTAAGCGATAGAGGCCGGGATGGCTCGCCAGCGTCAATTGCGGTCAGCGTTTCGCGGGCGAGCTCTCGCCCGCCCATCGAGGTCCAGACGTCATAGGGCAGCGGGATCAACTGTAGCAGGGGCAGCGAAACCAACCCCAGGCACAGGATGAGCGGAAAGCGCATCCGGGCGATGTCCTGATCGACGAGGCGCCAGGCCGCGACGACCAGGGTCGCCGAAGCCAGGAGCGGCAGGCTCAGGAAGCCCACGGGTCGACCGGTGGCCGATCCGCCCAACAGGAACCCGGCAACGAGTGTTGCTGTCATCAGGCTGGCGACAAGCAGCTCCGAGCGCTCCATCTGGCGCAGGCCAGAGCCAAACCTGGAGAAGATCGAGCGCATTCAGTCAGCCGTTGCTTCGGGATCGGAAGAGCTGGTCTGCCAGACGGAGAGCCGGTCGAGCCCGATTTCCGCATCGGACCGAACATCGCCAAGGACAGCTTCGACAATGAGGCTTTGGGCCGGGCAGTTGGGTGGGATGACGAAGGTTGCCGTTGTCTCACTCCATTCGCCAGAGGCGCCGTTGAGAATCTGGCGACCGACGACGGGCCCGCTCAGGCAGCGAACAGTCACCTGGAAGGCGCCGGACGAAGCCTCTGACGTCGCTTGAGATGTAACGGTGAGCCGCGAGGGGCCGGGCACAGCAAAAAGCGCCTGCTGCATAAGGGGCTGGCCCGACGAAAAGAGATCGTGCTGAAGGACGAAAACACCACGGCGTCCACCAAACTGCTCTTGCCACTGAGCGGCGCCCGCGGCCTGGTCGGGGGTGTTCCAGCCAAGCAGCCAGCCTGGACCGTCCCGATCAAAGCCAGGATCGCGAACCAGCTCCGCTGAGCGGCCCTTGACGTTGGAAAGGTAGGCCTTGATCGCAGCGTACTTTTCCTCACGCATCAGGCGCTCCGCCAGCGGCGCATGACTGATATGAATCCCCTCGCCGGAAGCCTGCTTGAGGGCCAGGAGCAGCGCCTCGACGTCCGGCGAACGAGCCGAGTAGCCAATCTCCTGAATCAATCTGTCTGACCAGGGCCGGGGCGCCACCGAAATGTAGTTCGCAAGCGCAACGCGCGTGGTGGATTGACGAAGGCTACTGATGAGCGGAAGTGTGACCGGGAGCGGCAGCTTATCTTGGGTCCGGAAGAGAACATCGGCGTGGCGCAAAGCTGCATCGAGCTCGTTCCGGGCAAGGGCATCAATGAACAGCCAGTACTGCGTTTCAGCGTGCCGGCGGCTGGTGCGATCCGCCTGAGCGAGAAGGACGCGCGCCTTGGCGACATCGCCGGAGGCCGCTGTGAATGAGGCAAGCATCGCCAGGGAAGCCACGTTGTAGGGCTCACTGCGCAGGCCCGCGGCGAGGCGCTCTCTGCACTGGGCGTCCGGTGTCCCGGTGCTCAGGCTGCTATTGGACGCAAGGCAGGACTCGTCTGCCGGGCCGTCACGCGCCGCAGCCAGAGCGAACCAGCCGGCGGCGGTTATGGCCGCCACCGTCGTCACCAGAATTCGGGGCCGACGGTCATTCATGCCGCCCCCGCGCACCACGCTAGGTCACCGCTGGCGGGACGTCGGCTTTGGGCCCAGACCCTTCTTCCAGCCTGTTGTCCCGACCGTAGGAGTACTCGTAGGCATAGTTGTAGCCATACCCATAGCCGTAGGAGGTGGAAGCGCTGTCGAACTTTGTCAGCACCACGCCGGAGAGGCGGGCGCGAGCCTGCAGCAGTCGGCGAACCGCGATCTTGACTATGCTTCGACGGGCCACGTTTGCCTCGACAACGATAATGGTTCCATCGACGTGGGACGACAGGACCGGTGCGTCGGCCAGACCAATGACGGGCGGACCATCAATGATCACGATGCCAAAATGCTCCTTGGCGAGGTCGAGGAGATTGGGGAACCTGCCGCCCGATAGCAGCTCAGCGGGGTTGGGCGGCAACGGACCGGTCGGGATGACGAACAGGTTTGGTTGGTCAGTCTGAGTGACCAGATCTTCCCAATCGGAGCCCGTGAGATAATTCGAGAGGCCGTTGGAATTGTTGACGGCGACAAGCCGGTGAAGTGAGGGGTTTCGAAGATCCGCGTCAATCAGCAGGACGCGCATACCAAGCCGCGCGAAGCTCGTCGCCAAGGACAGGGCGGTCGTTGACTTGCCCTCCGAGGGGCGCGCACTGGTGATGAGGACGTTCGACGGTGCGCCGTCGACCGTCGAGAACTGCAACGCGGTGCGAGCCGATCCATAGGCCTCGCTGAAGTTGGAACGAACAGTTGCCAGCGCCTCGCGAGGCGACATGCCTTTCTCAAGGATCGGAATAACGCCGAGCACCGAGAAACGCAGTTTCGTCAGGACATCGTCCGGCGTTCGAATGGCCTCATCCATGGTCTCCAGGAGAAGGACGATCGCGCCAGCTAGGCCACAGCCCAGCACAAGGGCGACGGCGAGGTTAAGAAGCAGCTTTGGTGAAGACGGCCCACCCGGCGGCCTGGCGCGGTCGACCACGGCAATATTGTTGGTCGACACGCCGCCGGCGACGCCCACGTCCTTGTAGCGTTGAAGAAGCCCCTCATAGAGTGCGCGGTTGGTGTCAACTTCACGCTGCAGAATCGTGTTGTTGATGTTCCGCTCCCGCAGGTTGATGTACGAGCCTTTCAGCTTCTCAACCTCGCTGGCGTAGCGGTTCTCGGATTCCAGCGCTCTCGTGTAATCGGCGCGAATGGACGCAACGATGCTCCCCGTGCGGGCCGTCAGCTGCCGTTCGGTTTCCTGGATCTGTGCGCGAACCTGCTGCATTTCCGGCATGCTGGGACCAAAGACCCGGAGCTTCTCCTCGTAAGCAGACGAGAGGCGCGCTCGCTCCTGAAGGAGCTGCTGGACGTTCTGGTTGGCGAGCACTTCGGGGAGCGATAGCGGATCTCCACCCTGGGCCTGCCGCCACCGCTGCTCAGCGGTAATGCGTTGGCCGCGAGCAGTGGTCAGCATCGCATTCAGGGACGAGAGGTTGGCTGCGGTCAGCGACTGGGAAGCAGTATCCCCGCTGGGCGTGTCGCCTGTCGGCGTCACGCTGATAATCTGCTGCGCCGCGCCATAGGCGACGACTTCACGCTCTGAGGCCTCGAGCCGCGCCTTGGTCTTGCCGAGCTGCTCTTCGAGAAACTTCCGCGCGTAAGCGGAGGACTCAAATCGCCTCTCCATAGCCAGAACCTGGAAGTTCTCGGCCATCGCGTTGGCGATGCTCGCTGACAGAGTCGGGCTGGGACTTGTGTACTCGATCGTGACCAGCCGTGAGAGGCCCTGCTGCCGGACGCGCAGACCGGCTCCCAGTCGGGCGGCGAGCGCATCTTCTACGTTCGCCGAGTCGCTTGCGGAGATTCCGGGCTCCAGAGGGTCGAGGCCGGCAAGCGCTCTGAACTCATTATTCCGGCGGAGCCCCAGGGATTGGACCACCCGCTTGGCCAGGGTTTCGCTTTTGAGAAGACCAACCTGGGTGTCGATGAACTCCGGACCTGCAGCCGCCTCTCGCGGCGTCAAGCCATCGACCTCGATGACCTGCGCTGCCTCGCGATCAATCTGGATCACCGCTGACGCACTGTACTGTTTCTGCATAAGCAGGGTCGCGCCGACGCCAAGCAGGAGGGCAGCGAGAACGACCCCGGCGATCAACCAGCGATGTTTGAGGATCGCGCCCCAGATAATCGCCAGCTGCAATCGTTGCTGATCGTCGAAGTTGTCGCTTTCAAGAGAATCGAAAGCCTCGACGTCTCGCCCGTGTCGGACGATGATCGGCCCGCGCCGTGCGGCTGAAAGGTCCGAAATCTCGCGACGATCAGGGTCCTTGCCGTCGCCAAACATTCGGTTCATCGGGCCTATCTCTTCTTCAAGCGACGCGGGACTTACGAGTAACTAGTATGCGCGGAAGATGGAAAGGACGGGGATGGCCCCGAGGATCTCCCGCCAGACGCCCTTTACACCGGATCCATCGACGACAATCACGTCGTTGCTGTGAATGACGGGATCGGCCGCCCGCCCCGCCCTGATTTCCCTCAGATCGAACACGGCGGCCTGGCGCTCGCCGCCAACGGTGCGAAACACCGTCACGCGCTTGAGATTCGCGTACTTGTTGTCCGCGCCCTTGGCCATGGCGACGGCCTGCAGCAGGGTCGTTGGCCCGCTCATCGCATAGACGCCAGGCTGAATGACCGCGCCGTCAACCGTCACCTTCTGACTGATCGCTTCGCGGACGCTGACCGACACCTGCGGTTCTTGAAGGTACTGACCCTTCAGCCGGGCCGCGATTTCGTTCGCAAGTTGGGAAGGGGTCAGGCCGCTGGCAGCCACCCCGCCGATCAGCGGTAGAAAAATGTTACCCGCGGAGTCGATCTGGAGCCCCTGCACCGTCAGATCTTTGACCTGGTAAACGTTTACGTCGATCTTGTCCTGCGGGCCGAGCCTGTACTCTTCCATCGAGTTGCCCACACCAAGCACCGGCGGCGGCGCGGCGCCTTGCGCAGAGGCTGGACCTGTCGCGAGGGCGAGCGCCAGGGCGCCCAGGAGCATGTAGACGGGCAAGGTTTGTTTCGGCGGCATCATCGCACTAAGTCCCTTTTTCAGCCACCCGTTCACAGTCTGCCATCAATCGAGGCGGGCGCGAAGACGCTTGTGGTCAGGACACCAGGAGCGATCCCCGGACAAGAAAAAGGCGCCGGGTTCCCCCAGCGCCTTCCTAACCACGTCCCGGCTGGGTATACTAGGGCGAGTTCGGGTTCGATTTGTTCTGGTTAGCAGCGTAGATACTATAGCCAACTACCGAGCCACAAATAAGAAAGACATAAAGATCAGGGCCCCCGGGAACGATATAGCCCATTTCGCCGTCCTCGAACGCGAGCATGGTCGCAGACTGCACGCCGATGACCGTGCCGACAGCCGGCTTGGCGCTCAACTGGGCGCTCGCTGGGCCGGCGGCGATGAGGGCCGCAACGGCAAGTGCGCCAATTCCAAATCGCTTGCCCATGAAGAGCTCCTTAAAGTACCCGAGGGTCAAGCTAACTCCATCCCACAAACGCCCTTCCGGCGCAAGGGGTTCCTGTTCCAGCGTTCGGTGCTCGCCCCCGGCGGCGGCTGGAACAGTCTCTGGCGAAGCCGGCGCCGGTGCGCCGCCAGAAAATGTTTTGAAACAAAGGACTAAAGCGTTTCACCGATCCACCGGGATCGGAGACTGCTCGAGGGCCGCCGCCAGGACCCGTCGAGCCTGGGCGCCAGGGCTCAAGGGTTCGGAAGACCGGGGCCCGGCGGGGTGGGCTCGAAGTCGCGGAGCGCACACCGTCTAACCCTGATCGAAGCGCCGTCTCTACGCGCCACAAGGTAGCGCCTTCGTCGACCCCTCAGCTCCAGAGCCGTCAGCACCCCTGTCTTGTAAGCCCAGGTGTCGACGCCAATCCGTGCGCGGTCTGCATGGGGCTTGAGGGACGGCGTATGGCCATGAACGATCATTTTCTCCAGAGGCTGATCGTTGCTGAGAAACGGCTCACGAATCCACCGCAGGTCGCGGGAGGCCTGGCTCTGAAGGGGTTTGTCGGGACGCACGCCGGCGTGGGCGAAGAAGTAGTCACCGACCTCGACAGAGTCCTCCAGGCCCCACAGAAACTTCAGATGCGCGGGCGGTATGCGGGCGTTCAGCTTCTGCTGAGCCCGCGCCCAGGCGGCGTCATCCGCGTTCCTGCCGGGCGGTCTGACGCCGTAGGACAGCATGGTCGCCCGGCCGCCATAGGTCGACCATGCGGGGCCGCCCGCCGGGTCGGCCAGGAAGCGGACCATCGCTTCCTCGTGATTTCCGCAAAGGAAGCGCGCGCCCCGGTAACTTTCCGCCACCGCAATGAGACGATCGATGACGCCCCTGGAACCTGGACCGCGGTCCACGTAATCGCCGAGAAAAATGATCAGGGGCGGCTCCGCATCGCGCGCCGTGGCGACCTTGATGCCTTCCAGGAGCCCGTCAAGCAGATCCAGGCAGCCATGGATATCGCCGATCGCAAACACCGCGCGCCCGTCGAGGGCATGGCGATCATGGCTCTGCTGATCGGACGGCGCGCCTTTCCAGGAGAGGCGCTTCAGCTCCCTCGAGAGGCCGGACATCAACGACTTCACTTTAGGGATCACGCTCTGCACAGGATCTTCCCGAAGCCAAAGTCCCATACTGGGGCTTTGCGACCCTGAGGGGCAATGACAGCCGGTGAAAAACGCCTATCGCCCCTCAAGGGGGTTCTATACCCTCCCCGTAGCGTCAAGTCGCGCCTTCTGATGGGAGTGGTTTTGAGGGTCTCGTCGATCACAGGCGTCCTGGCCGCTGCCAGCCTTGGCGTTGTTGCATGCTCGCGGGAGCCAGGCCCTCCTGCAGCCGTTGACGACACGGCCGCCGAATACCCTGTACCGGTGCGCCAACCGGGACTTTGGCGACAGGTGTCGATGGTTGAGGGACTGGATCGTCCGATTGCGATGCAGCTTTGTGTCGACAAGGCGACCGATGCCCAGATGGCGTGGTGGGGGCCGGCCGCGCGCCGGAACTGTAAGTCAGACAACATGGTCAGAAAGGCGGACGGTTCCTGGTCTTTCGACAGTGACTGTCAGGATGCCAATGGCGTGAGAGTCGTTAGAAGCGGTGTCGTGGTCGGCGATTTCGACATCAGATACCAGCTCAAGGCGACAACAACCATAAGCGGCCTGGACAACCCAGGGCTTCGGGGGACGCGCACGATATCAATTGATGCAGAGCGGCTGGGAAGCTGTCCGGCCGGCATGCGCCCTGGCGACATGGAATTGCCCGACGGCACGAGGATCAAGGCCTCGGATCTCACCGGCACGCCATAGGCCCGGGATGCTCAGGCTCCGTAGGGAGCGGTCTCGTTCGGGCGTTTCAGGTCCTGAGACGCCCGTGCGTGGTGGCCCTGCCGAATATCGTCCAACCCGGACGCTGGGTGAGCGACGCCGACCAATGCCAGCGGGCCGCCTTCTGATGTCAAGGCCGGGCCAGGAGAACGCTGGCGACCACAACAGCCCAGGACAGCGACGCGGCAAACATGATGAACAGGAGGCGGGCGCGAACCGTCCAGAGCGGGTGCGTCGGGTCTCCGACCAAACGGCGTAGTGTGCTGCCCAGGATGGATCGGCTCATGGTCAAATGGTCCATTGACTGCTTGGCGCTTTCGGGCCGGGCAGACGGCTGTCGGCCCGCCTGAACGACCAGAACGCGTACCTTCGACAGCACGCTTTGTACCGCTTCCAAGTTAAGGTGGCGTAATGCAGCCTTGATGCAGATTCTGAAGGCTCCTGAACGATTCGCCCATGCGGCAGGCTGTAGCACTGGGCGCGCTTCAGGATTCCGCCCGTTCGCGGCAAAATCTCCGCTTCCAGTAAGGGGTACAGTTCCGTTGAGTGGACTCTGGTACGTGGTCAACACGCAGGCACGGAGAGAGAGGATCGCCTCGGACAACCTCCGGCGACAGGGCTACGAAGTGTTCCTTCCCGTTCTGTCGAAGACGGTACGGCATGCCCGCAGCGTTCGATTGGCGTTTGAGGCCTACTTTCCGGGGTACCTGTTTGTGCGGCTTGATATCGCCAGCCAACGGTGGCGCCCGATCGAGAGCTCGGTGGGCGTGCTGCGCTTGATCAAGGCCGGCACGAAGCCAACCCCCGCGCCTGTGGGGCTGGTTGAATCGCTCATCGAAAGATCAGGGCCGGAGGGTCTGCTGCGGCTGGAGCCGGAAGGACTTCAGCCCGGGCAGGTTGTCCGCATCACCACGGGGCCATTCGCCGACAGCCTTGCCGTGGTTGATCGCGCCAGCGGCGCTGAACGCGTTCGCGTGCTTCTGACCCTCCTGGGCCAGGCGACAGCGGTGAGTCTGGCGCGAGCTGACGTCGTTCCCGCAAAGGACCTGCCGAACGACTGAGACAGAGTCGGGGACCTTCCGCCCATGGGGTCACGGGTTCGGATCTCGGGCCTTCCGTTCCGCCGCATAATCAAGCTCTGCGTCAGCGACGCGACCGATCCTTTCAAGGGCTACAGCGCGATTGAAGTAGGCATCGGCGTAACGCGGCCGAAGCTCGATCGCCCTGGTCAGATCTTGAATGGCGGCCTGGTAGCTTCCCTTCCGGATCAGCGCGACCGCTCGATTGTTGAGAGCATCCGCGTACCTCGGATCAAGCGCCAGAGCCGTGTTGAAGTCCTCGATGGCAGACTGCAACTCACCCAGGGCTGATCGAACAACGCCTCGGTTGTTGAGCGCCTCAACGTTGGTCGGGTCCAACGCGATCGCCCTGCTGTAGTCTGCGAGCGCGCTCTGGGCGTCATCGAGGCGGACGTAGGCTGCGCCTCGGCCATTGAGGATGCGTGGGTCCTCTGGCTTCAGGGCCAGCGCGGCCGAGTAGCCCGATACCGCATCCCTGTATCGACCGAGGTTGGCGAGCGCCGCCGCCCGATTGGTGAGGGTCGAGGCCTGCGGCGGCGCCATGCGGAGCGCGACATCGTACTGCTCTATGGCCTTGGCGTACTCACGCGACTCGAAGTGGATATCGCCGCGGCGGCCATAGGCGAGTGCTATCACAGCGTCCGGCGCGTCCAAGGTCTGAATGATCGCCAGGCAGTTGGGCAGGGCCAGCTCGGCAGGACCCGTTACGCAGCGCTGCAGGCGCACCCGATAGTCCGCCTCCTCCTGGCCCTGGCGGCCAGTGGCAGGCAAGCCCGACATGGGCGCCGCGGCGAGAAGCGCGCCAATGAAACCGCTGGCAAGGATGTCGAGCATTGCGAGGTCCCGGCAGTTGTCCGTCGGGAGTCTAACGTTCAGCCGCGGCTGAGGCTAGCGACCCGGGATGGCCGAAAAAGCGGGCCCACGCCCGGACGGGGACGCTCCAGCTTCGGGGACTCCGGAGACTGGGACCAGGCCCGAGCTGATAGCCCTCCTGACTTCGACTGCTAGCCGGCGTCAAACCAGGCGAGTTCTCTGGTGACAGCCGCCAGGATGAACCCATCCAGATCGCCATAGCGATCTGCGAACGCTGGCGAGTTGAGCAGCCTGTTCGAAATCTCCGCGAGCGACGCGTTCGTCAGGGACCTGGCGCCTTCCGTCCCGAACCCGGGGCCGTCGGACGCGCCAATATCCAGCACGGCGCGCCGAAGTCCGGTCGTATCCACAGGCGCATTCTGGGTTTCGATCAGGTCACCCTCGCCGCCCAACGCGCTGCCAATAGGCTTCTCGGCGGAGCTTGGCGCTTGCGGCGACGCAACAGGCGTTTCGGCCAGTGCAAATCCTGGAGTCTGAGTCACTTTGCACCCTCTGGAATCTTCGCTTCTGTCTATCACATTCTCGGTCGGCGAGGGGATCGGAGCAAGACGGCGGGCTGAACGTACAGACCGGTGCGTTATCGCCGGCGATCCAGACCGGATCGGCTAGGCGGCAACCAGCGCGCCGGCCTGAAAAAGCGCCTTCTCGTGGAGGGCTATGTTGGCCTTGGACACCGGGTTCAAGGCCTCGATCAAACGATCAACCTGCCGACGGTACTCGGGGAGATTGCGGTCGTGCTCCTCCATCGCCACCCTCAGGGCGCGCGCTCCATCCGCAGCGTCAAAGTCTGCGTAGTAGTAGCCGTAATCCTTCAGGAAGGATGAGTTGTGGATCAGTGGATATCCACCGAAGAGGATCTCATAGTACAGGTAGTTCAGCCCGTTCTCCCAATGGTGGGTCACAACAGCGTCGCAATATTTCTTCATGAACGCATAGGCTACAAATCGCTCTTCGAACGTCATCACGCCGTCGATAACGACAGGAAGCTTCTTTGCAAACGTCTTGAAGTGGTGGTTCTCTTTGAATTGAACGCTGTTGGTAATGTAAGCCGCCTCGAGCTTGCCCGGATTCTCCCGGTGAAAGCGGTCAATCACCAGCATGGGCAGGTGGCTCGTTTTCATGACGGTGATGTTGGGATCGAGCACACCCAAGCGCCACTTCTCGCGGCCGGGTTGGTAGCCGTACTCTGAACCCACGCCCGCGCCCGCGATCTCGAGCAGGTCAGGGGACCAGATCTGTGGAACCTCAATCACCGGACAACGGTAGATCGTCTCGTACCAGCCTTTGGCCGTATGCATGTGCTGGGGCGTGAGCCACACTTCATCGAAACAACCGTGATCGTAGTGAAGCTCCGCGCGCGACGAATTCGGATAGGCGACCACGCCCTCCATCGAGATCACGGCGCCGTTGCCGGCCTTGTAGAAGATCAGCTTGACGCCGCGGGCTCTTAGGCCCTGCAAGACGCCAAGCGGCATCGCCGAGCCGATGGCGATCACATAGTCGAGGCTATCGGCAACCTGGTCGGTGCGCACGACATCATCCATGTCGATCCCCAACGACGGGGGGAACGGCGCAGGGTCAGCCTTACTCTGATTGATCAGAAAAACGCGAGCGCACTTCGACGCGTTCTTGAACAGCTTGTAAAGGAACAGAACGTTCTGCCGGAGGCCGTTGTTGAAGACGGGGAAGGAGCCATCATCATTAATGGCGATAGTGATGCCTACATTGTAGGCGACTTTCCGGCGAGCCTTGGCGTTCTTCATGATATTTGACATTCACTACCGAAGGAAGGTTTCCGTTTTCACCGAGAGGCACCCTGTTCCTGTGGGCACGAGGGACACCTCTACCCCGCCGCTTGTGCTAACCGCAACTTCTGTCAGGAGGATCTCTTCGTCCCTGAACTTGCCGAAGTACTTGTCCTTCACTTCGCGGCAGCTCTCCTTCCAGCGAATCTGCTGAACATACAGCCCATCACAGTTAGGACCGACGACGAGCGTGCTCACCCGGCTTGGAAAGCCAGGATCCGAACTCTCCATCGTCATGTATGTCGGGCGTCGCGCCGCGCTGCTGCCCACGGCGTAGGCGCGGAACGCCGCTCGCTGGCCATTGGCCAGGTACATGGCGATGTAGGTGAAGGTCTCGGTGCATGTCGTCATGCCCAGCTGGCCCAGGCGCTCTCGCAGGGCGGCTTCCAGGACGGGCCCGGACGCGCCCTGCTTGGCGGATAGGGCGGCCGTGGTCTGCGCTGACGCCATCGAATGAACGGGCATCAGGGCGAGAACCGCCAGGATAACGACTTTAGGGCGCTTCATCTTGCTCTCTGGATTGACTCCGGCCTTCGCCAGGAACGACAGGGCTAGAAGCCCTGCTGGCCTCGAGGCCTCTCAGGCTGATATCTGGCTGCGGCTCAGGCCTCCATCACTTCCTGTATGAGGTCTGAGTGAGCAAGCTGCACCGCGGGATTGTCAACGCTGAACCGCCAGAGCAAATCAAACACCTTCGCGCGCGACTCGGAGAAGTTTGCCTCGTGACTTGAGAGGGCGTCAGCAAGCACCTCGCCACCCGCCACCGGATCGAACTCGGGATAATAGTAACCCACATCCATAAACTCAATCGAATTATGTATAAGGGGCCATCCCAGGAACAACGTGTCCCAGTATAGATAGTTCAAGTTGTTTTGCCATTGATGGGTAACTACAGCATGGACATGCTGACCCATGACATTGACGACAGGATGGCGCCCCTCTGCCGTAACCAGTCCCTTTCGGCCGAGGTCGGTTGCTGTAATGAACTGCTCCACGTGCGGGTCGGCTTTGATCTTCTCCGCGCTGAAAAGCATCATTCCCGAGATCAGATCGGGTCGGCGACGATAGGCCTGATCTGCAACGAGGACCGGGAAGTGGAAGGTCTTGACGACATTGACGCTGGGATCGAAACAGCCGAGGCGCCACTTCCCGTCCTCGGGGGGGCTGTAATAGGGGTTCTTGCGGTTGCCAAAGGCCGTCGCGCGTATGCAGTGGGGATCCCAGATGTGCGGCACCTGACGGGTCCTTGGAGACCGTGTGGCCTCAAGGTAACTGTGGCAGGTGTGCCAGTGCTGTGGCGTAACCCAACAGGCATCGAAGTACTCGCTGAAGACGTTGTCGCCGTGGGAGACGCCGCAGGCGAGCTCCTCGAAGTCCATGATCATCACGTTGCCCGCGACGTAGCTTACAAGCTTCCCGCCGTTGGAGTGGAACTTCGCCAGGAGTTCAGGGGTCAGGGCCCTTGCGCCCAGTTCAATGATCAGATCGAGCTCGGTCAGCGACTCCAGAAGGGGAATCGACGGGACGCCGAACGCTCGCGCCAGCGGATGCTCCTGAGGCCCAGGACAACAGACAATACTGACGCTCTCCACGCATCGGAGGCGCTGAAGCAGCATGACCAGGTAGCCGATGTTCTGGCCGATGCCGTTCGACCACAGTGCATCGCTGAGATTGTTGCTTTGGTATGCGGCTGTGATGCCGACCTTGAACCGTTTCACGCTCGATGGGCTCCAGATAGTACTGGGATAGCCTTACAGCACTTCATCTGAACAGGCGACGTCAGAGAACGGCGTCGATGTATCTGAACTCAGCCAGGATTGATCCTGGTTCTCCGGCGAAGCCCTGGAGCCTGATGGCTTCAGATGGAATCGTCTGAAGCCTGAATCAGGCTCTAGGCTTTCGATTCCAGAGCACGATTCAACGGTCGGACGGTTCCGTCTGACCGTATCATGCTCTAGGCGCGCCACCCTGGCGGCGGGTGCTCGCACAATCTTCCGGCTCACCATTGTCAAAAAAGAAGGGCCACACCCGAAGGTGTGGCCCTGGCAGTCCTTAGCTATTTGAGCAGTCTACTTCGGGAACTTCATCCCGACGCCGACGCCGACACCGCTCGTGTCGTTCGAGACACCAACCGAGGCACCCCAGGTGATGCCGCCGTCAGCGCTGACGCCCTGCAGCTTGATGCTGAACGCCGTCTCGCCTTCGAACGAACCGACGCCGCCGGCGATGCCCCATTCACCCGGTTGCAGGTTGATCGGAGCAGCGTTCTGGGCGAAGCCCATCGCGATACCTTGGTAGGCGACGGCGATGTCTTCGTTGACTTGCGCGAACCGGGCGTCGACCGAGGTCGACAGCGTGGTGATCCGGGCGCCCAGCGACGTGTCGGCGGCCGCACGGGTGGCCTCCTCGGTGGACAGGCGCGTCGTCAGGGACACGTCAGCCGTCGAGAAGCGCGACACGATCGAGGTGTCAGCCGCGCCACGGACGCCTTCTTCCGTGGAGATGCGGCTGGTCAGCGAGGTGTCGGCGGCGGCGCGCGTAACTTCTTCCGTCGAAACGCGGGTCGTCAGCGAGGTGTCGCCAGCGGCGCGCGCAACTTCTTCCGTCGAAACGCGGGTCGTCAGCGAGGTGTCGCCGGCGGCGCGCGCAACTTCTTCGGTCGAAACACGGCTCGTCAGCGAGGTGTCGCCGGCGGCGCGCGTCACTTCTTCCGTCGAAACGCGGCTGGTCAGCGAGGTGTCGCCGGCGGCGCGCGCAACTTCTTCCGTCGAAACGCGGGTCGTCAGCGAGACGTCGGCCGTCGAGAAGCGAGTCTCGATCGAAGCGTCGGCGGTCGAGAAGCGAGACACGATCGAGGTGTCAGCCGAAGCCCGCGTAACTTCTTCCGACGAAATGCGGCTCGTCAGCGAGATGTCCGCCGTGGCTCGCGTGGATTCTTCCGTCGAAATGCGGCTCGTCAGCGAGGTGTCCGCCGTGGCGCGCGTGTCTTCTTCCGTCGAAACGCGGTTGGTCAGCGAGGTGTCCGCCGTGGCGCGCGTGTCTTCTTCCGTCGAAACGCGGGTCGTCAGCGAGGTGTCCGCCGTGGCGCGCGTATCTTCTTCCGTCGAAACGCGGGTCGTCAGCGAGGTGTCCGCCGTGGCGCGCGTATCTTCTTCCGTCGAAAGGCGGGTCGTCAGCGAGGTATCGCCGGTGGCGCGCGTAACTTCTTCGGTCGAGATGCGGGTGTTGAGCGAGACATCCGTCGACTCCAGCGAGGCGACCGCATCGACCACTTCGGTTTCGAAGGTGCCGTTGGTGATGTTCTGCGCGGGGGTCTCGGTCAGCTGCTGGGCGATATCACCCGCAAGGCCGGTCTGGGCGTTGAGCGAGGTTTCCAGCGAGATGACGGTGGAATAGCTCGTCGACGTGGACGCGAAGGTCGACTGGGCGGTCGACACGAGCGTCGAAGTGCTGGCGGCGGTCGAAGCCTGGGTCGACAGCGCGGTGGACAGCACGGTCGAGTTGCTCAGCGCCGAGCTTTGCGCGGTCGAGATGGCCGTGGACTGAGTCCCGGACAGCGTGGCGTAGGCCAGGTCGCCGTCGAGAAGGCCGTCGTTGTTAAGGTCCGCAGCGACGCTTTGCGCGTCGGTGAGGGTCAGGAACCCGGGGGCGCCTTGCAGGTCAACGATCAGGGTCGAGAGCAGCGCTTCGTCGTTCTGAGCGTTGCTGAGGGTCGTGCTGATCGAGGTCGAGGTGTTCTCGGCCGACTGAACCGCGGACGACGTGCTTTGCGCAACCGAAGCCTCGGTGCTCAGTTCGGTGGAGAGCACGGTCGAAGCGCTCACCTGCGACGAAAGCGACGTGCTCTGATAGGTGCCGCCCGGGCCGTACGTGCCGTCAAAAGCGGCCGGAAGAGCCTCGACGGCCACTTGCGCTTGCGCGTAGGTGCCGGTCGCAGCGACCGCAAGCACCATCATGCTTGCGCCAATCCATTTGTTTCTTGACTTCATAACCATCCCCTGTGGGCCAGAATCCTAATGGCGACGGCCCAAGCCAAGGACAGTGTCTAGCGCCCCGCCCCTTGAGCCACCGAAGCGAGATGGCCACGCAGGCCTCTCTCTAACAAAGTCATAAAGCCGGGATTGGTCGAGATTACAACGGTATTTTTTCTGTCACAGGGCGCTTTGCACGTCATGGGCGAATTTCTCCCGCCGACAGATTGGCCGCCTGGAGCCCTATGTGGCGGGCAAGGGCTTTCGGGCACCTGGTGGGCTGCGGCACAGTCACGGCCCTCGGCGGCGCCCGAGAGGTTAACTGGGCGTTCTCGGTTTCGGGAATGGAACGCGGCTTCTTGATAGAAGCTCGCGATCGGCTGCGCTCGAAGCACACCGTTGTTTGCGGCTATTTCCGCTGCCGAGCTTCCGCCGCATTGCAGCCGGACATAAGGCTCTTCAAGAGACGCCAGCTGGCGTCGCTGCATGTTCTAGGCGAGGGTTTGGCTCGTTTCACGGTGGAGCAGTAGATATGGACACCCTCCTCGGCTGATTGGCATTAGAACTGCATGTAGGGGCGAGTTGCGTTGCAATCTAACGGGGAGTGAGACCCTTTGTCAACTATGAGGACGCGCGCGACAGTACTTGTCGCCACCCTCTTCGTCGTCGGAGCCACCGCTGCGGTGGCGCAAGCGCCTGATGTCAGCCTGCCCAGGCCCGCCGCCACCACGGCGCAGCCACGGATGGGGGAGGGTGTGGCGATCGAAGTGAACGGCCAGGCAGTTTCCTCCTACGATGTCTTCCAACGCGTGAAGTGGCTTCTCTACTGGTCGAGGTTGCGTCCGACTGAGGCGGTCCTCTTGCGGGTCGAAGACGAAGCGCGACGTATGCTTGTGGATGAGGCGTTGCAGTTGTCAGAGCTTCGCCGCCTGGGCGCTGAGCGTGGCGTGTCCTTCATCGTTCCGGATGCTGATGTGGAGCGGCGGATTGATCGGCTCGCCCGCCAACGCAAGCTCACAGGCGCGGCGCTGCTATCGCAACTCGTGGACGAGGATATCGATAGCGCCACCATCTACGAGATGTTCAGGGCCCAGATGAGCTGGGACAGCTTTGTACAGTCGAGATATGCTGGCCGAATTACGCTTAAGCCCGAGCGGGTCCGAAGCGCTTTGGACCTCCAAACTCGCAACCTCGAGCGGGATAGCTTCAGGCTTCGTGAGATCGCCGTACCAGCCCAAAGCGAAGGGCGCTCCCAGGGAGGCATGGGTTTCGCTGAAGCGCTGTGGAGCAACATTGTTAATGGCGAGGCGACATTTGGCGATATCGCCCTGCAGTTTTCCATGGCGCCGAGCGCATCGAAGGGCGGGGAGATCGGCTGGATCAGCCTTGACGACTTGCCGGCACAGGCCCGGCCAACAATTACCCAAATGACCCCGGGCCAGATCTCACCGCCGCTGGAGATCGACGGTCAGCTGTACATCTATTTTGTCGAGGACTTCTCTCCAGCCGGAGGCAAACCGAAGTTCGACCTTTACTCGGTGTCTATCCCGGCCACTTCGCCCAACCTCGTCAACGAGGTCGTCATGCTGTCAGCGTTGCAGGGCAGTTCGGCGACATGTAGCGACCTGGAGGCGCATCAGCGCGCCCATCCCGGTATCACTTTCGAGAAGCTCAACGGGGTGACCGCCAGCAGCATTTCACCCGATTTTCGGCCTTGGCTTAACGCAAGCGCGCCCGGCGAGTCGTCGCCAGTTACGAGGTCTGGGAACAGTATCGGCTTTGTCGTCAACTGCCGACAGTATCGCGAGAAGCCAGCGGTTGAGACCGAAGGCGATGTGCAGGAGCGGCTGTATCTGGAGCAGCTCATCTTGCTCTCGAAGAGGGATCTCCGGAATCTTCGGCAAAGCTCCCTGGTCGTGCATCGCTACTGAGGCATAGCCGTCGTGAAACGATATCACGAGGCTCGCTCAGGAAGACGCCCACCCCAATGAAGGCGCGGGCGCTTGGGGAGGCCGGCCATCTGCTCTGTAGACGCGGCCAAGGCTCGCTGCCCAGCACTCAAGGAAGCCCTCCGGCCCGGGCTA
>Ga0315900_10005463_pt1 | contig 17459 bp, 15 predicted proteins | sample LakEriMetagenome_FD_203521 | JGI IMG/M metagenome (GOLD analysis project Ga0315900, IMG submission 203521) | Freshwater fungal communities from buoy surface, Lake Erie, Ohio, United States - Buoy 12 MA114 | ecosystem: Environmental > Aquatic > Freshwater > Lake > Lake biofilm | place: USA: Lake... | reverse complement strand
CCAGGCGGGCGCCCAGATCCGCCAGTCGGAACTCCAGCTCCAGACTGCCGCGCAGGACATGATCCTGCGCGCGGCCCAGGCCTACTTCGATGTCCTCGGCGCCGAGGACACGCTCGCGCTGATCGAGGCCCAGAAATCCGCCATCGGCGAGCAGCTGGCCATCTCCAAGCGCAGTTTCGAGGTCGGCTCGGCCACCATCGTCGATTTCAACGAGGCGAGGGCACGCTACGACCTGGTCACCGCCCAGGGGGTGGTCGCCGTCAACGAACTCGAATACCGCCGCCGCGCGCTCGGCGAGCTGATCGGCACAGCCCCCCCGACGCTGCGCCCGCTGCGCGACGGCGCACGCCCCATCCCGCCGCAGCCGACCGAGGTGGCGCACTGGGTCGAGCGCGCCCGCCGCGACGGCCTGTCGGTGCGACTGCAGGAGGCCGCGCTGGAGATCGCCACCCAGGAAATCGACCGGCAGCGCGCGGGACACCAGCCGACGCTCGATGCCGTGGGCAGCGCAGGGCAAGCCCGGTCCGGCGCCAGCCCGACCTCGGCCGTGGGCAGCGACGTGACCCAGTTCGCGCTCGGCGTGCAACTCAACATCCCCCTCTACCAGGGCGGGGCGGTCCAGTCGCGCGTGCGCGAGGCGCTGGCGACGCAGGCGCGCGTGCGCGAGGAACTCGAGGCGGCCCGTCGCTCCGCGGCGCTCGCCGCGCGCGCAGCCTTCCTCGGGCTCACCGGTGGCCTCGAGCAGGTACGGGCGCTGGAGGCCGCCATGGAGTCCAACCGGGTATCGCTCGCCTCCACCGAGGTCGGGCTGAAGGTCGGCGTACGGACCCAGGTCGACGTGCTCAACGCCCAGCAGGCCCTGTTCACCACCCGCCGCGACCTCGCGCTGGCCCGCAACGCGGCGCTGCTGGCCGGGCTGCGGCTGCAGGCCGCCGTGGGCGAACTGGACGAACTGGACCTCGCACCGGTACAGACGCTGCTCCGCTGAGCCGGTTTTCGCCGTCGGCATCGCCCCGGACGGGCCCGCCGGCGCGCGCGGGCGCTACACTTCGACGGTCGGAGGGCGCCCGTCGCCCGTCGGGCGAACGACGCCGTACCGTCCACCCTGCGCGATGCCGATCCGCACCGCGCGTTCCGTCCCCTGTTCCCTGTCTTGCGCGCGTCCGCATCCAGCGCCGCGCGCACGGCGAGCGCCCCGGCGCTCGCCACGCTCCGGAGAGTTCCCCATGCGCCTGGGTATGTTCATGATGCCGCTGCATCCCGCGCAGCGCGCCCCCTCGGTGACGCTGGAAGAAGACCGCCAGGCGGTCATGCTCGCCGACCAGCTGGGTTTCCACGACGCCTTCGTCGGCGAGCACCTCACCGAGAAGAGCGAGAACGTCACCAACAGCTTCATCTTCCTGGCGACGCTGATCCACTGCACCCGCCAGATCCGGCTCGCCACCGGCACCTCGAACCTGTCGCATACCCACCCCACCCTGGTGGCGGCGCATGCGGCGATGTTCGACCACCTCGCCCGCGGCCGTTTCATCTTCGGCATCTCGCCCGGGGCGCTGGCCTCCGACGCCGAGGCGCTGGGCATGCTCGACCAGGACCGCAACAAGCTGTTCGCCGAGTCGATCGACGCGATCCTCGCGATCTGGGAGCGCAACGCGCCCTACAACATCGACTTCCCGGGCAACCGTTTCAAGATCACCACCGCCAGGACCGCCGTCCCGGAGATCGAGCGCGGCGAGATGTACAAGCCCTACCAGCTGCCGCGCCCCGAGATCGTCGGCACGGTCGTCGCGCCCTTCTCCAAGGGCGTGATCGCGATGGGCGAGCGCGATTTCCACCCGCTGTCGGCCAACTTCCTGCTGTCGAAATACCTGCGCAGCCACTGGGAGAACTATTCCGAGGGCAAGCGCCGCGCGGGGCAAGTGGCCGACGTGGCCGACTGGCGGATCGCGCGCACGATCTTCGTCGCCGACGACGAGGCGACCGCCCGCCGCTACGCGATCGAGGACGCGGCCAGCCCGTACCGGTACTACTGGTCGCTGCTGCTGAAGAAGATGCTGCTGTCCAAGCGCGCAGGCATCTTCAAGGAAGATCCCGCCCAGGACGACTCCACGCTCGACATCGAGTACATGCTCGACCGGCTGGTGATCTGGGGCACGCCCTCGCGCGTGGCCGACCGCATCCTGGCCCTGCGCGAGGAGGCCGGCGACTTCGGCGAGATCGTCTACGCGAACATGGACTGGGTCGACGAGCGGCTCGCGCGGCGCTCGATCGAGCTGATGGCGACCGAGGTCATGCCCCGGGTGAACGCGGCGATCAGCGCCAGCGCGGCGCCGGTCGCACGCGCGGCGGCCTGACGCGAGGCGGCCTGACGCGAGGCGGCGGCCGCCAGCGGCGGCTTCCCCGGCGAACGGTTGCCGGATTCGCGTCGACTTCTGCCCGGCAGCGATCCGTTCGTCGGCGCCCGCGGCGATCGGTTGGCGAGGGCGGGCCGCCGGGAATATACGGCGGCCGACCGGCGGGCAGGGCGGACGGCCGGAACGACCCTCAGGCGGCTTGCACCCTGAACGAACCCCGTTCCAGTTCGTCCAGCTGTCCGATCAGCTGGGTCTCCCAGGCGAGGTACTGCATCGCAGCCTCCCGGTTGCCCTCGTGGCGGTCGTGCACGAAGAACAGGTAGTCGATGCATGCCGCGTTGTCGGGCTGGTCCGGCGTGGCCGCGACCGGCAGCCCGGCCGCCTGCCAGGCCGCGAAACCGCCCTCGAGCAGCCGCGGTGGCGGGCCGCCGCGCTCGACGATGTCCACGGCAGCCGCCCGGGCGATTGCGGGTTCGTCCGCCACCAGCGTCACCGGACCGCGGGCCGCAAGCCGCTCGAGCACAGCCGCGATGCGCGGCCGGATGCCCCAGACGGCCGGGGCCGGGTGGGCGCGACGGTAGGCCATGCCCGCCCGCAGGTCGATGATCGGGGTGTCCTTCGCCTGCCCGGCGCCCACCTCCGCGAGGCCGGGCAGCACCGCCGGCGCGCGCGCCACCGGTGGCTGCCAGGCCAGGGGCGCCGACACGCCCCCGCCGAGGACCTGCGCATCGTGGCCCAGCTGGCGCAACCACATCGCGACGACCGGCGCCCGCACGCCCTCCGCGTCGACGAGCAGGATGCGCGCGCCGCGAACCCCCACCCACTGGTCGGTCGCCTGGATCAGCTGCCCGCCCGGGGCGTGCACGGCTCCCGGAAGACTGCCCTGCGCGAACTCCTCCTCGGTGCGCACATCGAGCAGGTAGGTCGTGCGGCTCGCGTCATCCAGCATCGCCGAGGCCTGCGCCGCATCCACCGTCGGCACCGCGAAGCGCGCGGCCAGCGCCGCGGCGCGCTCGCGCAGGGGATCGAGCGCCGCCGGTGGCGCCGGGTAGCGCCGCTGCGCGCCGCGCTCGAGCTGATGGCCGGCCAGGAACCAGCCCTGGGTACCGTCCTTCAGCGCCACCACCCGGTTCGGTACGCCGAAGTGGCGCAGCGTCTGGGCCCCGATGATCGACCGGGTACGCCCCGCGCAGTTGACCACCACCGTGGTGGAAGGATCGGGCGCGATGGCGGCGAGCCGCAGCGCCAGTTCGCCGTTCGGGCAGCAGATGCCGCCCGGGATGTTCATCTTCGTGTATTCGCCCCACGGACGGCCGTCGACGATCACGAAATCCTCGCCCCGCGCGCGCATCGCCAGCAGCTCGTCGGCCGTGATGCGAGGGGTGTCGCAGGCATGCTCGACCAGTTCGCCGAAGGTCTTGCTGGGCACGTTGACGCCGGCGAACAGCGTGTGGCCGGCAGCGCGCCACGCCGGGGCACCGCCCTCCAGCAGGCGTGCGCCGGTGTAGCCGAGCACGGCGGCGCGCGCGAGCGCGCGCCGGGCCACGCCGTCGCCATCGTCCATCAGCACCATGCGTACGTCGCGCCGCGGGGCGAGCCGCTCGAGATCGAGCTCGAAGCGGCTGTAGGGCAGCGGTACCGCGAAGAACGGATGTCCCTCGCCATACTGGCCGTGCTCGCGCACGTCGAAGAAGGCGATCTCCTCGCCATCGGCCAGCCACTGGCGGAGCATCGCCACGTCGACGCCGGGTACTGCAAGTGGTTTCGTGCTCATGGTCGGTCGTGAAGGTCGGGGTTGCAGGCGCGCAGCTTATCAGCACGGCGCCCCGATGCGACCGGCCCGGGCCCTCGCGTCCGCGCGCGTCGTCCACCGCTGCGCGCCTCGGTGGCCCTCCGGGGGAGCGCCGCCGCGAGCGCGTGCCATCCCGCAGGACGCGGCCGAGCGGATTGCCGATCGGGGGCGGGACCCGTGGCGACTGCGTCCCGCGCGAGGCTGCCACGGCTCGGGGGGACGGCTGGTCAGCGCGCCCGTCCCGAGGGCGAGCCGCCGCGCTGACGTAAGTTCGGGGGGACTGGCCGTCGAAGACGCGTGGTGTCGCGCGGACCCGACGCTTGATTGCCCGCACCCGGAGAAACCGATGCCGACCCTCGATGCCGCCGCCCGCGACCTGCTGTTCGTGCAGGCACGCACCTGCAACGCGTGGACCGCCCGCCCCGTCGAGGAGTCGACCCTGCGCGAACTCTACGACCTGATGAAGATGGCGCCCACCAGCGCCAATTGCAGCCCGGCGCGCATCGTCTTCGTACGATCGGACGAAGCGAAGGCGCGGCTGCGCGCGACGCTCGCCCCGGGCAACGTCGACAAGACCATGGCCGCACCGGTCACCGCGATCGTCGCCCACGACCTGGAATTCCACGAACAGCTGCCGAGGCTGTTCCCGCATGCCGATGCGCGCAGCTGGTTCGCCGGCAACGACGAACTGATCCGCACCACCGCGTTTCGCAACGGCACGCTGCAGGGGGCCTACCTGGTGCTCGCCGCCCGCGCGGTCGGGCTGGACTGCGGGCCGATGTCCGGTTTCGACGCGGCGGCGCTCGATGCGGCGTTCTTCCCCGGGACGTCCTGGCGCTCCAACTTCCTGTGCAACCTGGGCTACGGCGACCCCACCGGGCTGTTCCCGCGCAGCCCGCGCCTCGCCTTCGAGGAAGCCTGCCGCCTCGCATGATCGATCCGCATGAACGCCAGGACCTCCTCCCATGACTGACTCCACGCTCGACCCGCGGCCGGGACTGGGTCGCCTCGACGGGCGCATGGCGCTCGTCACCGGTGGCAACACCGGCATCGGCCGCGCGGTCGCGCTCGCCTACGCCGCCGAAGGCGCCGACGTCGCGATCGCCTGGTTCGACCGGGAACCCGAGGCGCTCGACACCGTCGCGCGGATCGAGGCCCTCGGCCGCCGCGCGCTCGCCCTGCGCTGCGACGTCACCGACGAGGCGCAGGTCGTCGCCCTGTTCGACGCGGTGGTCGGGGCGTGGGGCGCCGTGGACATCGTCGTGTCCAACGCCGGCATCCAGCGCCCGCAGCCCATCGTCGAGATGGAACTGGCCGACTGGGATCGCATGATGGCCGTGCACCTGCGCGGCAATTTCCTGGTCGGCCGGGAATCGGCGCGACGCATGATCCCGCGCGGCGCGGGCCGGATCATCACCGTGTGCTCGCAGCTGGGCTACATCGGCCGCGGGCACTACACCGCGTACTCCGCCGCCAAGGGGGGCGTGATCGCCTTCACGCGCGCACTGGCGAAGGAACTCGCGCCGCACGGGATCCTGGTCAACGGCGTCTCGCCCGGCCTGGTGGACACCGGCTTCGATCCACTGCCCGAGTCGGTCAAGGCTGCCCACGCGGCAAGCCTGCCGCTCGGGCGACTGGGTACGCCCGAGGACATGACCCCGGCGTTCGTGTTCCTCGCGAGCGAGGAGGCCCGCTATTACTGCGGGCAGCTGCTGCACCCCAACGGCGGGGAGATCATGCCGTAGCGCCCGCCGGCGACGGCACCTCGCCGGTCACGCGCCGCGCCGTCTCCGAGCCGCGCTCGACCCACACCGTCTCCGCCGCATCGGTATTGCCCACGCCGATGTAGCAGAACACCAGGGCCGCCTCCTCGGTCTCGGAGGCATTCGAGATCACGTGGATCGCGCCGCTGGGAATGTAGACGAAGTCACCGCCTTCGAGGATGACCTCCTTGCGGTCGCTGCCATCGCTGCGCGAGAACCAGGCGCGAATGCGGCCGTGCAGGATGTACCAGCACACGTCGTTGACCGTGTGATAGTGGATCGGGTTGGGCTGGGCGCCGGCCACCAGCACCGTGCGACCCATCGTCGCGTTCGAACCCTCGACCGTGCGATCGCTGATCCCGAAGCCGATGCGCAGCGGCGGCTCGTAGGTGGTATCGGTGCCGATCTGCGAGGGGCGGATCACGGTGGGCATCTGGCGATCGAAGGGGACCATCGGGTTCTCCTGGGTTCCTGCTTTCAATGCCCCGCGCACGGAGCGCGCGCGAGGTGCGGGTCGGGACATCGGGCGGGGCGCCGGGTACGCGGCCGCCCCACGCGGTGGACGGTGGCGCGCGTTCAGGCCTGCACGATCTCCACCGGGCAGCCCGCGTCGATGGCGCGCACGGTCGCCTCGAACGAGGCCACCGTCGCGAGCAGGTCCGACTGCGGGATGGGGAACGCGCGCTCGCCGCGTACGGCGAGGGCGAATGCCTCGAGCTGGGTGCGCATCGCGGATCTCGGCGGCAGCCGTTCGTGCGCGGGCGACTTCCCGCTGGCATGGCGCACCACCTCGCACTCACCCAGCGCTTCCGCGGATCCGCGCGACCCGAAGACATGTACGCGCCAGTACAGCGGCGAGGCCCGGACGCTCGCGAACATGCCGCTGACCGAACGGCCCGCGCGATCCTCGAGCACGTAGAGCGCGCTGACCGTGTCGAGCGGCGCCGGCGGCGGCTTGCGTTCGACCACCTGGGCGGTCACGCGCGTCGCACGCCCGATCAGGAAGGTGAACGCATCGACGATGTGCAGCCCGGCCCCGGTCAGCCCGGCGCCCGGGGATTCGGCGGGCGACTCCCGCCATCCGCCGCGCACGTTGTTCGAGTGCTCGTTGCTGAAATGCCCCTCGACGTGCAGCACCTCGCCGAGTTCGCCGGCATCGACCCATTCGCGCAGCCGCTGCATCGACGGCCAGAACCTGCGCAGATGACCCACGCCGAGGACGACGCCGGCGGCGTTGCAGGCCGAGATCATCGCCTGCGCGTCGGCGAGCGTCAGCGCGAGCGGCTTCTCGCAGAACACGGCCTTGCCGGCACGCGCGCAGGCCTCGACCTGCGCGCGGTGAAGCGAATGGGGTGTGGCCAGCACGACGGCACGCACGGCCGGGTCGGACAGCACCTCGGACAGGTCCGCGCCGAGTGCCAGGCCCTGTTCCCGGGCGTAGTCGCGATGCGCATCGAGCGCCGGATCGATCGCCCGCACGAAACGCAGCGGCGCCTCGGACCCCGCCTCTCGCATCGCCTGCACGTGTCCGCGACCCCATCGACCCAGGCCCGCGATCGCCGCCGTGATCATCCTTTCCTCCGTGGCCTCATTCGTTGCCTCTCACAGCCCGTAGACGCGGGCGGCGTTGTCGTGCAGCACCGCGCGGCGCTCCGCCGGACTCAGTCCGGACAGGCAGGCATTCATCGTCGAGAACAGCGTCGCGTACGACGTCCACAGGCTCTCGATCGGGTAGTTGCTGCCGTACAGGCAACGACCGGGCCCGAAGGCGTCGAGCGTCTGCCTCACCACCGGCTCCCACAGCGCCAGCGAGCAGGCGTGGTCGAAGGTACCCAGGCCGGAGAGCTTGACGAGCACGTTCGGGCAGGCGGCGAGCGCCTTCAGTCCCATGCGCCAGCGCTCGACCCCCTCGGCGCTGCGCGACTCGAGCATGCCCGCGTGCAGCAGCACGAACGTGACCTCGGGGAAATCGCGCGCGAGCGATGCCGCGTCGGCCATCTGGGAGGCGAACACCTGCAGGTCGAACACCAGCCCGCGGCGGGCCACCTCGCGCAAGCCTCGGCGCCATTGCGCCGACATCATCACGTCCGGGCGTGGCGCGAAGCGCCAGGTCGGGTTTTCGTGCCAGTGCAGCTGCTGGCGGATCCCGCGCAGGTTGCAGGCCTGCGCCTCGCGATCGAGCGTGTCGGCGACATCAGGGGCCGCGAGGTCGGCATACCCGACCACCGCATGGGGAAACCCGTGCTCGGCCGCCTGCGACGCCACCCAGCGCGTCTCCTCGACCTCGGCTCCCGGCTCGACATTGACCTGGATATAGACCGACTTCACGACCCCGCAGGGCTGTACGTCGGCCTTGAAATCCGCAGCCAGGTAGTCGCGACGCAGCGGCGCGTACTCGCCGAAGATGCGAGGCTGCGCAGGCCCGTTCAGCCACGGGGTGGCGGCATGGCGCCAGATGTGGTGGTGCGCATCGATCACCGGCTCCGGGATCATCTCGCCCCCCCTGCGTTCGGGGCGACGCGCGGACTCCTCGCTCGGTCGCGCGCCGTGCAGACGAGGCATGTGGAGGCGATCGTCCCTCCCCGGGCGCGTCTCATTCGGGTTCTATCCCCGCCTCGCGAATCTGGCGCACCCACCGCGGCACCTCGGCCGCGACGAACCGGGTGAATTCCTCGGGCCCCATCGGCGCGGCATCCACGCTGAGCCCCGCCATGCGCGTGGCGACTTCCGAGCGCGCCAGCGCCTTGACCGCTGCATCGGACAGCCGCTGCACGATCGCGGCGGGCGTGGCAGCCGGCGCCATCATGCCCCACCAGATCGTGACCTCGAAGCCGGGAAGGTCCTCGGCGAGCGCCGGCAACTCCGGCGCCAGCGCCGAGCGGTTGCGCGACGTGATGCCCAGAAGCTTGAGCTTGCCGGCCTTCCACTGGCCGATGCCTGCCGTGAAGTCGGTGAAGGTGAAGTGGATCTGCCCTCCCACGACATCGCCCACGGCGATCGGGATGCCCTTGTACGGCACCTCGACGAAGTTCACCCCGGCGAGCGAACGCAGCAGCCCGAGCGAGACCTGCGCTCCGCCCGAACCGAACCCGGCGGTGAGTTCGCCCTTGCGGGCGCGGGCAACCTGCACGAAGTCCTTCACGTTGGCCGCGGGGAAATCGGCGCGGGTGGCGAGAATCAGCGAGGTCTGGGCCAGGCGGGCCACGTAGGCGAAGTCCCGGATCGGATCGTAGTCGAGCTTGCGGAACAGCCCGACGTTGGCCGCCTGGGTCGTGTTGGTGCCCATCAGAACCGTGTAGCCGTCCGGCCGGGCGCGCGCCACCTCGGTGGCCGCGATCGTTCCCTGCGCCCCCGCGCGGTTCTCGACCACGACCGGCTGGCCCAGCACCTCCTGCATCGGGCCCGCGACCAGCCGCGCAAGCGAATCAGGGCCCGCTCCGGGCGGAAACGGCACGACCACCCGGATCGGTCGGTTCGGCCACGCCTGGCTCAGCACCGGCCCGCAGGCCAGCAAGCCGGCCGCGGTCAGGACAGACCCGGCCAGCACGACGCCGCGCCCGCCCGCTCGGCCCCATGGAGGCACGCGCGCCTCGCGGCAGGCGGTTCGCTCACGGCCCCCTGTGGCCGGGGTCGGATGGATCGGCGACGCGATGCACGGCTGCGCGAGAACACGCTGCATGGCTTCCTCCTCCAGGACGGGGGACGGAGACTGTCGTGTGAGACGCCTGCAGCCACGCGACCACCCGGGTGCAGCTTACGCCCCCCGCGGCGGCCCGCGCAATGCGCGCCCGCGAGCCGGCCGGCCCTTCCCGCACTCAGTCCGCCTTGGCCCCCGCCTTGCGCAGGATCGGCCCGTAGCGCGCCGCCTCCTGCACGATGAAGTCCGCGAAGGCGGCCGGCGACGGGCTGCTCGCCGCGTCCACCCCGAGTCCCGCATAGCGCTCACGCACCTCGGGTAGCTCATGGATGCGCACGAGTGCCGCGTGGAGCCTTGCCAGCACCGCGGGCGGCAGCCCCCGGGGCGCGAGGATGCCCCACCAGTTGACCAGCGAATAGCCGGGCAAGCCGGATTCGGCCACGGTCGGCACACCGGGTACGAGCGAGGTGCGCTGCGCGCTGGTGACCGCCAGCGCGCGCAGCTTGCCGGCGCGCACCTGCGCCAGTGCGATCGGCATGTCGGAGAACAGCACCTGCACCTGCCCGGCCACCAGGTCGTTGAGGGCGAGCACCGTTCCCTTGTACGGCACGTGCACCATCCGCGTGCCGGCGAGCGCGTTGAACATCTCGCCGCCCACGTAGGCCAGCGTGCCCGAGCCGCCCGAGCCGAACAGCGGCCCCTCGCGCCGGGCTCGCGCGTGGTCGACGAGTTCCCGCACGCTGGCCACCGGAAGCGACGGGGGCACCACCACCAGTTGCGGTGCCATCGCCACCAGGCTGACGGGCGCGAAATCGCGCTGCGTGTCGTAGGGCAGCTTCGCGTGCAGCGCGGGATTGATCGCGAACTGGCTCATGTTCCCGTGCATCAGGGTGTGGCCGTCGGCCGGCGCCCGCATCGCGATCTCGGTGCCGATGATCCCGCTCGCGCCAGGGCGCGCGTCGACCACCACGGGCTGTCCCCAGGCCTCGGAGAGCTTCTGCCCGAGGATGCGCGCGAGCGTGTCCGAAGTACCCCCGGGGGAGAACGGCACCACCATGCGGATCGGGCGCGACGGATAGTCGGGCGCCGCTGCCGTCCCCTCGACGGGCTGCAGCCCCGCCGCGAGCGCGAGGCCTGCGGCGACGACGAGCGCCGGCCCCTTGCACCCGGCCCCCGCCGTGCGGGCAAACAAGGTGCGACTGACGACGTTCACGCGCGGCATGGCATGCCTCCCCTGGATCCGGCAGGCCGGTGCGCTGGCGATCCCGCGCCGATGTCCCGCCCGTCCTGGCAGCGTACGATGCCGGAGTGGACCGTGGCAACGCGCGCGCGGTGAGCGCCCCGGATGCGGAGGCCGGGGCGACGCGGCCGGCGCCCGATGCCGTCAACCCGGGAGGAACGAGGTCATGGAGTTCGACGAGATGCACGAGCGCGGCCTCGCCCTGAGGCGCGAGCTGTTCGGCGAGGATGCGGTCGCCCGGCGCATGGGCGCCATGGGCGAGTTCGGCGAGCCGCTGCAGCGCATGGTCAACGCCTACAGCTACGGCGATGTGTGGCAGCGTCCGCAGCTCGACCGGCGCTCGCGCAGCCTGGCGATGATCGGCATCACTGCGGCGCTGGGCCGGCCGACCGAGCTCAAGGTCCACGTGAGCGGCGCGCTGCGCAACGGCACCACGCCGGAGGAGATCCGCGAGGTGCTGCTGCTGGTGGCGCTCTACGCCGGGTTGCCGGCCGGGATCGACGCGCACAAGGCGGCCCTGGAGGCCATCGAGGCCCATGCCGCGCAGGCGAGTCCGGCGCCCGGCCGCGAGAGCCGATGAAGCGACGCCCGTCGGCGGAGAGGGCATCCCCGGCCCGGACGCGCGAGGGTCGCGTCCATACCGTGTCCGCCTCGCACCTGCACTCGCGTGCGCTGCGCTACTTCGACATGATCCGCCGCAGCGGATCGATCCGCGAGGCGGCGCGACGGCTGCATGTCTCCTCCTCGGCGGTGAACCGCCAGCTGCTGCAACTCGAAGCGGAGATCGGCACGCCTCTCTTCGAGCGGCTGCCCGGTGGACTGCGCCTGAGCGCCGCAGGGGAGGCACTGTCGCGGCATGTGATCACGGTACTCCAGGACGCCCAGCGGCTGGCGGCCGACCTGGACGCGCTGGAAGGGGTCCGCCGGGGCAGCGTCGAGGTCGTGTGCGTGGAGGCGCTCACCGCGGATTTCCTGCCCGGCGTGATCGCGACCATGGCCAGCCGGTATCCGGGCGTTCGCATCGACGTGCGGATCGCCGGGTCGGCCGCGGCGGCTGCCACGGTGGAGGCGGGTGACGCCGACGTGGCGATCGGCTTCGTCCTGCGCCGCTCGACGCAACTGCGGCAGGTCGCGGTGGGTCGCTTCGCGCTGGGAGCCCTGGTGAGCCCGGATCATCCGCTGGCCGGTTCGTCCAGCGTCTCCTTCGCCGAGTGCGCCCGCCACGCGCTGGTCATGCCTGGCCCTGCACTGTCGCTTCACTGGGAACTTGCCCCGCTGGTCGCCGCCTGCCGACGTCCGCTGCAGACCGTCGTCGAGACCGAGTCGCTGGAACTCATGAAGGAGCTCGCCGCGCGCGGCATCGGGATCGCCTTCGTCAACGCGTTCGGAATCGAGCGCGACGTGCAGGCAGGGCGCCTGCGTCACCTCGCGCTGCGCGCGGTCGCGCCGTCGGACCTGGGGGCCTACGTGCGCGCAGGCCGTACCCTCCCGCCCGCGGTCGACGCGTTCACGCGGGTGGTCGCCGAGGCCATCGAGGCCCGGGAACAGGCCGCCTGAGCACGGGGGCGGCCGCCGCGACGTCGTGATGCCGCAATGGCAGCACCCCGTCCCGTTTTATGTGCTATCCGGCGAGTCGGCGCGCTTCCTACACTCGCACGATGGTGCGTGTCGCGGCGCGAGCCGGTGCCCGCTTCGGGCAGGGCCTGCAGAACGGCCCGCCCCCCGCCGGCTGGCCCGCCACGGCCGGTGCGCCCGGCCCTCGCAGCCGTCCCTTCCGTCCCCCGTCCAGGAGTCGTCCGCATGGTCAGCGCCCCCCTTGTCGTCCGCATCGCCCGCAGCCTGTCGCGCATGCCCCTGACCGTCCGCGGCGCCTCGCTCGCATCGGCGGTCGTCGCCGTGGTGGTCGCGACCGCCTCGGGAGCGCCGCTCGCACAGCCGGCCACCGGCCCGGGCGGATTTCCCGCCAAACCGCTGCGCGTGGTCGTACCCGCCGCCGCAGGCAGCCTCACCGACCCGGTCGCCCGAGTGGTGAGCGACGAGCTCGCGCGCCGCACCGGCCAGACCTGGACGATCGACAACCGACCCGGCGCGGGCGGCATGATCGGCTCGGAGGCGGTCGCCCGGGCGGCACCGGACGGCTACACCCTTCTGTTCTCGGCCAACAACCTGATCATCACGCCCAGCCTGTTCAGCAAGGTGCCCTATCGCGTGCTGGAAGACTTCACGCCGATCGCGCTGGTCGGCCGGGGCGACAACCTGCTGGTCGCCGCCTCGGCCTCGGGCATCCGCTCGATCAAGGACCTGGTGGCCCGCGCGAAGGGCCCGCAGGGAACGCTCGACTACACCTCGCCGCTGATCGGCTCGGCAGCCCACCTGACCGTGGAGCTGTTCCGATCCAGCGCGGGCATCCCGCTCAACCACGTGGCCTACAAGGACGCTACCCAGGGCACCTCGGACACGCTGTCGGGCCGGATCCCCGTCAACATCATGGGCGTCTCGACGGCCCTGCCGCATATCCGCGCCGGTCGCCTGGTACCCCTGGCCTGGACCGGGGTACGCCGCCATCCGGACATCCCGGATACGCCGACCTTCGCCGAGGCCGGCTATCCGGCCGTGCATCTGGGCCTGTGGTTCGGCTACTTCGGCCCGGCGAAGCTTGCCCCCGCCCTGGTGACCTTCCTCGACCAGCAGGTCGCCGCCGCGATGAAGGCCTCGGCCGTGGTCGACAAGCTCGCCGGCCTGAGCATCGAGCCCGCCAGCGGCGGAGCCCGAATGCTCGGTGACCTGATGGCGAAGGAGTTCCCGATCTACGCGAAGGTCGTGGCGGAGGCGGGCATCAAGCTCGACTGAGGCCCGCCGCGCCCGGCCCCCGCACCGCGTTCGTCCTCCCTCCGGAGTCCGTCCGACGATGACCGACACGATGCCGCCCCCACGCTGGCGAGGCGAGCTGCTGCACATCCACATCGCGCCGTCCGCCTCCTACGAGATGGAGGCGCTCGAGGAAGCGACCCTGGTGGCGGGGCGCGGCATCGAGGGCGACCGCTACTTCCTCGGCACCGGCACCTACTCCGGGCTGCCGGCGGTACGGGACGTGACGTTGATCGAGGTCGAGGTGCTGGAGGCGATCGCGCGCAACGACCCCCCGCTCCAGGACTCGGCGATGGTCATCGACCCGGCCGAACATCGCCGCAACCTGACCGTGCGCGGCGTGCCGCTGGCGCATCTGGTCGGCACGCGCTTTCGCATCGGCGACACCATCCTTCGCGGCGCGCGGCTGAATTTCCCTTGCCGCTATCTCGAGCAGTTGCTGGGGCGTCCGGTCTACCTGCCGCTGTACAACCGCGCAGGGCTCAACTGCGCGATCGAGCAGGGCGGCTCGATTCGCATCGGCGACCGAATCGAACCCCTCTGAACGGGCAACGCGCGCGTGTCACCCCGCCTCATCATGAAGCTGTCGGTCGCTGCGACCGCAGCGCTGGGCGACGACGTCCTGGAGGTCGTGTTCCGCCATCCGCGACGCCCTGCGCTGCCCGCCCCGGAGCCGGGATCGCACGTCGACCTGCACCTGCCCGACGGCCGGGTGCGGCAGTACTCGCTCTGCGGCGATCCGGACGACGACGGCACCTACACGATCGCGGTCCGGCGGGAACGCGGCGGACGCGGCGGCTCGGCCTGGATCCATGACCACCTCGTGCCTGGCGCGCTCGTTCCGGTCAGCGCACCGCGCAACCATTTCCCGCTCGCCACCGAGGCTCGGCACCACGTGCTGGTCGCCGGCGGCATCGGCATCACCCCGATCGCGGCCATGGCGCAGCACCTCGCCCGGAGGGGCAGCTCGTTCGAGTTGCACTACTGCGCCCGCGGCCAGGCCCATGCCCCGCTGCTCGAACGACTGCGGGTGGTCTGCGGCGAGCGCCTTCAGACCTGGTTCTCGCAGGGCCCGCAGCCTCGTCGCCTCGACCTCTCCCGATTCGACGCGGCACCGCCCCCGGGCACCCACCTGTACGCCTGCGGCCCCGCACGACTGCTCGATGCGCTCGGCGCGGCGACGACCCGATGGCCGCGGGACGCCGTGCACATGGAGCGCTTCGAGCCGCTGGCCGACGGGGACTTCGTCCCGGAGCCCTTCGAGGTGCAACTCGCCTCCAGCGGCGCGGTGCTCGACGTGCCCGCGGGACGCAGCCTGCTCGACGTGCTGCGCGAGCACGGGTTCATGCTGCCCTCCTCGTGCGGCATCGGCGTGTGCGGCACCTGCGAATGCGGCTTTCGCATCCCGGGCGAGGGCAGCGTCATCCACCGGGACGTGGTACTCGCCCCGGGTGATCGCGACCGACGCCTGATGCCCTGCGTGTCACGCGGCCGCGGACGGCTCGTGATCGACCTCTGAACGCTACGCCGGCGCCCCGCCGGCCTCAGCGCCGCTTCGCAGCCCCGCGACGCGCGCCCTTCGCCGTGGCCGTCTTTCGCGACGCAGCCCGACGCGCGGGCGGCCGTGCTGCCGGCTCGGACGGCGCCCATGAATCGCCCCAGACGTCGCGCACCTCGGTGTTCATCTTCACGTCGTTGCGGCGCTGCTTCGCGATCAGCTCGCCGGTCACGAAGTAGTCGCCGCGCACCGCGAGTTCGGCGGCGCGATCGAAGGCCGGCGACCACTCGCCCAGCGAGTAGCCGAACCACGGCGCCTGCGGCTTGAGGGCGGGCAGGCCGAGCTCCTCCCAGATCTGCTTCGCCCGCTCCATGTACTCGCGCTTGGGCAGCGAGATCGGCGGGAACTTCTCCTTGAGCGTGGCGTCGATCAGCACGGACGCATCCGTGCCGCCGTTGCGCTTGCTGCGCGGGCCATGGCCCTGGTCGCGATGGGCGAGGATCTCGATGTCGAGCGCAGGGTTCGCGCGATAGGACATCGCCCACAGCAGCGCGTCGGCATTGTCCGGATCGATGTCCTCGTTGACCGCGATCACGTACTTGCCCGCTGCCCGGTGCAGCGAGGCCGCGCCGTACATCGCGCGCCAGATTTCGTTCCTGGGGGTATTGCCGTCCATGATCAGCGCGACCACCTTGCGCAGGTTGGTCAGCGGCTCGTGCATCACCACCCGCTTCACCCCCTGGATGCCGAGCACGTTCTTCAGGTGGTTGTGGAACAGCGGCTCCATCGCCACCCGCTTGATCAGGCTCGACTCGCTGGGCGTGACCTGGGAGATGATCGAGGTGAGGATCGCGTTCTTCTTGCGCGTGATGCAGGTCACGTCCATGAACGCGTTGAATTCCTGCAGGTTCACGTGTCCGTGCGACTCGCCGAAGGGCGCTTCGGGCTCCAGCCACTCGGTGTTGATGTAGCCCTCGATCACGATCTCCGCCTCGGCCGGCACCAGCAGGTCGACCGTCTTCGCGCGGGTCACGTTGACCGGACCGCCGACCAGCCCGCCGGCGACGTCGAATTCGTCGACCGTCTCGGGCAGCTTCTGCACCGAGGTGAAGGTGATGCACGGAGGCGCGCCGAGCACGACCGCGGCGGGCAACCTCTCGCCACGGGCGCGCGCCTTCTCCCAGTGCAGGTAGATGCCCGGACGCAGTTCGAGCGACGGATTCATGCCCAGGCGCCGCCGGCTCTTCACCTGGCCGCGGTAGTTGCCCATGTTCTGGACGCCGGTCTCCGGATCCTTCGTGATGTACTGCGAGAGCGTGGTGTAGGGCGCGTTGTCCCAGCCGGGCGTGGAGATCGGCACCGGGATCGAGTCCAGGCCCATGCCCGGGCGATCGAGGTCGCGTCCCATGACCACCACCTCGTGGCAGGGCGCGTTGTCGACGATGCGCGGCTTGATCGGGTTGGCCGCCGCCCGCTTCCAGGTCTCGTCGATCCGGTCCAGTTCGCACCCGATGCCGATGCGATAGACCTCGCGGCTGGCCGCGAGCGCGCCCACGACCACGGGGATGTCGTACTTGCGGCCCTTGGCATCGACCACGTTGTTGAAGAGGAACGCCTTGCGCTCACGCTCCGGGATGCCGCCGCGGAATTGCCAGCGCACCAGCGGGTGCATCTCGGTGTCCTTGCAGATCGGACGATCGACGGTGACCAGCAGGCCGGCGGCGTCGAGCGCGGCGAGGTGATCGCGCAGATCCGGATAGCTGCGTGGAGGGGCCTTTGCGCTTGCGCCGCGCGTACGCGCGCCCTTCGCCGTCGCCTTGCCGCTGACCCCGCGCCCCGCGCTCTTCGCTGCCATCGATGCCTCCCCTGGAAAGTGCCGGTTATATCAATTCCGCTGCTCGCGCGCCGTGGATCGAGCGGTGGCGGGCCTGGCCGTCGCACGCGCTCGGGCGGCCGCGGGCGCCGTCCCGTGCCCGCAGGCCTGCGTGGCCAGGTCCTCCCGGCACGCTGCAGCCGCGGGCGGCGGATCGCCACCGCCGTGCACGGCGCTGTTGCTACGCCCTGTCGACGCGCGACGGCCTTGCGACCCGGGCTCGCCGGGACACCGCGGCGAGCGTCGCGCGGCCATGGCTCGGACGATTCCGGGCAGGTTGCCGAGCGGAGCGGCGTCGGCGAAGGGTGTCAATCGGGGCGAATCTTCGCCGCGCGTACCAGTTCACCCCAGCGCGCGAGCTCCGTGCGGATCTGCGCGGCGAACTGCTCGGGCGTGCTGCCGACCGGCTCCGCGCCCTCGGCGGCCAGCAGGTT
>Ga0315900_10005462_pt1 | contig 17460 bp, 30 predicted proteins | sample LakEriMetagenome_FD_203521 | JGI IMG/M metagenome (GOLD analysis project Ga0315900, IMG submission 203521) | Freshwater fungal communities from buoy surface, Lake Erie, Ohio, United States - Buoy 12 MA114 | ecosystem: Environmental > Aquatic > Freshwater > Lake > Lake biofilm | place: USA: Lake... | reverse complement strand
GTTCAATTCCTTATGATGACTATGACTTTGAGAATGGCAATCCTCCAGCTGGTAATTGTGGTGATTTAACCACAACTTATCAGGTATATGTTAATGGAACTCTTGAAGATACCTTCTCGCAAAATACAACAGAAAATAATACAATCAACATCAACGTATAATGGCAACAACTACTATCAATGTAACAGCACAGGCTTATGATACTGTACAGAATGAAGGATCTAATCTAACTCAAAGGTCAACCATTGACTTTATTGGAGCTGGAGTTACAGCGGCTGATAATGGAAGTAAGACAACAGTCACTATTCCTGGAGCTCCATCAACTGTTGCTTATGGTCTCTTTGCTCAGACTGCCAACAGTCCAGTGTTAACAGCAACAACCAGTGAATTGACATTGATTGATGGTGGTGTTGGTTCATTAACTGTTCCAGAAAATGGATTCTCAGTTGGTGATTCATTCAGAGTTGAGATGGGAGGAGTGATGAGTGCTCATAACAATGACACAATCAGAATCAGATTAAAGGCTGGAGCTGTTGATTTAGGTGATTCTGGAGCATTGACATTGCCACAGATTGCTAATCAAGTATGGGTATTGTCAGTTACATTCACAGTGAGAGCCATTGGTGGAACTGGGACTGCATCCATTGTATCATTAGCACAATTCCATATCTTGAAAAAGGCTTCAGGAACTCAACAAGGATTCGCATGGAATACAATTAATTCAACTACCTTTGATACAACTATTAGTAACACATTGAATATCACTGCTCAGTTCAGTTCAACAAATGCAAATAACTCAATTTATTCTGACATCTTCACGCTAACTAAAACATATTAGCATAATAGATATGAAGCAATTATTACAAGAGGTAGGGTTTAACATAGGAATTAGCGTGGCTGGTTTCTTTGGTTCATTGATATTGATAGGCAAGAAGCAAAAGAGCAATCTTAAGACTACATTCTTTGCTATCATTACAGGGGTGGCAAGTGCTAACTACATAACTCCTATAATAATTGATATCATAAGATTGTCGGATAAATATGAGATGAGTGTGGCTTTTATCCTTGGATTCTTAGGCGTAAAAGGTGTTGAGTTTATAAGTGATTATTTAATTCAAAAGGCTGAGAAAAATGGAAGCAATAAAGATAATCAATAATATATCGGACTTAATCATTGCAATAAGTCTGGTGTTTTTCTTGTATTTTGTGTATCAAGAAAATGGAACTATTCAGAAGCTTAGTTATCTGGAGCGTGGATTCGTAAGGGTGGCTCTCTCATTAGGTGCGTCAGGATCACTGTATGATGCCTTGACTTGCTCAAATAATGCATCTGTATTAATACATGTAAGCTTTGCCATGATCTTTTGCTGGGCAGCTTATTTTCATTACAAATATTTTATAAAAAAATGAGCTACGATTGGCTAAAAAAAGAGACAGGACCAAAGATATTGGTTGAGGCTGTTAAGCATATTGGTACTAAGGAGATTGTTGGTAAGCAACACAATAAAAAAATCTTAGAATGGGCAGAAGCTCTTGGACTTAAATCAGTATATACCAATGATGAGATTCCTTGGTGTGGTTTATTTGTTGCTTATTGCTGTCATGCTGCTGGTCTTGATGTGGTGAAGGCTCCATTGTGGGCATTGAACTGGAATAAATATGGTAATGTTGCTCAAGTGCCAATGCTTGGTGATGTATTAACATTCACCAGGAATGGAGGAGGTCATGTTGGGATCTATGTTGGCGAAGATAAGACTCATTACCATGTGCTTGGTGGCAACCAAAATAATTCAGTTAGCATATCTCGCATTGAGAAGTCAAGACTTAGTCAAGCAAGAAGGACAGCATGGAAGATTGCACAGCCAGCCAATGTCAGAGTGGTGCATCTTGAGGCCAAAGGAATAGTAACAACAAATGAAGCATAATGAAGAAGCCAGGAAGACCAAAAAAGAATTTAAATATCAATATTGACACAAAAAAAGTGGATGTTAAGATAACGCGAAAAGATGGCGTTACAGACGTTCAAGTTGATACACCGAAGATAGACGTTGATATTCATAGAGAAGAGGGAAATAACAGCGTTAAAATCGATTCTGAGCCAGTTGACGTAAGCATTGATAAAGGTGAGGTTAAGGTTGATGTTAATGAGCAATCAGGACTACTTGGAAAGATTGCAAAATTTTTGCTTAAAAGAAAATAATACTTATATTTGCTTACCATATCTGTTTTAGGTTAACGCGCAAAAGGCCATTGATTAATTTCAGTGGCTTTTTTTATTCTTGTAATTGTTAAAAAATGTTAAAATCATTTCAGATATGAAAAAAGATATTAACTTTGTTTCATAATCAATTAACAAAAACAGATATGAAAAAATTTTTACCAGCCAATGCAGAGCAAAAAGATGGATTGATCTGCCTTATCATGATTCCAGTAATGTTATTATTAACCATTTTAGCAGCAACATTATGAGCACAGCCTATTACGAATACTGGTGGACAAGAAAGTCAGGAAGATTCAATACAAGTTTATACGATAATTTTTTAAGAGCAAAAAGAGATGCAGAATTTCAAAGTAACCTACAAAGTCAAGGAGGTCAAGTGGACCATCCAAGAGAGAACAGTTCAAGCCAACAGTCCAGAGGATGCAATCAGGAGGATGGATATGTGGCCAGAGCTAATAATTAAAGTTGAGAAACAAAAAACAGAAAAGCCATGAACTTAAAACAAGCAATTCAAATTTTAAAAACGCACAACCAATGGAGAAGAGGTGCGTTGATTGAGCAAACAACTCCAAAAGAGTTAGGCATTGCCATTGATATCATTGTCAATATCTTTGAAGACAAATCAAAACTACCAAAATACAAGGTATGGCTTGAGGATTCTGTTGAGCCAGAAGGTGGATTCTGGTGGCGTTGCTATCTTGACAATAATGGATGCTTACAAGACTTTGATTATCCAGATGAAAATCCAGATACTCTTGAGTGGTATATTGAGAATGGTTATAAGGTAGAGAAAGACAATGACTGGATTGATGAGGCATGGGCAGATAGCCAAGATTCAGAAGATTTAACAGGAGCAATAGAAAGATACCATGAATATCAATCAAAAAAAAATGTATAGATGCATCAAGTTGATGCAATTGATGCAAGAGAAATCAAGGCATATTCAGGCAATGGCAAGATATCTTAATGTTTCAGATAGAACAGTCTACCGATACTTTGATTTATTTAAAGCATTAGGATACCAGGTTAATAAAGATTCACATAATAAATACTATTTAAATGGAAATAATTGAAAAAATAAAAGAGATGATTCAGACATATGATCTGGCATCCAAGTCAAGAGATAGAGACAAGGTTTATCAGAGAGCTTATTTTTATTCAATACTCAGAGAGCAAGGATGGCATCTCACTAAAATTGGTAAGTTATTCAATCGTAATCATGCAACTGTGATCAATGCTCTGAAAATCCATGACGCATATTTCAAACGAGACAAAGTGTATATGAGGTATATTAACAGATGTGATGAGTTATTAAATCCTTCAATTGAGATACCACAAGATTCTATCTTTCAAGATGTTATGAATTGCCATAATACCACAGCATTGAAGCTGATAAAGGATAAGATTATGGCTGGATGGTATGGCAAGGTGTGAAAGTGTGAACTGTGAAATTGATTCACACCTATAAAAATCAAAAAATAAAATATAAATAAAACTATTTTTTTTTCAAAGTGTGAAATTTTCACAGTAAGCCTCTGAAACCATTATTGCAGCTATAAAAATGGTGTGAAATTAGGTGTGAAATTAGGTGTGAAAATAGGTGTGAAATTTCACAGTAACAATTAAAATAAAAAAATAAATCAATTAGAAAAAAAATTATATATTTGCAAAATGATCTCACAAACTAACAAAGATATTTTTTGCCTCATCAATGAAACAGTAGTGAGATCCTGTGGATTTGGTGGGGCAATTTTATATTTAATACTATGCTAATCCCATTAACTTATGCAAAGAAACTTATTGATTTAGGTTATTCTCTTATCGTATCAGATGATAAAAAAATTCCAATAGGATCTTGGAAACAATGCCAACAAAAAGCATTTACAAAGGAAGAGTTTGAAGAAAAGTATAAATCTCAAAAAGCTCACTATGTTGGTTTTTTAACAGGATATAATGATATTGAATGCATTGATGTTGATTTAAAAGTATTTGCTACATTAAAAGAGCAGAACGATTTTTGGAATGAATTCCTCCAGTTACTCAGAGATAACATTGATGACTTTGATTACAAGTTTACAATATACAAGACAGTCAATCAAGGATATCATATTCTTTATAAGACCAAGGATGTCCAATCAAATAGTAAAATTGCAAGATTAAAGGATCATACAGAGGCAGTAATTGAATCAAGAGGAGCTGGTGGTTATTGTGTGGTTTACAATAATAATATTAATTTACTAACTTATCTTGATGTTCAATATATATCTGACAAAGACAAAGATATATTATGGACAATATGTAAGATGTATAATTATACTGGAGATGAGCCAATTAAAGAAGAAGTAAAAGAACAATATGAATCAACATTAAGTCCATGGGAAGACTATAATCAAAGGACATCTATATGGGATATTATATCAGATGATTTTAGTATTGTTTCAAAAACTAATGATAAGGATATAATTAAGAGACATGGTGGCACATCTCCTCATTCTGGTTATGTCTATAACAATAGTGGCTGTATGTATCTTTTTTCAACTGGATCTATATATCCTCATGAGCAATTGATAACACCATTCATTGCATATACTTACAAGTATCATCATGGTGATTTTAGTTCCGCTGCAAAGGCTATTTATTCTGAAGGATTTGGTGCAAGAGTTGCTAAGAAATTAAACATCCAACCAATTGAAGCTAAGATTAATATTGATAGAGTTAAATTTCCAATTGAAATATTTAGTGAAGATATTCAACATTATATCATTCAAAGCTCTCAGACTCTTGGATTATCGATTGATTATATGGGATGTGCATTTTTATGGTCTTTATCAGTGTGCATTGGCAATTCATTTATAGTTGAGATTAAACCAGGATGGAGAGAGACAGCAACATTATGGATTGCAGTAGTTGGAAAGCCAGGGATTGGTAAGACTCCATCACTTAATCAGATTATCTTTCCGTTGCAAAAACTGAATATCAGAAAGCAAAAGGAATTTCAGAAAGAATATGCCAAGTATATAGAGTATGAAAAGCTTGACAAGGAATCAAAGAAATTTGCTGAGGAGATAAAAAAACCAAGATCTGAACAATTTATAGTTGGTGATATTACTCTTGAAGCATTGATTGATTTGCATGAGACAAATCCTAATTGCATTGGAGTATTCAAGGATGAACTGGCTGGCTGGTTTAAAGATATGAATAAGTACAGAGCTGGATCAGATTTGGAATTTTGGCTATCATCTTGGAATGGTCAGAGCATTTCATTGAATCGTAAAACATCAAAGAGTGCATTTGTTGATAAGCCATTCATTCCTGTCATTGGAGGTATTCAACCAGATATCTTTGAGCAATTCGCAACTGGAGCAAATAAAGAGAATGGATTCATTGATAGAATATTGATATCATATCCTGAGTTGCATGTTGACAAGTATAATACTAATGTAATGGATAGAGATATACTATCTTGGTATGAAAATTTTCTTATTAGATTGAAAGAATCATTGGCTAAAAACTTTTTTAGAATTGATGAGAAAGGTGAAATAACTCCTCAAATATCAAGATTCTCACATGAGGCAAATGACGAATGGATTAGAATTCATGATAAGATATCTGACATGCAAAACTCAGATGAAGAGAATGAATATATGAAATCAATGCTGCCAAAACAAAAGAGCTACATTCCAAGATTTGCAATGATGATTAATATCTTAATGAGCTCAGAACATGATGATGTAAATGCTCTTCAAATTTGCAAGGAGGCAATGTTGAGAGCTGAAAAATTAAGTGATTATTTTGTTAATATGAGTAAACTTGTTAAGAAGGATGCTCAAGAAAAAGCTGATTTAAGAAAATTGGCAACCAATGGAGCAAGTAAATTTGATCAGTTTATGGCAATGTATCAATCGGATCCTGACTTGAATAGAACAACAGCATCTGAAATACTTCAGGTGAGTAGAAGAACAGTAATTAATTGGATAACTAAAATTGAAAAACAATGACAACAGAACAAATTAAACAGATGAACATTAACGACTTGATGTCAACCATCTGCACAATTGCTGTGCTCAAGTATAGTGGGCATTTTACCATTCTATCATTCACTAATAGTTTTAAAGGAGGGTTTGGAACTATCACAGAAAGAGAAGATATTGATAAAATGAAAGAATATTATTCATTGAAGGAATTACTTATTAATATGATAAATAGCCAGTTATGAAACAGACAGCAATAGAGTGGTTGATTGAGCAATACATTGAAAAATTAACATTAACTCCAGCAATGGTTGAACAAGCCAAAGCAATGGAGAAGGAGCAGATAAGAAAAGCATATTTAGCTGATGCTTATAATAGTCAATATGGATTTGAACAATACTACAACGAGACTTATGAACAAGATAAACAAGGATAAACTCAAAGCTCTGGAGCTTGAATCATTGAAAGGCAAGTATCCATCCATGGACGAGAGATTTATTCCTCTGACTGACTGGAAAGATACCTCAGCCAATGGTCTGACTAAATGCATAATATTCTGGATCAATGCCAATGGTGGACAAGCTGAAAGGATATCCAATCAAGGTCAGTACAGGGAAGGTAAGAAGATTCCAGTTGGTGATTCATATAAGCAACTTGCTGGTAAGTGGACTCCAGGACAAGGTACCAAAGGAACTGCTGACATCTCAGCAACTATCAAAGGTAGGTCAGTTAAGATTGAGGTGAAGTATGGACGTGATGTTCAGTCAGATGTTCAGAAGCAATATCAAGAAATGATTGAGAAGGCTGGAGGAGTTTATTTTATTGCAAGAAATTTTGACTCATTCATTGAATGGTATAACAATTTATCATGGTAAGAGTAGGAGATAAGATTAAAGATGTAGAAGATGGTGATTGTTATTTTGTTGGTGAAGTAATTAAGCTCAATAAATTTGGTGGAGTTGAACTATACAAGGTAATTCAGATTATTTGGGATGGCCAAGATCATGCAGATGATGCCTTGATTGGTACAGTAATTCAACCGAGATGGTGGTATATTCAATTATTTTTATTTTAATATTCTTGTTTAGTTAAAATAATTATATTACATTTGTAAAATATAAAACAAACAGATATGGAAAACAAACCATTTAACAGGTCACTGTGGTCAAAGCTCCACATGGCCAAGATGAACATTGGAAAGGTTGCTAAGAATGCAACGAATCCACATTTTAAAAAGACTTATGCTGATATCAATGCATTGCTTGAGACAGTTGAGCCAATACTCCATGAGAATGGATTGGTACTATTGCAGCCAGTGAAGGATCATATCGTATTTACTCAGATCATTGATGTTGATTCTGGAGATATGGTTGAGTCTTGGATGCAGTTGCCTGACATCAGTGATCCTCAGAAGTTGCTTGGTGCAATCACTTACTTTCGCAGAGGTACATTGCAGTCACTATTAGCATTGCAATCAGTGGATGATGATGGTAATTCAGCAACAACAAGTGTGAAGGCTGCCAATCCATCGCTGTCAGAGGAGCAATTCAAGAAGGCTCTTGATGCTATTGCTAAAGGTAAGTACACTGTTGAGCAGCTCAAGGCAAGTTATTCACTAACAAAAGAACAGGAGGCTAAATTATGAAATGGAGACCATCATCATTAGGTAAGCTGATGACTCAGCCAAAAGCAAAGTCAGAGATATTATCTGAGACCGCTAAGAGCTACATTAAGACAAAAGCAAAAGAGGATTACTTTGGTTATTCAACTCACATTCAAACAAAGCCAATGCTTAAGGGTACTGACTGGGAAGAGGAGTCAATTGCTCTGGTTAATCAAGTGAGAGGTACATTCTATGTCAAGAATAAAGAGAGATATGAGAATGAATTTCTAACTGGAGAGCCTGATATTATCCTGGATAATTCAATCATCGATATCAAGACATCTTGGTCCTTGGATACTTGGCCAGCAACTCCAGAGGAAGGAGTTAACAAAGATTACGAATGGCAAATCAGAGGGTATCTTTGGTTGTTGAATAAGCCAGTTGGATATCTAATCTATTGCATGATTGATACTGATGATGTCTTGCTTGGTGACTGGGACAATAGATTCATTCACAAAGTATCTCATATTGATCCAAGGAAGAGAATCACTGTTCTGGAGTATCAAAGGAATACAATCAATGAGGAGATGATGGTTGAGAAGTTGACTGCTGCAACTGAGTATTATAATGAGTATATTGAACAATTAACAAATAAGTAAGATGAGTAATTTAAAGCTAAAAGGCAAACTGATAGTAAAGTCAGAGCCAAGACAAATCTCTGAGAAGTTCAGAGTAATGGATTTCGTAATAGAAACACAAGACGAGAAGTATCCTCAGTCAATCCAGTTCCAGATTCTTAATGATAGAATCGCTGAGATGGACAAGTATTCAATTGGTGAAGAGCTTGAGGTATCATTCGATGTAAGAGGTAGAGAGTATTCTGGCAAGTATTACAACAGTCTGAATGCTTATAAAATTGAATCAAGTTTATTCTAATGCTTAAGTATTTCCTTTGGTTTTTAATCCTGTCCCTGATTGTTTCGGGGATAGGTTTATTTTATTACACTATTTATCTGTATTTCAGTACAATAGGATTAGTTGTATTTATATTACTGGCTGCATTCTGGTTGGTTGTAATTTCAAGAAGATGAAGACATTAAACATTTACCTTAATCTTGATGAGACAATCAAGGACTTTATGCTCAGAGAGACTAAGTCAAGAGTCAGTAATAGATATAAACAGATTCACATTGCTGAAGATATGGGAGTGAATACAACTCAGTTGTGGCGTTTCATGAAAGGTGATAAAGTTTCTGAAGACTTTTACATAAAGTGGTTTAATTGGTATCTTAAAAATCAATAATTTTACATGTGCAATTCTGGAAGACTGAAGCTTATCTCATCGCAAACAAGATCACTGGAGGCAATCCAATATCAAAGGACTTGGTCAGCCATGTCTATCTATTGGTATATGAACTCAGCATCCAGTCAGAAGACTTACCAAGAGTCTTTGCAAGATACGCATACAATCAATACAACTGGAGAGACTCATCGTTCAACAAGCTTTTTAAGTCACATGAAGAGCTTCCAGAACTCAACCTTAAATCTGAGGATGAATACGAAGTCTCAGAGGCTCAGAAACTATTGGATGACTATCTTCACCAATCTCCTTCAGACGATCAGAAGCTGTTCACTATGGAGATAACAAAGATGCATCTAATGGGAATGACTTACAGAGAAATTAGGAATGAGACTGGAATAAGTCTTGATACTATTCACTTAGCAATTAAACAATTTAAAAATGATTTATCTGATTATAATATTACTGCCAATAGGATTTGCGAGAGCTCTCCAGAGCTTTAATCTGCCTGATATCAAGCCATTCTCTTGCCAGAGCTGTCTATCTTTTTGGGTTGCTGTGATTGCTTCCTCGATTATTGACTGGCATCTGATTGGCTTGGCATTCATAACTTATCTATTATCTGACTTAATACTAATCTATGAAAGTAAGTAACGAACTACTGCAACAAGTTGAGAGGTATAATAAAATAAAATCATTCAGTCTCAATGCCGGAATGAAAAAAGAACTTAGTGATTGGTACAAGGCAATGGGATTTGGAAAGCTTAATGTTGGATGCTCAACTTGTATTCGTAATGCAATGGGTAAACTCTTAAAGTCAATCAATGATGGTGAGCATCTCCAGCCTCGTATTCACTTTATAGGAATTAAACAATGATTATAACTGCACCAATACCAGTATTTGGTCGCTTTCCTCTTGTTAGACTAACTATCTCAAGACTTAAGCGTCAAGGAGTCATTCCTATTATTTTAGGGCATGAGAACGAAGCTAATGAGATAGCTAAGGAATTTGATTGTGAGTTCATATCAATCAGTAATGATCCTCTTGGTACCAAATGGAATGCTGGCTTCCAAGCATCAAAGAATTATAATCCTGATGCAGTGATCTTCATGGGTTCATCTGACTGGTGTAGTGATGGGTATCTTGCAAGATGTAAGGAGCATAGTAAAGACTTTGGAATGATTGGCCAGTTAGGGTGTCATTTCGTTGATGTTGCTGATAATATTAGATTAGTACATTGGAAAGGTTATAAGGATCCAGTTAGGCAGAATGAGCCAATAGGCATTGGAAGGTTTCTTAATCGGAAATTCCTTGAGAAAATAAACTGGACTCCATTTGATCCAAGACTAAACTCTGGTCTTGACTGGTCCATGTGGCTCAAGGCAATGAAAACAAATCAAGAGATTGGTATCCTTGAATGTGATAAGTCAGTTCAGCTGCTATCAATCTCTACGAATAAATGGAATAACAAGCATAAGTTCAAAGATCATTGGGATGGCTCATTGAGGTCTGAGAGATGTTCACCAGTACTCCTTGAGAAAGAGTTTAATGAACTTAAAGAACTACTCTAATGCAAGCACATATATCAGAATCATTGGCTGGACTTGATCGAGGATTGATACAGAAATATAAGCTCACTCCTTATGAAGTATGTACATGGGAGGCAGTGTTCATGGGCATGTACAGAGAAGATGATCTTGCAATGCTTGCAACCCACATGGGAGGCAGCACAATTGTTTGGTTCGGATCTGATGCTAAGGATCTCCCAGAGGATTGGGTTAAGTTTGTCCAGGACTCAGTGAACATTGCTGTTAGTCATCAAGTGCTCCAGACTCTTGAGTCAAAGGGAGTGCAATCAATCTGGTGTCCAGTCAATGCAGTCATTCCTCATGAGTGGCCATTGGTTCCAAGTGGTAATAAAATCTTCTGGTATTCTGGTAATACTCCAGAGTATTATGGTGAGTCACTAATCAATGAGATTAAAGAACGTATTGATATTCCAATCATAAGAGCTGGTTATGATACTTTCACTAAGGAGGAACTTGTGGATGTATATTCTCAATGCTTTCTAAACCTCAGACTGACTCCTCATGATGGATGTCCGAATACCAACATTGAAATGGGACTGATGGGAAGGAGGTCCATATACAATGGTGATCTTCCAGGCTCTATTCCATGGAAGTCAGTTGATGATATCTGTCAATCAATCATGCGTGAATATAGCACAAGGCATGTTGATAATTCGTATATTAGTAAATTATTTCACAACTTTATAAACTATGAAAGAATGTCCACGTTGTTTATTTGATGAGACCATTGCCTCAATAGGTGAGCATCAATGCGAATACTGCGATCTACATGATGAGCTTGAATTGCAAGCCAATCCTCATGAACTTAAGTATATCATTCAAAAGATAAAAGACAAAGGCCATGATAAGACTTATGACTGCATTATGGGTATCTCTGGAGGTATTGACTCATCAACACTGTTATACACTGCTGTCAAGTATTGGAATCTGAGACCATTGGTAATTCATTTTGATAATCATTGGAATGCTCCAGAGGCAGTTCACAACATGAGTCAGTTAGTCAAGTTACTTGGTGTTGATTCAATCACTTACACTGTGAACAAAGAGGAGTATGATAGACTTAATGATGCATTCCTTTGGGCTGGAGTTCCTGATGCTGATATACCTAATGATATTGCAATGACTAAGCTGATGTATGATACTGCATTCAAGTATGGTATCAAGTACATTCTTAATGGTCATGATTTCAGAACTGAAGGCTCAACTCCAAAAGGCTGGACTTATATGGATGCTAAGTACATTCAATCGGTGTACAACAAGTATTCTGGACTCAGACTGCAGAACTATCCTCTATTCACTTTTAAAGACCAGCTCTTTTATGCTGCAATTGGAATCAAGAACGTGAGACCATTCCACTATGGATTTGACAGAGACTCAATGGAAGCTGAAATGAAGAGGTTAATCAACTGGCAAGATTATGGTGGCAAGCATTGTGAGAATGTTTACACTGAATTTGTTGGCTCATTCCTTCTCCCTGAGAAGTTTGATATTGACAAAAGAATTGTGTATCTTGCAGCTCAAGTGAGAAGTGGTAAGTTAACCAAAGAGCAAGCAATGGAGCAGTTCAATAAAAAGTCGGAGTTTGATTTCACTAAGCTTGGCTCAAGTGCTGAGAGAATGATGAGGTTGGTTAACATCAGAAAGAGAGACAGGGAAGAGTTTGACAAATATGACTTTAAAAAATACAAGCATCTTATCTGGATCCTTGCTAAGCTTAAGGTTGTGCCTTATACGTTTTACATTAAATACTGCAAATAATGCCAATACCACAACCAAGAGAATCTGAATCTCAAGATGAGTTCATCTCAAGATGCATGTCAGATGAGAAGATGAAATCTGAGTACACTGATGAAGCTCAGAGATATGCTGTATGTGCTGGACAATTTGCAGCTGAGAAAGTATCATTTGATTGGGATGGTACAGGCTCAACTGCCAAAGGTAAAGAACTGATCCAGCAATATATTGACAAAGGAGCTCAAGTGTATATCATCACAGCAAGATCAAGCAAGGCTGGAATATCTTTCCCTGGTGTTGAGATTATTGCAACTGGTAGCAACAAGGCTAAGATTGAGAAAATAAAAGAGCTTGGGATCTCTAAACACTATGATAATAACTCTGATGTTGTTAATCAGTTAGGTATTATTGGAGTATTATTTCGAACAAAATAATATATTAAGAGAATAATTATATCTAAATGTCAAATACTCATAAAAATATAGACATTGATAAGATTAGAGAATTAGCATGGAAATATATTGATGAATGTGAATTTGCAACAAAGCAAGTAGTTGTTAATTCTGGAGTTCATGAAGTAAAAGACAGAATAATTCCTGATGTTAGATATTTCCTATTGCATTGGCTGAGAAGAAATGATTTTGAATTCTATCAGAAAAGTCAATTTTACAATGCAATGAAAGATGATAATCATCCATTATCGGACACCATAAAAAAGATAACAGAAGATTTCAAAGCTCTTGCCATTTCTATTGTTGCTAATGAAGGTAAGGGTATATTCTACGGAAAGAACTTTCTTGGCATGCATGACAGACAACAGCTCGAGACTAAGAATGTAGAGAAGTTTGATTTTGAATGAGTGTAGTCAAAGGTTACAAGCCACATGACAATCAGAGAATGATCCATGACGCTATTAATCATGGCCATGAGAAGTATTATGCTCTGAATATTGGTAGGCAGTTTGGTAAGACTATGCTTGGAATCAACCAACTACTTTGGTGGGCAATCAATGATAAAGGCTGTAAAATAGCTTGGGTAACTCCAGTTTACAAGCAAGGCAAGAAGGTGTTCTCAGAGATGGAGAGAGCAACCTCAGCAAGTGGCTTATTCTCTTTCAATAGGTCAGACTTGATGATCACTGGCTTTGGCTCATCCATTGAGTTCTTTTCCGGTGAGAGACCAGATAACATCCGAGGTAATACCTTTGATTACATGGTAGTTGATGAGATGGCCTTCACAAGACCAGAGCTGTGGGATGAGGTACTGAGTGCAACTGTCTTGGTGAAAGGTAAGAAGATTATATTCATATCAACTCCCAAGGGGAAGAATCATTTCCATAGGTTATGCATGCAACCTAATTACGATGATAGGTATGCTTACTTTCATTTCACATCTTATGACAATCCTATGATTGATCCAAGAGAATTGAATGAGAGAAAGAGGTCATTGCCTGACTTTGTGTTCAGACAGGAGTACATGGCTGAGTTCATTGACAATGCATCTGGTATATTCAAGAATGTTAACAACTGCATAAGCACTGGAGCCAAGACTGCAAAGATGTATGCTGGTCTTGACATCGGTAGAGCTGATGACTACACTGTGCTCACTATCCTCAACCAAGATGGTCAGATGGTGGCAGCTCATAGATGGAGGCATGATGAGTGGAGTAAGATAATTGAGAATGTTGCAACCATCATTAAGCAATACAACGCAACAACATTGGTAGAGGTCAACAACCAAGGTGATGTATTTTATGAGATGCTCCAGTCAAGGTGCAAGAATCTTATCCATCCATTTGTAACAAGCTCTAAGAGTAAGCCAATCATCATTGAAGACTTGGCAGTTGCATTTGAGCAGCAAGCAATCTCAATCATCAATGAGCAGTGGTTAATTGATGAGCTTGAAAATTATTCCTATATTTACAATCCAAACACAAGGAACGTGACTTATTCAGCTCCATCAGGCTTACATGATGATGGTGTAATATCCACAGCATTAGCTTGGCATAGCAAAAAGGAGTTCACTAACCGAGGCAGATATATGGCATTAAGAGTATGAAGCAACTTGATATAAAATTACCAACTACATTAGCTAACTGTACACCAGTACAGATGACAAGATGGTTGATGATGGCAGAGGCAATGAAGGAGCAGAAAGATGACATCACTCAATTGTTGATATTCCAATGCCAGTTGCTGAGCTTATTCAGTGGTGAGTCAATCAACAAGATTAAGAGAGCAGATATTGAATCAATCCAAGTTGCTGCCAACCATCTCCTTCAGTTATTGGTGAGTTATAATTATCAAGAGCCAAAGTCAGAGATTGAGGTTAATGGTAAGATGTATTACTTTGAGAAAAACTTTGCACATGTGTCAACTGGTCAGATCATTGACTTGAAACTGATTGAAGATATTAGCCAAGATCCATGTCAAGCATTGGCAATCATGTATGTTGAGAAAGGCATGGAGTATTGTCAAGAAGATGACAGAGGTAGAGTGCTCAATCCTAATGAGCATAGGTACAAGGAGTTCTTAGAACATTTCCCAGGGGACGAGTTTTTGAACTTTTTCAGTTTTTTTTTAGACTTATCGGAGAAGCGGAGGCTCGCTATATTAGGGATACAGATGGCGAGGCAGAGGATGGAAATGATGATGATGGAGCAGGACTTAAAGATTCAGAGTGGTTTAATTGGACCACTATCATCCATAGACTATCCAAAGAAATGGGAGTCAGTGTGGCAAAGGTTACACAACAACCTTATGTAACAACTCTCTTCTGGATGAACTATTTCAGAATAGTGGATGAGAACGAACATAAACGCATATTAAGTAATGGCAGACTTTGATTTTCTTGAGGACTTTGGTATCACTACTCAGGAAGCTGAGCAGCCTCAGAATGCTTATGATAAGTTCATTACTCAGTTATCAACAAGGCTTGCAACTGAATTCAGAGACTACACTAAGAAGGTAGCTCAGAACACTGGAGCATTGGCAGCTTCAATCATTCCATTACCAACTGGCACGCTGTCATTCAGATTAGAGGCAGAGGATTATTATCCATTTGTTGACGAGGGTGTTAATGCTGTGGGTACTAATAACTTTGGAAGTAGGTTCTCATTCAGATATCCTGGAGTCAGTCACAACATGGCAAAGGCAATTAGCCAATGGAAAGGACTTGACATGGAGCATGCTTATGCTGTTAGTTATAACATTAAGCAACGAGGATTGAGACCTAAGAGAATCACTGACAATGTAATTACAGATGAGGTACTTGAGAAGATTGGTAAGGACTTAGCAGAGCTCACTGGATTAATGTTTGAAATAAATTTTACAAGAAATGGCAGTAACAATATATGATGAGCCTCAATTGATTTCACCAGCTGGCAATCCATTGGTGTTCACGTTCAGCAGTGATCAGACTGCTCAGGTGAATTTCTCATTTGTGGTTGAGGTCTATATTGATGGCTTACTGAGAATCACTCAAGAGGTCTTCAGACAATTCAACACACTTGGTCGCATTGATGTATCTGAAGCTGTGCAGAGTACACTGAGCAACATCAGAATCACAACTGATCTTGAGTATGATGCCACTGATTCTATGGTAGAGTATTACATCATTGTCTATGAGAAGTATGGAGCAACTCCAACCATTCAAGCCAGTGATACAAGTACAACAGTGAAGGCATTCAATGGATCAATTGAATATGCTGATTTTGTCTCATGGGATTATTCTGATTACGATCCACAGCTTACAGGATCGTCATTGTTTCTGACTTACTTTCCAAGGAATAAAAGAGCATTGTGTGGATTGGAGGAAAATTTCTATCTTGGATACTTTGAACAGACTGGTCTTGAGGTTGCGACATTGCTTGTTAACATATTCGATATCAACAACAACAACACTGCTTATGCAAGTTTAACTTTAACATCAACAGAATTCAATATCATTAATGTTGGTCCTCAAGTATTGATTGATAACACATCATTGGTTGCTTCTGATTTTGATGATTGTTATTACTACACCATACAAGTAGAGTTGACAGATCAAGCAACAGAATCATTCAAGATCTATCTTGATAGTGACTGCAAGAGATATGATACATATAGGCTGCATTGGTTAAACAAGCTCGGCTCTTTTGATTCATTCACTTTTGGATTGGTATCAACTGAATCAGCAACTGTTCAATCATTCGGCTATCAACGTGATCCAGGAGTGTGGGATGGTACAAGTTACACGTATCCACTTTATGCTGGTCAGAAGATAGACTTTGCCAAGACTAAATCAGAGCAATTGGTGTTGAACTCAGACTGGATTAACCAAGACGTTCAGCAATGGTTGGTCAAGTCATTATATGATTCACCACTGGTATATCTTGAGAGAGATAATGGCACAGCATTCGAGCCGGTGAAAGTAACCAATTCATCATATACTCTTAAGAACAGGAGAAGAGATGGATTGATTCAAGAGACAGTAAGCATTGAGAGAACATTCACTTATAGATCACAACTTAACTAATGGCTGGAGAATTATTCATTAATGGTAGACTGGTTGACATTGATCAAGATGCTCCATTTCCATTGACATTCAATATCAGTGATATTAAGGACTTGAATGCAAGGAAGGGAAATAAGTCTAAGACTATCACTTTGCCTGGCACAAGAAACAACACGTCATTAATGCTGAGTGTTTATACCTTATCAGCCACTGATACTATCTCAGGAACTGATTCTGATTTTGTCGACTTTGATCCAAGCATTAAGGCAGAGGCACAATACTATCAGAATGGATTGCTTGAGTTCAATGGCGTTGCTCAGTTGATGAGTTGTAAATTAATGAATGGCATATGGTCATTTGAGATTACATTGGTAAGTGATACCATTGACTATATCTCAAGGCTCGCTAAGATTAAAGTTAATGAACTTGATTGGTCAGAGTATAACCACAGCTTGACTTATGCCAACCAACAAGATACATGGAATGGTACTATTCAATTGAATGGATCACCATCCAGCAACCAAGACTCACAAGGGTGGACAGGGAG
>Ga0315900_10005460_pt1 | contig 17462 bp, 17 predicted proteins | sample LakEriMetagenome_FD_203521 | JGI IMG/M metagenome (GOLD analysis project Ga0315900, IMG submission 203521) | Freshwater fungal communities from buoy surface, Lake Erie, Ohio, United States - Buoy 12 MA114 | ecosystem: Environmental > Aquatic > Freshwater > Lake > Lake biofilm | place: USA: Lake... | reverse complement strand
GGCCCGCGCCGAGGCGCTCGGCGTCGAGATCTACCCGGGCTTTGCCGCGGCCGAGGTGCTGTTCGACGACAAGGGCGCGGTCATCGGCGTCGCCACCGGCGACATGGGAATCGACCGCAACGGCGAGATCACCGACCGATTCACCCGCGGCATGGAACTGCGCGGCAAGTACACGCTGTTTGCCGAGGGCGCCCGCGGCCACCTGACCAAGCAGCTCATCCGGCGCTTCAAGCTCGACGAGGGGCGCGAGCCCGGCAAGTACGGCATCGGCCTCAAGGAGATCTGGGAGGTCAAGCCGGAGAACCACAAGCCGGGCCTCGTCCAGCACTCCTTCGGCTGGCCGCTCGACATGAAGACCGGCGGCGGCTCCTTCCTCTATCACGCCGAGGACAACCTCGTTTACGTCGGCTTCGTCGTGCATCTCAACTACGAGAACCCGACGCTGTCGCCCTTCGACGAGTTCCAGCGCTTCAAGCAGCACCCCATGGTCCGCCCGACCCTGGAGGGGGGCAAGCGCCTCTCCTATGGCGCCCGCGCCATCACCGAGGGTGGCTGGCAGTCGGTCCCGAAGCTCTCCTTCCCCGGCGGCGCGCTGATCGGCTGCGCGGCCGGCCTCGTCAACGTTCCGCGCATCAAGGGCTCGCACAATGCGGTCCACTCCGGCATGCTGGCGGCCGAGCACCTCGCCGGGGCGCTGCAGGCCGGGCGCGCCCACGACGAACTCGCTTCCTACGAAGCCGCCTGGCGCTCCAGCGCCATCGGCAAGGACCTGTGGACGGTCCGCAACGTCAAGCCGCTCTGGTCGAAGTTCGGCACCATCGGCGGCGTCATCCTCGGCGGCATCGACATGTGGATCAATTCGCTGCTCGGCGTCTCGCCCTTCGGCACGCTGAAGCACGGCAAGGCCGATTTCGCCACGCTGAAGCCCATCGATCAGGTGAAGCCCATCGTCTACCCGAAGCCGGACGGCGTCATCTCCTTCGACAAGCTGTCGAGCGTCTTCATTTCCAACACCAACCACGAGGAGGACCAGCCGGTCCACCTCACGCTGAAGGACCCCTCGGTCCCGATCGCCCAGAACCTGCCGAAATATGGCGAGCCGGCGCGCCTCTACTGCCCGGCGGGCGTCTATGAGGTGGTCTATGCCGACCCCGAGGCCAAGACAGACCCGAAGTTCGTGATCAACGCGCAGAACTGCGTCCACTGCAAGACTTGCGATATCAAGGATCCGGCCCAGAACATCAACTGGGTGACGCCGGAGGGCGGCGGCGGGCCGAACTATCCCGGGATGTGACGAGCGAGGGCGCCTGCGGGCGCCCTTTTCTCACGCGGACCCATCGTGGGGCCCCCTCACCGCGGCGGCGGGAACTTCTCGAAGGCCGGCACGCCCTCGGGGAAGAGGTGAAACGGCTGCGCCTCGGAGGTGTAGAAGACGACCTGTGGACCGCCATAGACCGACGGATCGTCCAGCCCGCCGACCTTGAGGATCACGGCGTTCTTCCGGCGCGGGCTCAGGGTGGCGAGATGGGTGCCGCAGATGGCGCAGAACTCGCGCGTCACGGGGTTTTCGAGATCAGGACGGCTGTAGCGCGCCGGCTCGCCCTTCACATAACGGAAGCCCTCGACCGGCATGGCCATGAAGTAGTTCTCGGCGCCGCCGGCGATCTTCTGGCACTCCCGGCAATGGCACTGTCCCCGGAACATCGGCTCGCCGTCAGCCTCGTAACGCACCGCGCCGCAATAGCATCCGCCCATCAGCATGGCCCGCTCCTGCTCCATGATCGAAGGCCCCACGGCCCGCATCGCTGCCGAGGCTAGACCGGGACACGGTGTCTGGCGATATCGGGCGAAAGGCGGTGACGGCTGAGCGTCAGCCCCGTACGCGGTGCAGCGTCGTGGTGTGGCCATTGCCGCAACGCGACGAGATGCGGTCACGCGTTTCCAGCGTCACCGAGCACCAGGTCTCCGAGGTGCGGCTGCCGTCCGAGCAGCGTCCCCGGAAATTGAGCCGCGAGGTGAAGCCGGTCAGCCGCCCGCGCCCCTCCGTGCCGCAGCGCCCCGCGGCGCGCGTATTGAACAACTCGCGGGCGGTGATCTGGGCACCCTGCACGCGAATCTCGACGCCGGCCCGCCCGCCGGGCTGCGCCGCCCAGAAACCGGCGAAGTCGGCACCCCGGAGGCGATCACCCTGTGGAGCAGTGCGGCCGGGCGCGGGCGCCTGGGCCGCGGCCGCCAGGGGAAAGGCGATCAGGGCCGCCAGGGCAAGAAGGGTGGTGCGCGTGGTCATGATGTCATCCTGGCCGGAGGCTTGCGGCGAATCCATGACGGCAGACTACAGCCTGCGCCCGTGGGCGGCGATGGCCGGCAGGCGTACGACGAGGCCGGTTGCCGGGCCGGGACCGGCCGGCTACCGCTGTCACCGGAGGCCTGCCGCATGACCGTCGACCTGACCATAGCCGAACTCACCGATCGCTTTCCCGATTTCCGCGTCGCCGTCCTTGTGTGCGATGACCTTGCCGTCCCCGCCGGGCGGCCGGCGGAACTCGACGCCATGATCGCGGAGCGGGAGGCGGCGGCCCGCGCGGCGTGGGGAAGCAGGGAACTCTCGGAGATTCCAGGCATCGCCGCCTGGCGCGCTGCCTACAAGGGCTTCGGCATCAGGAAGACCAGCTATCGCTGCTCGGTGGAGCGGCTGATGAAGAACGCCCTCGCCGAACGGCCCCTGCCCGTCATCAACGGCTTCGTCGACGCCTACAACGCCGTCTCGCTCTCCGCCGTCGCCTGCATCGGTGCCGACGATCTCGACAAGGCCGCGGGCCCCTTCGCCTTCCGCTTCGCGCGGCCCTCCGACACCTTCATCGACATGGCCGCGGAGGCGGGCGAAGACCCCAACGACCCGCCGAAAGAGGGCGAGGTCGTCTATGCCGGCGCAGGTCACGTGCTCTGCCGGCGCTGGAACTGGCGGCAGGACGCCCGCTCCATCATCACGCCGACCACGTCGCGGGCGATCCTGACCATCCAGACCAACGGCTGGGGCGATCTGGACGCGGCGGTGGCCGATGCCCGGGACCTGATCGCCCGGTTCTGCGGCGGACGGATCGCGGTCGCGACGGCCGACCGGAACAATCCCCGCGTCACGCTGGTTTGACCGGCACTGGCTCCATCCGCCGGAGTCGCCGCGGCGCGCCCCTGCCCCTATGCTGGTGGCAGGCGATGGTGCGTTCATCGCCCGCCAAACCCGTTTCCCCAAGGAGATCCCCCATGAACCGTTCCGCAAGCGCCATGTGGCGCGGCACCGGCCGCGACGGCAAAGGCACCATCACCACCCAGTCCGGCGTGCTCGACGGCGCGGCCTATGCCTTCACCACCCGTTTCGAGAACGAGAAGGGCACCAATCCCGAGGAACTGATCGCCGCCGCCCATGCCGGCTGCTTCACCATGGCGCTGGCCTTCGCCCTGCAGCGCGAGAACCTGACGCCGAACGAACTCAAGACCGAGGCTGTGGTGACGCTGGACAAGGACGGCGCCGGCTTCAAGGTGACGAAGTCGGCCCTCACCCTGGCTGCCGATGTGCCGGGCATCGACCGGGAGAAGTTCGGCGAGATCGCCAGGGGCGCAAAGGAAGGCTGCCCGATCTCCAAGCTTCTGAATGCCGAGATCACGCTCGACTGGTCGCTGGCCTGACGGGCCGGCCCTTGCGCCTTCCAAAGGTTGCGCCCCGGTTACCCTGCCGGGGCGTTTTTTCGTCAAAGGCCCGGCCGGCGTTAAATCCGTCCTCATGACTCTGCGTCATGCTGGATGGACTTGCGCTTCCCGGAGAGGGTCCGTGGCCAACGACGTGGCAGTCAACTTCCGCAAGAACCGCGGCCGGAGCGATGAGGCCGTCGAGGCCCCGGCGCGGGGAGGCCTGTCGACGCTGGTCCTCGTCGTCGGCGCGCTTGCTGCCGGCTTCGCCGGCTACAGCTTCGCCCCGGCCAACCTGTCGCTGCCCTCAGTTACAACCCTCTGGCGCGGTCAGGCCCCTGCCGCCCAACCAGCGACGGCGGACAGCGCCCCGCGGCAGGCCTCGGTCGTGCCCGGCGTGCGCGAGGTCGGCGGTGGCGCCATGGGACTGCCGATCGTCGGTACGGCCTCGCTGGCGCAGGTCTATTCGCCCGTCGGGCCTGTGGTGCTCCGCAAACGCGAGGGCTTTGTCGAGATCGACGGCCCCGGCCTGATCCCGCCGCCCATCGGTCCGCGCCGCTCGAGCCAGGCGATCTTCGATCACGGGGCGCGGCTGGCAACCGCCCTCGCCCCCCTCTCCTACACGCCCTGCGACAGTCACCTGCGCTATCTGGCAGCAGCCAACATCAACCTCTTCGTCGGCGGTTTCATGGCGCCGCGAACGCCCATTGACGCGCGCGCGGCGGCCGACACCGCCTTCTGGCGCAAGCCCGAGGCAGGCGCGGTGCGGCGCGCGGCGCTCATCCTCGCCGAGAAGGGCGCCCTCGGCCCGGCCGATTTCGGCATCGACGCCTCGCCGCAGGCGCGCGGGCTGTTTGAGGGCGCCACGCTCGGCCGGCCGGCCTGCGGCTGAGGCCGTGGCAAGCTGCCCCCTTTTCGCCGGAATCGCGGCGTGACATAGTGCAATGCATCATTGAGGCCGCGGGAGAGACTCATGCCGCCAGTCCTGATGGGAGCCGCGGTCGCGGCCGTGGTGATCGCCACCTACGTTCTGGTGCGCAGGCAGTTCGCACCGGCCCTCAAGCCCGTACGCGCGGAGGCTCCGGTCCGCCGCCTGCGTCGCGACCCGGTCACCGGCGAGTACCGGCCGTTCTGACGGCGGTTGACCCCCTCGCACCCGGTCATTAAGGGTCGGCACCGCTCGTCGCGACAGGCCGTTCCGCAATGTCCCCTTCCGATCTTCCTCCGCACATGCGGCCCGAACGCTCGTTCCAGGGCCTGATCCTGACGTTGCACGCCTATTGGGCAGACAAGGGCTGCGTCATCCTGCAGCCCTACGACATGGAGGTGGGCGCCGGCACATTCCACCCGGCAACCACGCTGCGCGCCCTCGGGCCGAAGCCGTGGAACGCCGCCTATGTGCAGCCCTCGCGCCGGCCCAAGGACGGGCGCTACGGCGAGAACCCGAACCGGCTGCAGCACTACTACCAGTACCAGGTCATCCTGAAGCCGAACCCGCCGAACCTGCAGGAGCTCTATCTCGGCTCGCTGGAGGCCATCGGTCTCGACCCGAGGGTCCATGACGTCCGGTTTGTCGAGGACGACTGGGAGAGCCCGACGCTGGGCGCCTGGGGCCTCGGCTGGGAGTGCTGGTGCGACGGCATGGAGGTCTCCCAGTTCACCTATTTCCAGCAGGTGGCCGGCTTCGAATGCGCGCCGGTGGCCGGTGAGCTGACCTACGGCCTCGAGCGCCTCGCCATGTATGTGCAGGGCGTCGAGCGCGTCTATGACCTGAATTTCAACGGCCGCGAGGGGCCAGAGAAGGTCACCTATGGCGACGTCTTCTTGCAGGCCGAGCAGGAATATTCGCGGCACAATTTCGAGTTCGCCGACACCGAGATGCTCTTCGAGCAGTTCCGCATGGCCGAGCGGGCCTGCCGCAAGTATCTCGACGCGGGCGCGCCCGCGGAAGGCTCCGGCGCGGTCCATCGGTCGGCCCTGCCGGCCTATGACCAGTGCATCAAGGCGAGCCATGCCTTCAACCTGCTCGATGCCCGCGGCGTCATCTCCGTGACCGAACGGCAGAGTTATATCCTCCGGGTGCGCGAGCTGGCCAAGGCCTGCGGCGCCGCCTGGCTGCAGACCGAAGCCGGAGGCGCCGCCGCATGACCCTCACCCGTCGCACCCTCGCCGCCGCGCTGCTCCTCGCCGCAACGCCCACCTTGGCGCAGCAGGCGGACGGCCCCGACCCTGTGGCCGCGCTGCGCACGTTCTACGCCAAGCCCGAGCGCGCCCCGGTCGAGCCCTTCATGTCGCCGCGCCTGCGGCGTCTCTACGAGGCGCAGAAGCGTCGCAGCGCCACTGCCGAGGGGCCGATGTCCGGCCTCGACTTCGGCTTCGCCTGCGGCTGCCAGGACCATGACGAGAACTACCAGGCCCGGAACCGCTACCGCCTCGTCTCCCGCGACGAGCGGAAGGCGAAGGTGACCGTGACCCTGAAGATCTTCGCCGACCAGCCTGAGACGCAGGACATCACCTACGACCTCGCGCTGGTGAACGGCCGCTGGCTCATCGACGACGTCTCGGGAGCGAGCGGCGACATCGCCTGGGTCCTGTCGCGGCTGTTGCAGATCCGCGGGTAGGCGCCGCTCGCGGCCGCGATGCCCCATCCTTGCTTTCCCGGGTCGCCCAGCGGCCCACCCGCCCCCGTCAGGGGGCCGGCGACGAGACCGGAACGATGCCCGACCTTCTCCTCGAACTGCTCTCCGAAGAGATCCCCGCCCGTATGCAGGCCGATGCCGCGGCCCATCTGAAGAAGGCGGTGACAGACGCCCTCGTGGCCAAGGGCTGCCTCTACGAGGGCGCCCGCGCCGTCGTCACGCCGCGCCGCATCGCCCTCTCGGTGCACGGGCTGCCGGCCGCCTCGCCTGATGTGAAGGAGGAGCGCAAGGGGCCGCGCGTCGGTGCGCCCGAGGCCGCCATCCAGGGCTTCCTGAAGAGCGCCGGCCTTGCCTCCATCGACCAGGCCACCATCCAGTCGGACCCGAAGAAGGGCGACAGCTACATCGCCGTCATCAATCGCCCCGGCCGCCCGACCCCCGAAGTCATTGCCGAGATCGTGCCGGAGATCATCCGCGCCTTCCCCTGGCCGAAGTCGATGCGCTGGGGCGAGGCCTCGGTCTCGACCGCGTCGCTGCGCTGGGTGCGGCCGCTGCAGTCCATCGTCTGCACCTTCGGCCCCGAGACCGAAGAGCCGGCCGTCATCCCCTTCAGCGTCGATGGCATCGCCTCGGGCGACACGACGCGCGGCCACCGCTTCATGGCGCCGGCCACCTTCCGCGTGCGCCGCATGGACGATTACCTGACGAGCCTCGAGAAGGCCTTCGTCGTCGCCGACCCCGAGGAGCGCAAGCGCCGCATCCTCGCCGACGCGCGCAATCTCTGCTTCGCGCAGGGGTTCGAACTGGTCGAGGACGAGGGGCTGGCGAACGAGGTGGCCGGCCTCGTCGAGTGGCCGGTCGTGCTGATGGGCTCCTTCGAGGAGGCCTTCCTCGCCATCCCCGACGAGGTCATCCGCGCCACGATCCGCGCCAACCAGAAGTGCTTCGTGGTGCGCGACCCGAAGACCGGCCGCCTCGCCAACCGCTTCGTGCTGACCGCCAATCTCGAGGCGAGCGACGGCGGCACGGCGATCATCGCCGGCAACGAGCGCGTCATCCGCGCCCGCCTCTCCGACGCGCTCTACTTCTGGGAGACGGACCAGAAGCCGCTGCCGGACTTCGAGACGGCGGCGGAGAAGCCGCTCGACCAGCGCATGGCGAAGCTGCGCGCCCTCAACGTCGTCTTCCACGAGAAGCTGGGGACGCAGGGTGAGCGCGTCGACCGCATCAAGGCGCTGGCCCGCCACATCGCGCCGCTGGTCGGCGCCGATCCTGACCTCGCCGGGCGCGCGGCGGAACTCGCCAAGGCCGACCTGATGACCGAGGTCGTCGGCGAGTTTCCGGAGGTGCAGGGCCTGATGGGCCGGAAATATGCACTGCTGCAGGGCGAGCACGAAAGCGTCGCCGCGGCCATTGAGGATCACTACAAGCCCCAGGGCCCGTCCGACCGCGTGCCCACGGACAGGGTGGCGGTCGCCGTGGCGCTGGCCGACAAGCTGGATGTGCTGACCGGATTCTGGCGCATTGACGAGAAGCCGACCGGGTCAAAGGATCCCTTCGCCCTGCGTCGCGCCGCGCTGGGCGTCATCCGCCTGCTCGTCGACAACGGCCTGAAATTCGAGCTCTCCCGCATCGACGGCTTTTCAGCCGATCTCCTCTCCTTCTTCCACGACCGCCTGAAGGTCCTGCTCCGCGACCAGGGGCAGCGCCATGACCTCGTCGATGCCGTGCTGGCCTCGGGCGAGGGCAATGACGACCTGCTGCTCGTCGTCCGCCGCGTCGAGGCGCTCGCCGCCCTGCTCGGCACCGAGGACGGGAAAAACCTCCTCGCCGGCACCAAGCGCGCCATGAACATCCTACGCATCGAGGAGAAGAAGGACGGTCGCGCCTATGACGGCGCGCCGGACGCCGCCCTCGTCCACGAGAAGGGCGGGCCGGAAGAGCGGGCGCTCTACAACCTCCTGCAGTCGGCCGCGGCCCATGCCCGCGACCACGTCGCGAAGGAGGACTATGCCGGCGCGATGAAGGCCCTGGCCGAGCTCCGCCCGGCCGTCGATGCCTTCTTCGACAAGGTGACGGTCAATGCCGAGGACGATGCGCTGCGCGAGAACCGGCTGAAGATCCTCAACGAGTTGCGCGCCGCGACAGCGACTGTCGCGGATTTCTCGAAGATCGAGGGCTGAGCGCCTACTCTGCCAGCCGGCGGCCCAAAAGGGTACGCTCGGCGTCGCCCGGCGCGCCAAACCACTGCGCTCCCCGCGGCGTCCGAAGCACCGCCCAGGCGCGGGCGCCGTCGGCGGTGAACAGCACGTAGAGCTGATTGTCGCCGCAGTCGTGCGGCTTGCAGACGTCGGCGGAGACATAGCGCCGGCCGCCCGCCTGCTCGGGTTGCGACGGCCCGGCGACGCCGTTGCCGCCGCGGCTGAAGCGGCGGATCCACGGGTCGAGGCCCGTCGCCCCGTCGAACAGCCGATCCCAGCTCTGCCGAAAGGCCGGCCTCTTCAGGAGGTCGAACAGGTAGAGGCCCGTTGGCTGTCCCCGGGCTGGATCGGCGCCGGGCGGCGCAATGGCGACGAGGATCAACGCAAGCGCGCAGAGGATTGCAGAGGGTCGGGTCACAATCCCTGCCCTTCCCTCAGCACCGCCTCAGCCTCGGGCGTCGGGCGGCCCTCGCCGTCCTGCAGCACGAGGCCGGGCAGGATCGCGGTCGGCGCGCGCGAACCCTTGGTGCCGGTGGCGATCAGGCGTACCGCCGGCGCGCCGGGCTTCGGATGGATGGGACGCAGCGTAATGCCGCCGAAGCGGCCCTTCATGGCAGCGATCAGGGCCTCGGGCCGGTCGGCGCGATGGATCAGAGTCACGGTGCCGCCCGGACGCAATACCGCCACCGCCGTGCGCAGGAAGCCGGCGAGCATGTCGTCGCCGCCGGAATGGGCGAGGCGCCGGGCCGCACCGGGCGAGCCGCGATGGCGCGGCGCGTCATGGAAGGGCGGATTGGTCATCACCCGGTCGATGGCGCCGACGAGAAGGCCGGCCTTCTCGCGCGGCGCCCCACGGGTCAGTGCATCCATGACGAGGACCCGGGTGCGGTTGCCGAGGCCGTTGGCTGCGGCATTGCGTTCGGCGAGTGCCGCGAGTTCGGGATCGATCTCGACGAGCGTGAGGTAGCCCACCGGCACACGCGCCGCGAGGCAGAAGGCCGCCGTTCCGACTCCCGAGCCGAGATCGAGCACCCGGTCGCCCGCCGTGGCGGGCACGGCGGCGGCCAGCAGCACGGCATCGTGGCCGGCCCGATGGCCGATCCGCGGCTGGGCCAGAAGGACCCGTCCACCGAGCACGGTGTCGGCGGTCACATCGAGAGAAGAGGGAGCCAGAACGTTCATATGCAACTTGTTGCATGGTTCCCGGAGCTTGCGAAAGCGGCAAGTGTCGTTCCGTCAGGTGCGTTTGTCATGGATCAGTCGCCCTGAGATCGGCGCCCCAGCCTGCCTCGCGGATCAGCCGGCGCGCCCGGTCCGCCTGGTCGGAGGGCACCAGCACGCGCAAGGGAAAGGCGGCGATCCGGGCCTCGATGGCCGAGACATGCCGGTCGGCGACAAGGACAGTGACGCCCTCCCCCTCCAGCAGCGCCTCGACGGCGCTGACCAGAACGGGGTCGTGGGTGCGGATGATCTCGTCCATGATGCCTCCCTGCCGCCCGGCGGATGACGCGGACTGCGACCAATCGCGAGACCTGCGCGGCTTGAGAAGACCACGCCAAGCCCCTATGGTCGCCCCGACTTTCCGCCGCGTCCGGCGGAGCGGCAGTGGAGCATGGCGTGGCAGTCGTCGTCCCCTTCGAGAAGGATCGCGCCTCGATCGAGGCCCTGGTCAACGCCACCCGGTCCGACATGGAACGGGTCAACGCCATGATCCTGTCGCGTACCGGCTCCGAAGTCACGATGATCCCGGAAGTGGCGAACCACCTGATCTCCTCGGGCGGCAAGCGCCTCAGGCCGATGCTGACGCTGTCGACCGCGGCCCTGTCCGGCTATCAGGGCGAGGGCCATGTGAAGCTCGCCGCGGCGGTGGAGTTCATGCACACCGCGACGCTGCTGCATGATGACGTTGTCGACGAGAGCGACATGCGCCGCGGCAAGCCAGCGGCCCGCATGGTCTGGGGCAACGAGGCCTCGGTGCTGGTCGGCGATTTCCTGCTCGGGCAGGCGTTCAAGATGATGGTCGAGGTCGGCTCGCTTCGCGCCCTCGACATTCTCTCCACGGCCGCCGCTGTCATCGCGGAGGGCGAGGTGATGCAGCTCGCCGCTGCCAAGAACACCTCGACCACCGAGGACGAGTATCTCGCTGTCATCCGCGGCAAGACGGCGGAACTCTTCGCCGCCGCTTGCGAGGTCGGCCCGGTCATCGCCGAGCGGCCGAAGGCCGAGCAGGCCGCCGCCCGCGCCTATGGCATGAACCTCGGCATCGCCTTCCAGCTGGTCGACGACGCGCTCGACTATGGCGGCAAGGCGCAGAAGCTCGGCAAGAACACCGGAGACGACTTCCGCGAGGGCAAGATCACGCTGCCGGTGGTCCTCGCCTATCGCCGCGGGTCGGAGACGGAGCGCGCCTTCTGGAAGAAGGTGCTGGTCGACGGCGACATCGCCGACGGCGACCTCGACACCGCGATCGGCTTCATGGCCCGCCATGGCGCTCTCGCCGACACCATCGAGCGCGCCCGCCACTATGGCGACATGGCCAAGGACGCGCTCGGCCTCTTCCCCGACTGCCCGCTGAAGGACGCCCTCGTCCAGGCGGTCGATTTCTGCATCGCCCGCGCCCACTGAGGATCGGCCATGGAGCCGTCGACAGCCGGTGACGGCGCGCTCGTCCTGTTCTCCGGCGGTCAGGATTCGGCCACCTGCCTCGCCTGGGCGCTCGACCGCTTCCCCCATGTCGAGACCCTCGGCTTCGACTACGGCCAGCGCCATGCGGTCGAGCTCGCCTGCCGGGAGACGATCCGCGCGGGGCTTGCCGCGCAGAACGCCGGCTGGAGCGCCCGCCTCGGACCCGACCACACGCTCGGCCTCGGCGTTCTCGGCGAGGTCTCCGACACCGCGCTGACGCGCGACGTCGCCATTGCCATGACGGCGGAAGGCCTGCCCAACACCTTCGTGCCCGGCCGCAACCTCGTCTTCCTGACCTTCGCGGCGACCCTCGCCTACCGGCGCGGCCTGAAGCACATCGTCGCCGGCATGTGCGAAACCGACTATTCCGGCTATCCCGATTGCCGCGACGACACGATCAAGGCGTTGCAGGTGGCGCTGAACCTCGGCATGGACCGCCGTTTCGTCCTGCACACGCCGCTCATGTTCATCGACAAGGCCGAGACCTGGGCGATGGCGGAACGGCTCGGAAGCTCGCCGCTGGTGGAGCTGATCCGGCGGGACTCCCATTCCTGCTATCTCGGCGACCGCACGCACGAGCATGATTGGGGCTTCGGATGCGGCGCCTGCCCGGCCTGCGAGCTCCGGGCCGCCGGCTGGCGACGCTACCGGGCGATCTGAGCGCGGTCGCCTGCCAGCATGGTGGGCTTCACCCACCAGTCCGGATGGCGGCCCGCGATCCTTTTCCCCGCCGCCGCCGCGGCGCGGCAGGTGTCGAACAGGCCGAAGACGGTGGCGCCGGACCCCGACATGCGGGCGAGGCGACAGCCGGGCGTGGACCTGAGTTCACCCAGCGCCGCGCCGATCACGGGCGCGAGCCCCAGCGCGGGAGGCTCCAGATCGTTGCGGGAGGAGGCGAGAAGCACGACGAGATCGTCCCGGCGCGAAGGCACCGTCGCCTCGATGACCGCAGCCGGATCGGCACCGATATGGGCCCCCACCTTCAGCCCGAGCCTGCGGAACACCTCGGGGGTCGGCACGGCGACAGACGGATTGACCAGCAGCGCGGGAAGGCGCGGCAGGGCCAGAGGCGCGCCAAGATCATGGCCCGTGCCGCGCATGAAGCGGCTCTGCGGGCAGAGGCAGACCGGCACGTCCGACCCCGTGAGGCGCGCGGCCTCTACCAGCCGGGGGTCGTCGGCCGCAAGGCCGCCGGAACGGGCGAGAAGGCGCAGCGCCGCGGCCGCATCCGAGGATCCACCGCCGAGTCCTGCCGCGACCGGCAGGCGCTTGACCAGGGCGAAAGTGCCTCCGGGAAGCCCGGAAACACGTGCTGCCAGCAGCCGCGCGGCCTTGAGAATGAGATTGTCGGCCGTCGGCCCCGCCGCCGTTGCCGAGCGCCCGCGCACGCGGAGACGATAGCCCTCGCCGTCCGGCACGAAGCGGACCTCGTCACCCGTCGCGGCGAAAACGACGAGGCTTTCCAGATCATGGTAGCCATCCTCCCGCCGCCCCCGGACGACGAGGGTCAGGTTGACCTTGGCGGGAGCCCGCGCGACGAGGGCCGGCATCACGAAACGGCCGGCGCCGGCGTCAGTTCGGCTTCGGAGCCGGCGGCTCGCCGGTGTTCCGGGTGGTCTGCACCGGGTTGTCGGTCAGGCCATTGGCGATCTTGTCGAGGATGCGCGGCAGGTCGTCCGGCTCGGGCTTCAGGTCGCGGGCATGGTTCCACTGGAAGCGGGCTTCCAGCTGCCGGCCGGCACGCCAGTAGGCGTCGCCGAGGTGATCGTTGATCACCGGGTCCTCGGGCTTCAGCTCGATCGCCCGCTCCAGCTCCACGACCGCCTCCTCGAAACGGCCCATGCGGTAGTAGGCCCAGCCGAGGCTGTCGACGATGTAGCCGTCCTCGGGCGTCAGCTCGACGGCCTTCTTCACCAGTTCAAGCCCCTGCTCGAGGTTGATGCCCTGATCGACCCAGGAATAGCCGAGATAGTTCAGCACCTGCGCGCGGCCGCGGGCGTTGTTCTCGGGGATCAGTTCCAGCGCCTTCTTCAGGTCCGCCTCCGCCTTTGGCCACTGCTTGGTGCGCTCGAAGGCGATGCCCCGGAAGTAGAAATAGATCCAGTGCTGCGGGCCGGGATCGCGGACGAGGGCGATCGCCCTCGAATAGGTCTCGGCGGCTTCCGCGAACATCTTTCGCGAGCGCTGGATATTGCCGAGCGCCTGCAGGGCCTCGAGGTCCTCCGGGTTCTTGGCGATCAGATCGCCAAGGGCCTTGCGGGCCTCGTCGGTCTTGTCGATCTGCTCGAGGTTCAGGGCGCGCTGGATCTGGGCGTTGCGGTAGAGCGGGGAACTCTCCGGCATGGCCTCGAACACCGTGATCGCCCGTCGCGGCAGCTTCATGTACTCGTAGAGGTCGGCGAGCGACAGCACCGCCATGTCGAGCTGGGGATCGAGCCAGCGGGCGAGTTGCAGATAGATCATCGCCAGATCCTCGCCGCCCTGCCGCGACAGGGCAGAGCCGAGCCCGTAGAGCACCTCCGCCGCGCCGCCCTGCGTCGTGCGCACGAGCACCGGCAGGCTGGCGCCCGGCTCGTTCAGGCGCTGCTGGGCAGCGGCGATGATCGGGTGATTGGGGATCACCTTGTCATAGGCGGCGAAGACCTGCAGCGCATCGGCCGCGGTCTTGGCGCGCGAGGTCCAGCGGCCATAGGCGTCGACGATCCTGAGGATGGTCGGGTCCTGCTTGTAGGCCTCTTCCAGCCGCTTGCCGGCATCGGCACGGCGGCCCGCGGCATCGAGGATCAGGCCGGCATGGAAGTTCTTGAACAGATTGTACCAGTCAGCGCCGGTCAGCCGGTCGAGGGCGGCGATGCCGGCCTGCGGATCGCCGGAGCCGAGGTGGGTCCAGGCGATGAGCAGCGCGGAGGTGAGATCGGCATTGGCGCGCGGCGCGGCGGACAGATGCGTGCGCGCCATCTGGAACTGGCGGCTCTTGAGCGCGCGCATGGCGAGGGCGAGGCGCGCCAGGCGGTGGCCGCGATCGACCTGGATGAGGCGCTCGGCCAGCGGCACGGCCTCGTCGACATTGCCGTCTGCGAGGGTGGTGACGAAGGCGCGCTCGAGGATCTCGTTGTTGCGCGGATCCTGTCGCAGGGCGGCGCGCCAGAAGACGGAGGCCGCTGCGGTATCACGCACGTTTGAAGCCAGCCGCGCGGCGAGCACGTTGCCATAGACCGAAACCCGCAGCGCATCACGGAAGGCGGGCGTCGCGCCAAGCGGCTCGAATGTGGCGGTGCGCCCCTGTGCCTGAGCGACCGGAACGAGGCCGGTGGCGAGGCCGACGGCAAGCGCAAGCGCGCGAAACGAGGTCCTGAAGGTCACAATCGCTCTCTCGTCATCCCGTGAGGGAAAATCGGCGCCGCGGCACAATCCGCGCCTTCCGGGCCGGCGAACATGGCGGCACAATGCCTGCGAACCCGTTGATCCGCAAGGCGACCATCACCCCGGACTTGGGCGATGCCAAGGCAGGACGGACGCGCTCCGGCGCAACTTTTCGGCATTGCGGCATGGCCACGGATCGCCCGGGCTTGAACCGCCCCCGGCGAGCCGCTAGCACGGCCCGGGGCCGCCCGCCTCGCCCTTCCGGATGATGCACGCCATGGCCCAGACGCCTTCCCCCGTTGACGAACTCCTGACACTTCGCGACTTCGTCCGCTACGCCGTCTCCCGCTTCGCCCAGGCGAAGCTCACCTACGGCCACGGCACCACCACGGCGCTGGACGAGGCGGCCTTCCTGATGCTGGAGGGCCTGTCGCTGCCGATCGACGAACTCGCCCCCTGGCTGGAGGCGCGCCTGACCCGCCCCGAGCGCGAGCGGCTGATGGGACTGATCGAGGCGCGCATCGCCACCCGCAAGCCGGCACCCTATCTCGTGGGCAAGGCCTATATCCAGGGCATCCCCTTTCGCGTCGACGAGCGTGTCATCGTGCCGCGCTCATACCTCGGCGAAATGATGATGACCGGCGCCCTGGCTCAGGGCGGCTCGGGCCCCATCCCCGACCCGTTCGAGATCTCCCACGTGCTCGACCTGTGCACCGGCTCCGGATGCCTCGCCATCCTCGCCGCCATGGCCTATCCGAACGCAGCCGTCGATGCCGTCGACCTGTCGAAGGAGGCGCTGGAGGTGGCGAAGCTCAACGTCGCCGACCACGACATGGCCGACCGCGTCCGCCTTCTCGCCGGCGACCTGTTCCAGCCCGTCGCCGGCCGCCGTTACGACCTCATCGTCGCCAACCCGCCCTATGTGGCCAAGGCCGAGGTCGACGCCTTCCCGGCCGAATATCGCGCCGAGCCGGTCATGGCCCATCTCGGCGGGGCGGACGGGCTCGACATCGTCCGCCGCATCCTCGCCGAAACGGGCGATCACCTCACCCCGGAGGGCGGCCTGCTCTGTGAGATCGGAACGGGGCGCGACATCCTCGAGGAGGAGTACGACCTGCCCTTCCTCTGGCTGGATTCGGAGGAGAGCGAGGGCGAGGTTTTCTGGCTCGCGGCGGCGGATCTGGTGGAAGAGTAGGGTCTGTCCCTCCCGCCTGTCCGCTCGAGGTGGGCCGCCCCCGCGGTGATCGCTTCAAGCACCGAGCCTTCAAACCGGTCGGCGAGCGCCGACCGGTCAGGACGCGTCAGCGCGCGAACTTCTTGTACTGGATGCGCTTCGGGATGGTCGAATCCGTACCGAGGCGACGCTTCTTGTCCTCCTCGTAGTCCTGGAAGTTGCCTTCGAACCACTCGACGTGGCTGTCGCCCTCGAAGGCGAGAATGTGGGTGGCGATGCGGTCGAGGAACATGCGGTCATGGCTGATGATGACGGCGCAGCCGGCATAATCCTCCAGCGCCTCCTCCAGCGCGCGCAGGGTGTCGACGTCGAGGTCGTTGGTCGGCTCGTCGAGCAGCAGCACGTTGGCGCCGCGCTGCAGGATCTTGGCCAGATGGACGCGGTTGCGCTCGCCGCCCGAGAGCTGGCCGACCTTCTTCTGCTGGTCGCCGCCCTTGAAGTTGAACGCCCCGCAATAGGCGCGGGCGTTGATCTCGCGCTTGCCCAGATAAAGGATCTCGTTGCCGCCGGAAATCTCTTCGTAAACCGTCTTGCCGTCGGCGAGGGCGTCGCGCGACTGGTCGACATAACCGAGCTTGACGTTGTCGGCGATGATGATCTCGCCGGCGTCAGGCGTCTCCTGGCCCGCAATCATGCGGAACAGGGTCGTCTTGCCGGCGCCGTTCGGGCCGATGACGCCGACGATGCCGCCTGGCGGCAGGCGGAATGACAGGTCGTCGATCAGAAGCTTGTCGCCGAAGGCCTTCGACAGGTTCTTGAACTCGATGACGTTGTTGCCGAGCCGCTCGGCGATCGGGATGATGATCTGGGCCGTTGTCGGGCCGGCCTCGGCGGCCTTCTTGACCAACTCGTCATAGCGCTGGATCCGGGCCTTGTTCTTGGCCTGCCGCGCCTTGGGGGAGGAGCCCATCCACTCGGCCTCGCGCTGCAGAGCCTTGAGGCGCGTCTCCTCCTCGCGGCCTTCCTGCACGAGGCGCTTCTGCTTCTGCTGCAGCCAGGACGAGTAGTTGCCCTCGTAGGGAATGCCCTTGCCGCGGTCGAGTTCGAGGATCCAGCCGGTGACGTTGTCGAGGAAGTAGCGGTCGTGGGTGACGATCAGGATGGCGCCCGGATAGGACCGCAGGTGCCCTTCCAGCCAGGCGGTCGTCTCGGCGTCGAGGTGGTTGGTCGGCTCGTCGAGCAGCAGCACTTCCGGCTGGTCGAGGAGGAGGCGGCAGAGCGCGACGCGGCGCTTCTCGCCGCCCGAGAGCTTGTCCACCGCCCAGTCGTCCGGCGGGCAGATGAGCGCGTCCATGGCCTGGTCGACCTGGCTGTCGAGATCCCACAGGCCCTGGGCCTCGATCTCGTCCTGGAGCTTGGCCATCTCGTCGGCGGTCTCGTCGGAGTAGTTCATCGCGAGCTCGTTGTAGCGGTCGAGGATCGCCTTCTTCTTGGCGACGCCGAGCATGACGTTCTCGCGGACGTTGAGGCTGGTATCGAGCTGCGGCTCCTGCGGCAGGTAACCGACGCGGACGCCGTCGGCCGCCCAGGCCTCGCCAGTATATTCCTTGTCCATGCCGGCCATGATGCGCAGCAGGGTCGACTTGCCGGAGCCGTTGACGCCGAGCACGCCGATCTTGGCGTCCGGGTAGAACGACAGGTGGACGTTCTCCAGAA
>Ga0315900_10005458_pt1 | contig 17467 bp, 19 predicted proteins | sample LakEriMetagenome_FD_203521 | JGI IMG/M metagenome (GOLD analysis project Ga0315900, IMG submission 203521) | Freshwater fungal communities from buoy surface, Lake Erie, Ohio, United States - Buoy 12 MA114 | ecosystem: Environmental > Aquatic > Freshwater > Lake > Lake biofilm | place: USA: Lake... | reverse complement strand
TGCTGGGGTACCAGGGCGTATCTTCTCGGTCCAAAAGCCAGCGGAAATCCGGTGCGAAAGGCACCATGACCCAGGTGGGCTTGCCCAGCGCACCAGCCAAATGCGCGACCGAGGTATCAACCGAAATTACCAGATCAAGCGTGGAAATCAGCGCTGCCGTGTCGGCGAAATCGCCAAGTTCAGCGCTGACATCCAAAACGCCGGAACCCACAAGTGCGGCGCGATCCGCTTCCCGTATGTCTTTTTGCAGGGATACCCAGATATCGTCTGTTTGCAGAACGGGCAAAATCCCTGCGAGCCTCATCGAACGATTCGCGTCGTTTACATGGATTTGGCTCCCGCTCCAGACCAGGCCGATGCGCCGGCGGCCGCGCGGTAGGCGCTGATCCCACCGCGCCGCATCGGCAGCTGGGACGCTCAAGTAGCCGTTTTGAAAGGCAGGGATGGTTTCAAGCCTTGTGCCGAAGGCCAGCGGCAGCGTTAGCAGCGGGCAGTGCAAATCGAAGTTATCCGCTTCGTCATTCTGTCCCACCACCGTCACGCCGGGCGCGAAATCCTTGAATAGCCGAATCAGCGGATCCTGCACGGAAAGCGTCACGCGCGCGCCCGCCGCGACGGCCAGCAGCGCATAGCGCGCGAATTGGATCGTATCGCCAAGCCCTTGTTCCCAATAGACGTAAAGATGCTGATCCTTGAGCGGTTCCTTGCCCCACCAAAGCGGTTTTGGATATTTCCGCGCTGCCAGAGTTTTGTGACGCAGATTGCGATATTCATAGGCAAGCCAACCTTCTTCGAACCGCCCAAGCACAAGTAAAGCCAAGGCGCGGTTCCATAAGGTTTCCCGATCATCGGGCCTGAGTTTCAGGGCAACATCATAGGACACCAAGGCTTCTTCAAGCCGGCCCAGATTGCCAAGCGCAAAGCCGTAATTATTGTGCGTATCAGCATCTTGAGGGGCGAGCGCAAGGGCCTGCTCTGCCGCACCCAGCGCGGCCTCAGGCTCAGCCATCAGATTGAGCGCGACTGCGCGCCATAAATGCGCCTGTACCGATTTGGGTTCAATCTGGATGACCCTATCGACCGTGCTGAGGGCTTCAGCCGCGCGGCCAAGCGGAAGTAGCGCGCGGGCGCGCGTGATGAGGGCGCTGATATGCTGAGGATCAAGACAGAGCGCCGTGTCGGCCATCGCCAGGGCTTCGGCATGGCGCTGTAGCTCACACAAGACAAGTGCCACATTGACCATAGCGCCTGGGGAATTCGGCTTCAGGCTGAGCGCCTTTTCATAGGCCGCAAGGGCTTCTTTCAGCTTGTATTGATCCATCAGGGCGCTGCCGCGGTCATTATGCGCGTCCGCAAAATCCGGCTTCAATTCAATGGCGCGATCAAAGGCGGCGATGGCATCATCAAAGCGCTTGCACTTCATCAGGGCAAAGCCCCGATTGTGGTGGACATTGGCGGCCTTTGGATCAATCGCCAGGGCGCGGTCCAGGCTGACCAGCGCTTCTTCAAGGCGGCCAAGCCGGACAAGTGCACTGCCGAGATTGCCATGGGCCACCGCAGCGCGCGGATTGATCGCCAAGGCGCGACGGATAAGGGTTACGCCTTCTTCAAGCCGGCCAGCCATGGCGGCGGCAACACCGGCAAGGTGGAGCGCATCAAAATTTTTCGGATCGCGCTTCATTATGGCGCGAAAGCCCGCTTCGGCATCAGCGGTGCGGCCCTGCTGGAAAAGCGCGATGGCTTCGGCGAGCTGTTGTTTGATGGGCACGGGTGGGGGCTTCATCTGCAATTGTGGATACCCGCCTTGGGCCATGCTGAAGGGAAGTTTGAGAAACTAGCATACTTCAAGGCCGCGAAGGTGTTAACGCGTTGCGCTTTTCAGAATCCTACGCGTTCACCTCATGGGTGCCCTGCCAATGATGAAGAGCCCCTGGATCGAAAACCTGGCCTCATTGGGCGGAAGGTGGATTTTGGGTGGCGGGTAAGGCCCGCAGCGCAGCGTCTATGCTGGCGAAAAAGCCGCATCCTTGGATACCAGGGGGAATCCCCACGATCCAAAAACCAGCGGAAATCAGGCGCGAAGGGCAGCACCAGCCAGATTGGCTTGCCAAGCGCGCCGGCCAGCGGGCAAACGGCGCGACCCATGCGCAACCTCTGCCGCGCGCGGATGCAGATATCCATCTTGCCAGGCAGGGATGGTTTCAAGCCGTGTTTGGAAGGTGAGCGGCAAGCCAAGCAGGGGCTGTGCAGATCGGATGCGTCTGGTGTCTCGTTCGGTCAAATCACCTTGATGGCGGGGCTTTCAGAAATTGTTGGTAAGCAGCGACAAAAGGGAGATTACGCCGCCAAACCGCGCCGCGCCAGCGCCGCTTCAAGCGTGTTTTCCAAAAGGCAGGCAATCGTCATCGGGCCAACGCCGCCTGGTACGGGGGTAATGGCGCCGGCATGGCCCATTGCCTCCTGATAGGCCACATCACCCACCAGCCTGCCATCAGCCAGGCGATTGATGCCAACATCAATCACCACGGCGCCGGGGCTGATCCAATCCCCGCGGACCATTTCCGCCCGGCCCGCCGCCGCGATCAGGATTTCAGCGCGACGACATTCGGCCGGCAGGTCGCGCGTGCGCGAATGGGCGATCGTGACCGTGCAATCCGCGCCGAGCAGCAATTGCGCCATGGGCCGGCCAACAATCTGCGACCGCCCCAGCACCACCGCCCGCGCGCCTTGCAGCGTAACGCCCGATTCCGCCAGCAAATGCATCACGCCGCGTGGGGTGCAAGGCACCAACCCCTTCTGCCCCGCAGCCAGCCGCCCCGCATTCAGGGGGTGAAACCCGTCCACATCCTTTGCTGGGTCAACTGCGGCAATGGCGGCCTCGGCACGGATATGGGCGGGCAGGGGGAGCTGGACCAGAATCCCATCCACCGCCGGATCCGCATTCAGCCTGGCGATCTCCGCCAGAAGGGTCGCTTCGCTGGTGGCTTCGGGCAGATGCACCGTCGCGCTATCAAACCCGGCTTCCAGCGCGGCGCGGTCCTTGTTCCGGACATAAACGCCGCTTGCCGGGTCTTCGCCAACCCGCACCACGCGCAGCCCGGGCTTAAATCCAAGCCCCGCAATGCGTGCGGCGAGGCCGGCCCGCAGCCTGGCGCCGAGCGCCTTGCCATCAAGAATGCGCGCGGTCATGCCGGGGCCTCGATCTTGGGGATGAGAAGGGTGGGATCACCCGAAATGCGCAGTGTCTTGTCGCGCGCCGCTGCCCCTTGGGCCACTTCCACCGCCGATGCCGGCAGGCCGAGCGCTTTGGTGAGCGCGAGCCGGAGCCTATCAGGGCCAGGCGGAACGCCTTCCAGGCCCGGTCGGCGTGATTTTGGCCGGACCGTGACGCAGGGCAGCAGCGCGGCGGCTTCCGCGCGCCAGAAGCCGGTCATCGCACAATGCTACTGCCCAGCAGCCCATATTGGATTTCGGCCAGCAGGATGCGCGCGGCTTGCAGCAGCAGAATGAGCACGACGGGGGAGATATCAATACCCCCCAGATTGGGGATAAAGCGCCGAATGGGCCGAAGCGCCGGTTCCGTCAGGCGATGGAAGAAATCGGCAATCGCCCAGACGGCACGGTTGCGCGTATCCAGCACATTGAAGGCGATCAGCAGCGAGACGATGGCCCCGATAATGAGCGCCCAGACGAATAGGCTGAGCGCGGAATCGATCAGCCAAAACAACGCGTGCATGTAGCCTCCTGCCAGGACCGGTGGCGGCGCGATTGGGGGCGGCCACGGTGATGGTTTGCTATATCTGCAAGAAGGGCGCGGGCTGCAAGCCTTTTTGGGGTGTGGGTGGGGGCTTGCGGTGGGTTTTGGGGAGCTTTTTAATCACCCTTCATGACAGGCTGGCGGTCCGGTTAACCGTTTCTTATGATCCGCCCGAAACCGAAAGGCTGGGCTGATGACGATAAATGTTTTTCAGATTTTCTACGATGCAGATACCCGAAAGAACCTTGATCCTGCCTTCCTGCCATTGGACAATTCGACTGCGGCGCGGCCCGATTGGCTGGAGTATTGGCCGATCCGCACCGTTTTGCTGAACCGCAGTTTTGCTGATACGGATTATGTCGGGTTCGTCTCGCCTTGATTTTTCGAAAAGACCGGGTTTCGTGGGGCGCAGGTGACGGCCCTGGTGGAACGGAGCGGGGCGGAAGTGGTCGGCTTTTCCCCAATCTTTTTTCAGTATTGCGCGACGGCAGAATATCTTTCTGCAGGGGGAGCGGTATCAGCCAAGCTTGCTCAGCGTCAGTGAGGAGGTGCCGGAGGTCATTGGCCTTGGGCCGGATCTGAAGAACCTATGGCAGGACCAGACGAACACAATCTATTCGAATTTTTTCGTGGCCCCATACCGTTTCTGGAAGCCATGGTTCGGTATTGCGAGCAGGTCTTCGCCATGTGCAAGCGCGATTACGCGCCGCCGGCCCGGCTGCTGGCGCTTTTTCCTGCATTAGCGCGAGACGGCCCCTTACCGGATGAAGATTTTTACGCAGCTATGGCAGAGTAACTCAAGCGAACGGCTTCCGGAAAACCCGCGGCGGTTCAGTCAGGCGGACTTTCGCGAGTCAGTTAATCCGATAGAACTCCTCAACGTAACCGGCGCGAAGAAAATCTCGACTTCTCCAAACGCGCCTGAATGACGAGTCGTAGGTGGCGATAAGCTTGGGCACTACGCCCTGCCTTCCCCCCACCAAATTGTCTGCTGCCGCTTCTTGGTTGATCGACAGGAAGCCGGCCGACGCGAATTTCGACATATGCTCAAGGTATTTCAAGGAAATATTTGGATCGATTTCGGGAAGGCTGTCCTGGTTGACCCATAGCGTCGAGTTCCCATCCTGCTCGAATATCGACCAAAAGGGTCTGAGGTGAACGGACGCCCGCGATGACTCTTCGCCGGCTAGGGATACATTTTCCGGACCAAGGGACCTCATCAGGAAGTAAGCTTGCATAATCGACACTGTAGGTACGTCATAAAGGAAATAGTCGGTGCGTGAAAGCTTCGACGCGTAGTAGGAAAGAAACCCGAGGCCGCCTCCGATTTCGCATATCCGTTGACAGGGAAAGTTCTTTATAACGTCCTGAATTTTGTAGGCGGTGGCCAAGCTCTTGACGTCTTTCAAGGTGACCACTCCGAGCTGGGACACAAACCCGTAGGCGCCACCGCCTGCGCCGGGTGGCTCCAAACGCCCTTCGTTAACCTTGAACGCCTCGACCAGACGTTCGCCAAAAAAACCCACATCGAGCCCTCCCTGCTCGGGGCAGTAAACCTTTGAAATTCCCAAAAACCCGAGCAGTGAGAGGGCCTTGTCCATGAACTGTGTTGCTTCGAGGCGCCGCGCTACTTGGCTCCCGCTCAGTTGTTCATAGCTGAAGTAGTTCATGAAGCCCTTAACCAGCGGTGTTGTGGCGACAGAGGACATCAGCGACGCGAAGCCGACTCGATCGCCGTTTGAAATCAGCTTGACCATCGGTGAGTGGCATCCCTCCAGGGAGGTAGCCCACATGTCTTCTCGGTCAAATGGGGAGTGATTTAAAATTAGCCGAGCGTAATCGAAAATGCGGCCAATTGCTTCCGTAGGAAGCCCGCCGTGATCGTGCCGAAAACCGAAAGCGAAATCAACTGTCTTGTCGTCAAGATCGGCAACGCCTTGATTGACTTTCATGCGCGAATAACGATCAGACATTTTACCTCTCAAGAATTGGACCTGTCGCGTGTGTGTGCCGCTCCAATCCTTCATTTAGGCCACTTGGCGTTCGAATGCCAGGGGGCGAGTCAGTCAGAATAAGGGAACTTTCGGGGAGCAAATCATGTCGCAACACCACCAAGCCGGCTTCCACGCGGTTCAGCGCTCGCGAACCGGGCGCGCAGACCCTTACGTTCCGCGCCCGGTTCCGTCGATGGCCCATGTCAGGTCAATACCGTAGGAGCACAGTCCGGTGATGATTTTTGAGCGTCTGCTAAGGAATCCCAGGGCCAGACTTCGCAAGAAATTCATCCACGCAAACCAAAGCAGAATTTATTGCCTGATGCATATCCAGATACGCATATAAGCCGCAGCGTCCGATGAACGTCATATTGCCAGGGACCATAGCCCGATAATTATCATAGATGGCCCTATTTTTTCGTTCAATATCTTTAACGGGATAATAACGTTCGAAGTTGTTTTCCGTAAAATCGCAGGGAATCTCGAAGGTAAGAAGCGTATGGGACGGGTGGTCACCATGTCCGGGTAGATTTTTCCATTCAGTGACGCGAGTATATTTCTCATCATGGGTAAAATTGACTGTTGTAACAGGGAAAACTCTGGGGACAGGTAAGGCATGGGTTTCAAATTTGATCGACCGATAGGGAAGAATGCCAAGCTCAAAGTCGAAATATTCATCCAGGGACATGGAGTTGAATGTATGGGCGTAGTCGGCATTCATGGATTTTTCATGACGACAGTCAAGTGTTATCTGAATGGATGAATGATCAAGGATGTTTTCAACAAGTCTTGTATACCCTGATGCCGGAAGGGCCTGAAAGGTATCATTGGGGAAATACAGCTCATTCATGTCGTTACGAACGGGAACACGTTGGATGATTGAAGGGTCAAGCTCATCCAATTCAACTCCCCACATCTTGCGCGTATATGGGCGATAGAAAACATCAAGGACATTTTCCGCCCCGACGATGGCAAGTGTTTCCTGATTGACAGGTAGCGTGACCAACTGCCCATTCTTGAGCATCGCCTTCACGCGATGCTCGTATGGTAGCCATTGCGTGAAACGTGAGAGAAATGAAACTACTCTGGTGTTGGATGTATGAAACAAATGGGGACCATACATGTGCTGGCGGATACCGTAAGGGCCTGTGAAATCATAAGCATTTCCCGCAACGTGTGAACGGCGGTCAATAACGTGAACCTGATGACCCTGCTCGGCCAGACACCGCGCGATGGTGACGCCCGAAAAACCAGCGCCAACGATGAGTATACGATTTCCTTTTGCGTTGCGCATTGAAACCTTCTTTCAAGTTGTCAGGCCGCTCTGTTCATTCCAGACAGCAGTATCAATTGCCACGCCAACCATGCGCTGAGCGGCACGCTAGAGCATTCCGGGGGGCGCGAAAAATTACTCTCCACACTAACGCTAGGCCAGATACAAAACCCAACGACCTCTACTCTCCATTCATTCAATTAAGAAAAACTGCCGCAACTGCAATAGAAATTCTTCCTTTTCAAGCCGAATTTTCTGCCGATAATATTGCTGTTTCTCCAAATGCGGCATGGGGTCATTGATCATAGCGGCAACGCGGCGCGCTAGGCTTCCGTTCATCGCTTCCGTGGCCGAAAACAGATAATCGCGCTCTAGCGGATGATCCTCGTAGAAGCTGGCAGCACCGGCTTCCCGAAGAAGTACGGCCGCGCCGAGGGCAGCGGCTTCCCTCGGAACCCTATCCTTTCCCGGTTGAGTACCAAAATCAATGTAAAACTGCGCTTTGCTGAGCGCATTGATCACTTGATCGCGACTCATGCGGTGAATGGGAATAGGCTTAAGATCAGGGATAAGTTGAGCGGCGATCTCAAAGAATTTTGCGGCAACATCGCCGCCCTTGCGCGGAAAATATGCAATTGAACGAGGAATCCTGCCAGTGCGGTCCATAATACGTTCTTCTGAAAGCACAAAGCGCCGATCAATATAATCAAATATGGGAATACTGGTTCGCCCCCCATTCAGTTCCAGAAACCGACGAGCATAAAAGGATTGATAAAAAGGTATGACACGCCCCAAAAATTCAGCTTTTCTGGCTTCGTCTTTCATCGTTGGAGCCGCCTCGGCATTCGGGACCCCTAAAATCCAGCAAGCGACTGGGACAGAGGTCGCCTGGCCAAACCTATACGCAAGCTCAAGATATACTTCGGGAAGGATAAGAAGACTTTTGGAATCAAACTGCCGATGTCCAATAATTCTTGGTGCGTAAGCGCTGTAAGCTTCCATGGCCGAATTACTCTCGGGAACTGATGCGGAAACATAGCGCGTGGTCAAGGTAAAATTGTATTTTTGTTCTCGATAGACAAGACCAGCATCAATCCCCAAATTGTTCAATTCGTAGCAAAGTTGGTGTAAAGCTTCCGGTCCCCCCGTAACACCATCTGGGCAAAGAATAGTGACGCTACTAAAGCGAGATGTACCGCGCTGGGACAACATACGTCTCCTATCATTCAAATCCTTTTGACCCAGAGTCATTAGCATGCATAGACAAGTTCGGTAAGCACAAATACGGTTTATTTCCTGGGCAGTGAAACAAATAATTAAAAAATTTATTGATGTTTCCGCCGGAAGGCTATGTGCCTGTTGTCGCATGACAGCAATCTGCCCCCGACCAAGCGGGCATTTCAACCTAACCCCAGGCAGCTGTCCTACCAGAATTTCTATCAAACTCTCGATTTTCAACTCTCATTTCATTGTAGCAGATCACAAGGGCCTTATTAACGCTGCCGCCCCCCTGCTGCCCAAACAGCCAAACTATTGAATCACAAAACAATCATGCTAATCATCCTATTATGAATAGGCCCTTGCCCCACCCAACCCTTCCCCCCACGCCACCCGGCGCGCAATCCCGTCCGTTCTGTTCGGTTGTAGTCACCAGCTATAAGCGTGCGGACTTGCTCGAACACTGTCTCGGCAAGATTATGTCCCAAACCATCGCGCAGGATCGTTTGGAAATTATCGTTGCTGATGACGACCCCCAAAGTGACTTCGCCGCGCGCGTCTCGGGTTGGTCTTCGGGGCGCGCCCTCTATATACGTAATCCTGAAAATCTCGGCCTATTCCCAAGCATCAACGCCACCATCAGCCGCAGCCGGGGCGAATGGATTCACATTATCGCGGATGATGATTGGCTTGATCCCGGCTTCTATACCGCCATGGAAGCTGCCATTGCCGCTTCACCCCAGCCCTGTGGCATGGCGGTTGGCAACTACGTCGTTTTCAATGAGGATAAGAAGGCCTATTTCCCGTCACAGCCGCTTGCGGAAGCCCCTGGCATTTTGGGTAACGCCTTTCTGGCACGCCTGGCCGCCATGAACCCCCTGCGCGTGCCCGCCGTGCTCATTAAGCGTGAAACAATTGAAAAAATTGGTCTTTTCAGGGAAGACCTGCCGTATTGCGGGGATTGGGAATTCTGGTTCAGGGCGGCCACGCAGGTGCCTTGGCTTTATGTGCCCAGCGCGGTCGCCTATTTCCGGGTCCATGCCCGCAGCCAGACCCGCGCCTTGATGCGCACCGCTCAATCGGCGGAAGATGAACGGCGTATGCTTGATCTGAATGAACAAGCCTTGCCGCCCGAAATGGTGCCCCAAATCATGCCGCGGGCCAGGGCCCATCATGCCGGCCAGATGCTCCGCAACGCCAAGGCCGCCCTGGATTTGAAGCTCACACCAACCGCTGAACGGTATATTCGTGAAGCCTGCGCCATCTCCCCCGACGCGGTCGCGACCACCGAATTCCTGGAATGCCTGAAGCACCCATCCATGGCGAAGTTGCGCGAGCAGTTCCGCGATGTGGCTACGCGCTACGGCGCCTAGAAAACGCGGTGCCGAAGGTTTTTCGCGGGGTATTTGCATATCGGTTTTGTCTACAGGCTTCTGGTCAGCAAAGGCAGCATGTAAGGGCCTCGCCCTCACCCGGCCCCGCTACCCCCGCCAACGCCGCCACAAATCCCAGGCATGCGCAAAAAACGCCGCCGTCAGCGCGAATGACACAAACCCCCACCAAGCCCCGGTCAACGCCGCGCGCAGCGCGAGCGCGAAAAACACCCCCGGCAATACCAGCGCCAGGACCGATTGCGGCCGCAGCCCGCGCCCTGTCAGCCACCAAAAAACCAGCAGGGCCAAAGCCTCAATCAGCAGCACCGCTATCATTAGGTCGGCGACACGGCCGGATGCGAAAAGGGCAGCGAAATCCGGCATACGGCGCGCCTAATCCTCAGCCGGCACGGCGAAGCCTTCGGGGGCCAGGCCGGCGGCATGGCGCTGCCACATCATGCGATAAGCGCTTTCCAGATGGCCCGTGAAGCGCGGCGTATTGAACAGGGGCGCGGTTGGAATGGCGGTGGCGAGCCTCGTCCTCAGCCCGCCGGCGCGGGCGGGGTCCCGGCCAAGTGCGATGGCCAGCGCTTCATATTCCGCCGCATCGCGTGTGATCAGCTCGGGCATGCCAACGGCGTTCAGCAGGCTTGCCGCAACGCGGCCGGCAAAGGCCTGCCCCATTTGCGTCAGCACCGGCAGCCCGGCCCAAAGCGCATCACTCGCCGTGGTATGCGCATTGTACGGGAGCGTATCAAGGAAAAGATCCGCAAGCCGATGCCGCGCCAAGTGCTTTGCCGATGGCAAGTGGGGCGCAAAAACCAAGCGCGCCGGATCAATCCCCTGCCCGGCCGAGACCGCGCGCAGCCGATCCATGGCCTCGGCTTCATTCGCCAGAAGCCACAGCACAGAACCTGGCACGGCATTCAGAATGCGCATCCAGGAAGTGAAGACTTCGGGCGTGATCTTATAGGCATTGTTGAAGCAGCAATAGACAAAGCCATCCGCCGGCAGCCCCGCTTCAGCGCGCGATGGCGTCTCGGGCGCGATCAGCCGGCGATCATCATTCGCCTGGTAGCTATCAGGCAGATGGACGATCTTTTCGTCACAGAAGCGCTGCTGATCCATGGGCAGCACGGTCGTATCGGCGACGATGTAATCCAGGAAATCCGCGCCGACGGTGCCAGGATAGCCAAGATAACTGACCTGCAAGGGCGCCAACCGCTGCGCAAAGGGCGCGAGCCGCATATCCTGTGTATAGCCCTTCAAATCCACGGCGATATCAATCCCGGTCTTACGCGCGGCGGCGATGATCGCGCCATCAGACAGCCGCGCGCATTCATGGAAATGATCCACCGTGGCGCGGGCGCGGGCGCGCATGGCATCCTCAATTTCCGGCCCATAGGAAAAGGCATGGATTTCGAAGGCGTCCCGGTCATGGCATTCCAGCACGCCAGCCAGCAGATGCATGGTCGCATGATTGTGGAAATCGGCGGAAAAATAGCCGATGCGCAGCCGATCACGCTGTGTGGCGGGGGGCGGTTGGACAGCGGGCGGGCGCGGCAGGGTTTCGCGCGTATAGGCGCGGGCAGCGATCTGGTGCAGTTCCGGATCATCGCAAATGCCAAGCAGCGCAAAGGGGTTGGCCACATATTGGCGCGCGCGCACACGATCCAGCAGAAACTCGCGCTGCTCAGGCAACCCTGCCCAGTTCCAGCGGCGCTGCTTGGTATAGACCAGGGATGAAAGCGCTTCCGTGACACCGGGGTCAAGCGCCACCGCCTTTTCAAACCGCGCCACGGCTTCCGATTGCCGGTTCATCGCATTCAGTGAATTGCCCTCATAATTCAGCGCTTCTGCCGAATTGGGATCAAGCGCCAGCACGCGTTCATAACAAACAAGCGCTTCCTCATGCCGGTTCAGCAACGCCAAGGCATTACCAAGATTGAGATGCGCATTCGGATTGCGGGGCGCCACTTCAATGGCGCGGCGATAGGTTTCAATCGCTTCCGGCACACGGCGCAAAGCCTTCAGCGCAACCCCCTTGCCGATCAACGCTTCCGCATCGCGCGCATCAAGCGCGAGAGCAGCTTCCAGCGCTGCGATCGCTTCCTCGTGCCGGTTCTCCCCGTTCAGGGCGATGCCCTTGCCGATCAGGGCCTTGACGGAGCGCGGGCTGGCCGAGGCCAGGCGTTCAAACAGCCCAAGCGCGCGCGGATAGTCGCGCAGGCCCAGAAAGCCGGACCCGAGCGAAATCAAGGTCTCCAGACTGGCGCGCTGCTTGTCCAAAAAGCCGGTCAGGAAGATCACCGCATCGCGATGAGCCCCAAGCTTCTGCATAGTGTCGGAAAGTGCCGCGGCGGCGCGTGCATGGCCGGGTTCCAACGCCAAGGCTGCGCGAAACGCTTCCATGGCAGCGGCCGCATCACCAAGCTGCAGCCGACATAGCCCGCGATTGACATGGAAATCGCCATCAATCCCAGCAAAGCCGCGCCGGACGATGTCTTCATAGGCGTCGCTCGCCCGCTGAATATCGCCGGCTTCAAGCAGCGTATCGGCCAAGTTGAAATGGGCAAAGACAAAGCCCGGATCAATCCTGATCGCTGCACTAAAAGCTTCAACGGCTGCCGCCTTATCGCCCATGGCGCGGCGCGCATTGCCAAGATCATTCAGCAGCGCTGCATTGGGTTCCACTAGACTGGCGGCACGTTCCAACGCCTCACGTGCCGCCGCCACTTGCCCACGCGCAAATAGCGCGAGGCCGAGTAGCCGATTGGCCTCGGCATGCTGCGGCTGCTGTTCCAGAAAGGCGCGGTAGCCCGCAATGGCCGCGTCCAGATTGCCGGCCTGATGCTGGCGGATAGCGGCTTGCAAATCGAGCGAGGCCAAGGCGATTCCTTCCGGGCTGAAGCGGCGCGCCTTCCTTGCCCGGAAAAACCCCTACCCGTCCAGCAGGTTGAAGCCCCAAACTAAAACAGCGACATCTGCGCCCCAGGCACGGCGAAGCGCGTGCAATCCAAGGCACCCGTCCCACCACCGCGCTTTTCCAAGCCAAGCCGGCGCATCGCCACCGCAAAGCGCCGCGCCAGCAATTCCGCATAAGGCCCGCTGCCGGTCTGGCGCTGGCCGAAACGGCTGTCATAAAGCGCACCACCACGGGTTTGGCGGATCAGTGACAGCACCCGGGCGGCACGATCGGGCATATGCCGCGCCAGCCATTCCTCAAAAAGCTGTTTGATTTCCAAAGGCAGGCGCAGCAGCACATAGCCCGCGCTGGTCGCCCCCGCCGCTGCGCCCTGTTCCAGCAGCTTTTCCAATTCCATGTCATTTACCGCCGGGATCATCGGCGCGGCCAGAATGGCGGTTGGCACCCCCTCTGCCGTCAATTCCCTCATCGCCTGCAACCGCCGCGCGGGCGTCGCAGCGCGCGGTTCCATGATGCGCGCCAAGGCAGGGTCGAGCGTGGTCACGGAAAGGCATACCCGCACCAGATTGCGCACGGCCAGCCGCTGCAGGATATCCACATCGCGCAAAACGCCGGCAGATTTGGTAACAATCGTGACCGGGTGGCTGAAGCGGTCCAGCACTTCCAGCACGGCCCGCGTCAGCCCCAATTGGCGCTCCACTGGCTGATAGGGGTCCGTATTGGCGCCAAGCGCGATGGGGCGCGGTTGATAGCCGGGCTTGCGGAGCTCCTTTTCCAGTAGCGCCGCGATGTCAGGCTTAAACATCAGCCGCGTTTCGAAATCGAGCCCCGGCGAGAAGCCAAGATAGGCATGGGAAGGCCGCGCGTAGCAGTAGATGCAGCCATGCTCGCAGCCACGATAGGGGTTGATGGACCGGTCAAAACCCAGGTCGGGGCTTTCATTGTAGCTCAGCGCGGATTTTGCGCGATCCTCGGTCAGGCTGGTCGGCAAGGGGGGCAATTCGGCGAAGCTTTGTTCAAGCGTCGCCCAGCCATCGTCGAAGGCCTCCCGCCGCGCGGGTTTAAAGCGCACCGGTGGGTTGGAAACAGCGCCGCGCCCCTTGCGCGCCAGGGATGGCATGGCGAAGCAGGCTGCACCGCTATCGTTGGGCGTCAGGTTGGGGATACCATCGGGCATGGAACACTTCCCTTTCCAATTACCCCCACCCTGCCAAGGCTGGCGCCGCAGGTCAAGAACAAAATAAGAACAAATGAGCTTTTTGCCCATCTCCGCCATCATCCCAACGCTGAATGCCGCCGCCGGCTTGCCGGCGACACTCGCGCTGCTGCGCGGGCAGGTCACGGAAATCATTATCGCCGATGGCGGCAGCAGCGATGGCACAGCGGCGCTTGCGCAAGCCGCCGGCGCGCGGGTGATCAGCGCGCCGCGTGGTCGCGGCCCGCAACTGCGCGCGGCGGCCGAGGCCGCAACCCAGCCCTGGTTGCTGGCGCTCCATGCCGATACGCGCCCCGGCGCTGGCTGGCGGGAAGCCGCGGCGGGCTTCATCGCGCGGCCCGAAAGCACGTCCAAAGCCGCCCATTTCCGTTTCGCGCTTGATGATGCCGTGCCCGAGGCACGGCGGCTGGAAGCCATGGTGGCCTGGCGTTGCCGTTGGCTTGGCCTGCCCTATGGCGACCAGGGCCTGCTGATCGCGCGTGATTTCTATGAGGCGCTAGGTGGCTATGAGCCCATCCCGCTGATGGAAGATGTGGCCCTGATCCGCCGCATTGGCCGACGAAATCTGGTGGCTTTGCCGGCGGCCTTCATCACCTCGGCCGAGAAGTGGCGGCGCGATGGCTGGTATACGCGCTCGGCGCGGAACCTGTTCTGTCTCTCGCTCTGGTTTGCGGGCGTTTCGCCCGAGCGCATTGCGCAGGTCTATGCGCGCCGCCGCTGATCGGCTTTGCTGAGGCGATGCGCCGCCCCGTTGTGATCATCTTCGCCCGCGCGCCGCGCCTAGGCGCGGTGAAGCGGCGCCTGGCCGCGGGCATCGGCGCGCGCGGCGCCCTCCGCTTTTACCGCGCCACGCTGGCTGCCACCGTTTGGCCCATTGCACGAGATAGGCGCTGGCACACCGTACTGGCCGTCACGCCGCGCGGGGCTCGGGCGGATTGGGCACGCTTGGTGCCACCCGGCACGCGGCGCATGGCGCAGGTTGCGGGTGATTTGGACCAGCGCATGGAAAAGGCGCTTGCCCGCTACCCGCGCGCCATTCTGATCGGCAGCGATATTCCGGGGCTCGGCCCTGCCGATATTGCCGCCGGGTTTCGCGCACTCGGGCGGGCAGATGCGGTATTCGGCCCGGCGCTGGATGGTGGTTATTGGCTGGTCGGCTTCGGCCCGAGGCGTCCATATCGCCCCTTCGCCAAGGTGCGCTGGTCCAGCCCCCATGCCTTGGCTGACACCTTGGCCAATTTCCGCCGCCACCGCGTGGCCCTGCTGCCACCAAAGCGCGATGTGGACAGCGCCGCGGATCTGGTAGCACTTCGCAGGGCACGGATCAGGTTTTAGAAACACGCCCAAACAGGTAACGGAGGCATTCCCTGGCAGGCGTCATCCCCGCCCGCATGACAGCGCGCATCGAAGGCGATTTCGTGTTGTTTCTGATTGGCATGCGCGTCAACAAGCCCTGGAAAATCCATCGCTGGTATCCCGTGGCCTCCGCCATGCCGCGCATGTTGCGCGAAGTTTCGGCCCTTGGCCCGGAGCACGGTTTTCTTGGCTTCACGCAGCTTGGGCTTTTCGCCTTGGTGCAATATTGGCGAAGCTTCGAAGCGCTGGAAGCCTATGCGCAAAATCGTGAGAAGCTTCATGCACCAGCCTGGGCCGCATTCAATCGCGCCGCACGGGATGCGGGGGGTGATGTCGGCATCTGGCACGAAACCTATCTGATCAGGGATGGGCAATATGAATCAATCTATTCCGGCATGCCGCCCACTGGGCTAGGCAATGCGGGCCAATTGTCGCCGGCGACGGGTTCGCAGGAAGCAGCGCGCGAGCGCTTGCGCCAAGAATGATGCGCCCCTCCTCAGCTTTTCGCGGCTACCCCTTCGGTAATTTGACGGAAATTTAAGCCATCCAACCTATGCTTTCATTGGGAGGTCCCCAATGGAACCAACAGGCACCGGATCCGATGAATCAGCCCGTGAATGCCGCCAGCGTGTTGCGGCGCATTTGCAGGATTTGCATCGCATTCACTTGGCACTGGCCGAAGACAGTCGCGCGCTGAAGCGCTTCACCACCGAAGGCAATGCGCGCGTCGAGCTGGAACTGGCCGCGGAAATGCTGGAGCTTTACATGGCATCCAGCTCGGCCTTTCTGGAAAATATGCGCGGGCGCTTTGAAGCGCGCCTGCCATTGCTGCGTCGCGGCGAGCCAGCCTTCGGACAGCACCCGGAACGCGCGCCCGAACATGGTTCTTTCTGGCTGAGCTTCTCGCGGCTTTGTGCAGCACTCCGCCGCGCGACGAAGCAGGTTGAGGCGTAAAACCGTTTAAGCGGCGACCAGCCGCTCAACCAGGCTTCGGAACATGGGCAGGCCATCCACGCCGCCCATGAGCGGGTCCACCAAATCTTCCGGATGCGGCATGAGCCCGCAGACGCGAAGATTGGGGGAGAATATGCCAGCAATATTGCGCGCGCTGCCATTGCGATTGGCGGCTGCCGTTGCTTCGCCCGCATCATCCACATAGCGGAACGCAACCAAGCCTTCGCCTTCCAGCCGATCTAGCGTGGCATCATCGGCGAAGTAATTGCCATCACCATGCGCCATGGGCGCGCGGAAGCAATCACCCTTTTGCCAATGCGCGGTAAACGCCGTGCCGGCGCGTTCCACACGCAAGCGACAATCCATAGACAGAAACCGGAGCGAGGCATTGCGCAGCAACCCGCCCGGCAAAAGCCCCGCTTCGATCATGATCTGAAAACCATTGCACACGCCAAGCACATGCCCGCCGCCTGCAGCAAAATCCTTCACCGCGCGCATGATGGGTGATTGCGCCGCCATGGCACCGCAGCGCAGATAATCGCCATAGGAAAACCCGCCCGGCAGCACCACCAGATCAAGCCCTTTCGGCAGCGCCGCTTCGCGGTGAAATAGCATGGCCGGTTCGCGGCCAGACGCGCACTTCAGCGCGAGGCGCATATCGCGCTCACGGTTCGTACCGGGGAATACAATGATGGCAGCCTTCATGGCCTTCAGGTCCTGATCAGGCGAAGCCAATGCAGCCCGCCCATGAATACCATTGTCACCAGCGCCGCGAGTGCGGCCGCCGTCACCCAGCGATTGATCGTGCGCTTGCCGCGCGCCACCATATTGCCGCGCGCCACCGCAGGCGCGCGTTGTTCGCGCCAGCGCAGCCCCATGGCGATCAGCACGGTCAGCACCAGCATCGCAATCAGGCTGGCCTTGACCACCTCAGACGATCTCCACCCGGAAGCTTTCGATCACCGTATTGGCGAGCAGTTTGCGCGCCATATCCTCGGCGATCTGCTTGGCCTGCGCGGGATCAGCCTCAGCCAAATCGAGTTCAATCACCTTGCCGGCGCGCACATCGCGCACACCACCAAAGCCCAAGCCTTCCAAAGCATGGCCAATGGCCTTGCCCTGAGGGTCCAAAACGCCCGCCTTGGGCATCACGTAAACGCGGGCTTTCATTGAATAGCCTCCGGCCCCTTCAGGTCGCGCACACCCGCTTCCGGCAGAATACCCAAGCGCCGCGCCACTTCCTGATAGCCTTCTTCGACCTTACCTAGGTCTCGGCGGAAGCGGTCCTTGTCCATTTTCTCGCCAGTCTTGGCATCCCAAAGCCGGCAATTATCCGGGCTGATCTCATCGGCCAGCACGATGCGCATTTCCTCATTTTCCCAAAGCCGGCCGAATTCCAG
>Ga0315900_10005457_pt1 | contig 17471 bp, 14 predicted proteins | sample LakEriMetagenome_FD_203521 | JGI IMG/M metagenome (GOLD analysis project Ga0315900, IMG submission 203521) | Freshwater fungal communities from buoy surface, Lake Erie, Ohio, United States - Buoy 12 MA114 | ecosystem: Environmental > Aquatic > Freshwater > Lake > Lake biofilm | place: USA: Lake... | reverse complement strand
CCAGAGGCCCGCACTGTGGTATTTCCCATCGGCCCGTTGCTGCAGGAGCAGTCGCCCGGCGCGGTTGAAGATGAACACCGAGAACGCACGGTGCAGTACGCCGCGGCGATGTGCCTCCAGCTTTTCCATGGTGCCGAGCGCCTTGTCGCGCTCGTTCACCAGCACAACGTGGTCCATCGGATGGGTTCGTTCGTTCATAGCATGCCGAAGCTGTGCCGCAGGTAGCTGGTGGTGAGCAGCGCCAGCTTGCGACGGTTCCTTACGCGGATGCGCTCCTGCAGGATGCGCTCGGTGGGCAGCCGCTTGATCTTCTGGAAAAGTGCCGTGTAGTAAACGTAGGCCACATACACGCCGAAACGAGCTCCATCAGGCAGTTGCCGGATGCCTTCCAGCGCCGTGTCGAAGTCCGCCTGGATATCCTGCTCGATGGAGAGTTTCTCGGCGAGCGTCATGTTCCGCACATCAATGCCCGGGAAGTACGTCCGCCCCAGGCTCTGGTGGTCGTCCTTGATGTCCCGCAGGAAATTCACCTTCTGGAACGCAGCCCCCAACCGCATGGCGGACGGACGCAGGCGCTGATACAGCGCGTCATCACCCTCGCAGAACACCCGGAGGCACATCAGGCCCACCACCTCCGCACTGCCGAGGATGTAGCGTTCGTAGGCATGCTGGTCGTATGAACGGTCGCTCAGGTCCATCTCCATGCTCTGGAGGAAGGTGTCGTAGAGCTCCCGTTCCACCCCGTAGGTGTTCACTACGCGCTGGTAGCTGTGGAGGATCGGGTTCAGGCTGATCCCGTCGCGGATGGCGCGCTCGGTCTCCGCGCGGAAGTGGTCGAGCAGCATGCGCTTGTCGTGCGCGTGGAACGTGTCCACTATCTCATCCGCGAAGCGCACGAAACCGTAGATGGCGTGAACGGGGTCGCGGAAGCGCCTGTGCAGCGAGCGCACGCCAAGGGAGAACGAGGTGCTGTACGTGCGCGTGGTGGCGCGACTGGCCTTCAGGCAGACACGGTCATACAGCTCGAGGGTGTTCATGGTGCGGCCGGAGTGTGAATCAATGTACGCAGTTCCCGTGCGACCAGGTCCGCCACCACCTGCCCGCTGATCAGCGAGGGCGGCACGCCAGGACCCGGGACGGTCAACTGTCCAGTGAAATAGAGTCCGCGTACGCGCCGGCTTTTCATGCGCGGTTTGAGCACGGCGGTCTGCAGCAATGTGTTCGCCAGGCCGTATGCATTCCCACGGAAGGCATTGTAATCGGCCTCGAAATCCTTGATGCAGTAGCTCCGCTGCAGCACCACGTGCGGGGCAACATCGAAACCAGTGCGGGCGGAGATGCGATGAAGGACCGTGCGCAGGTAGCGCTCGCGGATGGCCGGAGTGTCCTCCAGCCCCGGGGCGATGGGGATCAGGGCGAATACGTTCTCACAGCCGGCCGGAGCCACCGAGGGATCCGTGGTCGAAGGGGCGGAGACGTACATCAACGGATCGCTCGGCCAGCGGGGCCGGTCGTAGATCTCGCCGGCATGCACGTCCAGTGAGCGGTCGAAGAAGAGGTTGTGGTGCCGCAGGCCCGGCAGGCGGCGGTCGAACCCGAGATAGAAGAGGAGGGACGAAGGGGCCATCACCCGGCTTTCCCAATATCCAGGGGCATAGGAGCGCGACCGCTCCGGCAACAGCTGGCTCTCCACGTGCTGGTAATCCGCGCCGGCCACGACTATGTCCGCATGCAGCTCCTCCTGGCCGCAGCGAACTCCTGTGGCACGCCCATCGTGGACCATGATGCCGGTGACCGGGGAGGAGAACCGGAACGTCACACCGTGCCGGCGCGCCACGTCCATCATGCCGTCCACGATGCGGCCCATTCCGCCCATCGGGTACCATGTGCCGAGGGCCATGTCGGCATAATTCATCAGGCTGTAAAGCGCCGGTGTGCGGTCCGGCGTGGCTCCGAGGAAGAGGACCGGGAACTCGAGAAGCTCACGTAACCGCGCATCCCGGAAGTGGGAACGCACGTGCTTGCGCAACGAGGTGAACACCGTTGACCGGAGCATGCCACCCACCACTTTCGGAGTGATGAACTCGCTCCAGCGCAGCGACGGACGATACACGAGCTCGTTCATCCCCAACGCGTATTTCATGCCCGCCTCCTGCATGAAATGCTCCAGGCGTGCACCCGCACCGGGTTCTATCCGGTCGAACAGGGCTTTCAGTGCGGGCAAACCGGCCGGGATGTCCCAGACATCCTCCGGACCGAAGACCACGCGATAGGACGGGTCCAGCCGGACCAGGTCATAGTGTTCAGGTACGCTGCTGCCAAAGCGGTTGAACCATTGTTCGAACACCTCAGGCATCCAATACCAGCTTGGTCCCATGTCGAACACGAAACCATCCTTGCGCCACGTGCGCGCACGGCCGCCGGGATCGGCGTTCTTCTCCACCACCGTGACAGCGAAACCCTTTGCGGCCAGTGCGGTCGCTGCAGAGAGGCCGGCGAAGCCGGATCCGATGACGATGGCGGAAGGCTTCACTGGACGTGGTTGTCGCTGAGCATGTACATGAGCCGCTGGCGCGCCTGGTGGATGCGGCTCTTCACCGTGCCGATGGGGATCGAGAGGTGATCGGCGATCTCGTGGTATTTGTAACCCTCGTGATGCATCTGGAACGGCTCGCGGAAGGTGCCGTCCAAACGGGCAAGACTGGCGTTGATCTCGCGCAACTTAACGGAACTTTCCGTGGTGGCCGGTGTTTCCACCCGGCGGACGCGGTCCTGCTCACGCTCCACCCGGTCCATGATCGCGCTCGTGCGCTTGCCCCGGCGGTGGTCGTTGATGAACGTGTTGCGCATGATCGTGCAGATCCACGCCTTGAAGTTGGTGTTGTCCGCGAACTTGTCCCGGTTGCTGAGCGCACGAAGGATGCTTTCCTGCAGGAGGTCCTGGGCGTTGTCCCGGTCACGCGTCAGGCTCAGGGCGAAGTAGTACAGTTGCTGGCGAAGACCCAACAGTTGCTGGTTGAACTCGATGGTGGACATGGTGCCGAGCGTGTTTTGTTTAACTATTACAGTGCAAACGTAGGACAATGTTCAACGAAGTCAATCATAAGGTTGAACAAAAAATGTAAACAGCCGTTAATCGGCTGAAGGACAAGCATTCAGCTTGGTGGTCACGCCGCGGCTATGACCGGGTCATGGCGTAATGACCGGGTCCACGCCAGACCGAGCAGGATCAAGTTGCCCGTTCCAAGGGCTCCGTGGCCGACCAGCCACGCCTCCAGCGGACCGCCCCAGAGGTCACTGCTCCGGGTGGCATGGAGCATCATCGCCAGGGCAAAGACCACCCGCGGCCAGGTGCGCGACGAGCGCATCAGTTGGTCCAGGTTCCACGCGATCAACGGGAGGCTGTAGAGGAAGTGCTCCTGGTCCGTGATGACCAGATGCGGTATACAGGCCAGGAACGTCCACAACACCAACGCGGAGCGGCCGCCGGCGCATCCTGGCCGGTGGCCAAGGACCAGCGCGAGGGTCACGGTGAGGCCGATGAGGACCGCATTGGTCCATGCCGGCAGCGCGAAGGGCAAGGCCTGCTGCAGCAGCGCCATCAAGGTGTCCGGACTGCTGAGGTAGTGGCTGTGCGCGGTCATCGCCGCTATCCATGCCCGGTGCAGGTGCCACGCCTGCGAAGGCCCCAACAGCAGCGTTGGCAGGAGGATGCCGCACAGGACGGTGATCCCTGCCGGGAGAACGCACCGCCACCGCCGCATACCGACCACGGGCATCACCACCAGCAGCATGTAGGGTTTGGCCAGTACCATGGCCCCCAGCAGGATACCTGCGCGCACGTCCTCGCCCCGGAGCAACGCCTCCGTGGCCAGCACGCCGCCCAGCACCAGCCACAGGTTGATGTTCCCCAGGTGCAGTTCCCGGGCCAGCAGCACGGCGGTGCAGATGAGCAACAGCACTGCGCGCACGAGGATACGCGGGGCATGTGAGCCGTGCACATGGCGCATCAGGATCCGTTCCAGTATCATCGCAATGGGGGCCATCAGCAGCCCGGAGATCAGCACGTGGGCCGCGGCTGCGAGCTTGAAGGGGAGCAGTGCTGCCGGCACGAAGGCGATCGCGACGATGGGGGCGTACTTGAAGTAGCCCGTGTCCTCGCCGAAGGGCACCCCGTACACAGGGCCATGCTGCAGCAGCCCGCGCGCTGCGCTCCAATACACGCGGAAGTCGCTCGTCCAGAACCGGCCGTTCACAAGGTCCAGCGCGATGGCGGCCACGGTAAGCGCTGCCACGATCCAGGGCAGGTGACGCAGTTGGCGGGGCATGGCACCTCAAAAGCGAAGGCCTCCAAAATGCTTGGAGGCCTTGCTGCTTTGGGATGTCCGCTTTCGCCTGCAAGGGCTATGGCGGACGAAGTGGGACCTACTGGATTCGAACCAGTGACCTCATGCGTGTGAAGCATGCGCTCTGAACCAGCTGAGCTAAGGTCCCAAAATGTCAGATCGCCGAAGGGGGCTTCGGGGAGGCGGAGTGGAGGCAGCCGGATTCGAACCAGCGACCCTCTGCTTGTAAGGCAGATGCTCTGAACCAGCTGAGCTATGCCTCCGTGAAAAGAACAGCGTTAATGCGAACGGGCCGCGAATATAGATCTTCGTCATTTATCCAGGCAGGGGTCCGGAGCGCCGGCTACAGGGCCTCCGCCACAACAAAGACGCTGCCCGTTACCAGCACCAGCTCGGTGGGGCCCGCGGCCGCCCGCGCCGCCGCCAGTGCATCCGCCACGGATGCGTACGCCTCACCGTTCAGGGCGGCGGCCTGCGCCTGCACGCGCAGGATGTCCACGTGCAGCCCCCGCGGGATGTCGGCTTTGCAGAAATAGTAGGTGGCCTCGCGGGGCAGTTCCGCCAGCACGCGGGCCACATCCTTGTCGCCCACCATACCCAGTACGATGTGCAACCGGGTGTAGTGTTCGCGGGCGAGCATGGCCCGGAGCACGCGGATACCGTCCACGTTGTGCGCCACATCGCCAATGGTGCGTGGGGCCGTGCCGAGCAGCTCCCACCGGCCGCGAAGCCCCGTGTTGGCCACCACGTTGGTGCAACCGCGGGCAATGGCCTCATCGGCAATGCGCCAGCCCCGTTGCCGCAGTTCCTCCACGGCTGCGAGCGCGGTGCGTGCGTTGCGTTCCTGGTGGGGGCCGGCGAGCGCGGAAGGGTGGGGCAGGGGGGCTTTCTGGTCCACCATCCGCAAGGGTGCCTGTTCCTCGGTCGCCCTGCGCTGGAACACCGCGGCCACCGGGCCATCCGCTTCGCCCACGACCACAGGAACGCGGGGTTTGATGATCCCGGCTTTCTCGCCTGCGATGGCCTCCAGCGTGTCGCCCAGGAACTGCATGTGGTCCCAGCCGATGTTGGTGATCACGCTCACCTCCGGTGTCACCACGTTCGTGCTGTCCAACCGTCCACCCATGCCGGTCTCGATCACACCGATGTCCACCCCTTCCTGCCTGAACCACCAGAGCGCGAAGGCCACGCCCCACTCGAAGAAGCTCGGGGCGATGGGCTCGAAGGCCCGCCGGTGCTCCTCCACGAACCGCACCACGGTGGCCTCGCCCACCATGCGCCCGTTGATCCGGAAACGCTCGCGGAGGTCCTTGAGGTGGGGGGAGGTGTGCAGGCCCACCGTGTAACCGGCCTCCTGCAGGATGCTGGCGATGAGCGAACTGGTGCTCCCCTTCCCGTTGGTGCCGGCCACATGCACGCATTTGAGCCCGCGCTCCGGGTGGCCCAAGGCCTCCATGAGGGCATGCGTGTTGTGCAGGTCGGCCTTGTAGGCGGCAGCACCGATGCGCTGGAACATCGGGAGCTGGGCGTACAGGTACGCCAGCGTCTCCGCGTAGTTCATGTGGTCGTTGCCGTGGGGTCAGTCCAGGACGAAGACGAACGTCATCGTGCCCTTCTTGTCGCCGGATGCCTTGGGGTCCGGATAGAAGTTGCTTTCCAGGGCCGCGCGTCTGGCAATGGTCACGAGCGAGGGTTCCAGCGTGGTGCTCAGCACCTGGTTCTGGTCGGCGCGCACCACCTTGCCACCCGGGTCCACCCAGATGTTCATCACCACCTTGCCGGCCTTGCTGGGCTTGTCGTCGATCACCGGCTTGCGCTTGATCGTCCGGCCCGCGAGGTCCACGCTCCAGCCATCGCCCTTGTAGGATCCCGTGCCGTTCCCGATGCCCGTGCCGGTGGGGCTTCCGTTGGCGCCACCGGCATCGCCGGGTTGGTCGCTGGCGCCCTGGCCGCCGGAGCCGCTGCCCTTGTTCCCCATCAGCTCGTTGATCTTGCGCTGTTTTTCGCGCGCGATCTCCTCGGGTGTGGGCTTGGGCTTCACCTTCGGCTTGTCGTTCCGGGGCTTGTCATCCTTCCTGGGCGGCGTGGCCACATCGTTCTCGTCCACCTCGCTGGTGAGCACTTCGGCCTCCTGTTCCGGCGGTGCCGATGCCTCCTGCGTGGAGGCGGGCGTGCTCGGGTCCGTCACCTCCGGGTTGTCGCCCATGCCCAGTTCGCTGAAACCCAGGGCGAGCTCATATCCCGCGCCGCCACCCTCCTTTTCGGGGAAGGGTGGAATGGGGGTGATGATCTTGTACAGCACGAAGAAGAGGATGAGCAGCGCGTGCAGAGCGATGGAAATGCCCAGCGCGATGCCCTTGCGCCCGCTATCGTTCTCCTGCACGGCGGCGGTCATGGCTCAGCTCTGTTTCTGCGTGGCCAGCACCATCTTCACCTTGATCTTCGTGCCGATCTGCATCACGTCCACCAGGTCCTGCACGCTCAGCTCCCGGTCGAAGTTCAATACCACGGTGGGCTGGTCCAGCCCCGCGACCTCGGCGGTGATGGCGGCCTCCAGCTGGTCGAAGGGCACCGGCCGCTTGTTGATGCTGTACTGCTTGTCCTTGGTGACGGCGAGGTTCACCTGCTGCTTGGCCAGCTGCTCGTTGTTGGCGCTCTTGGGCAGCATGAGCTTGATCACGTTCGGGTTGGCCAGCGTGCTGATGATCAGGAAGAACAGCAGCAGGAAGAACATGATGTCGTTCAGCGACTCGGTGCTGACCTCGGCATCCTCCTGGTGTTTGCGGCGCAGGTTCATCGGACCGGGTTATTTGGTCGGCTCCTGCAGCAGGTCCATGAAGGCCAGACTGGTGCGTTCCATCTTGTCCGTCACACGTTCCACCATGCTGGTCACCAGGTGGTAGCCGGCGAAGGCCACGATGCCGACGATGAGCCCGCCGGCGCTCGTCACCATTTTCTGGTAGAGGCCCGTGCTGATCACCGCGATGCTGATGTTGTCCGTGAGGGAGATGTCGTAGAAGATCTTGATCACGCCGATGATGGTGCCGATGAAGCCGAACATCGGCGCCAGGCGGGCCGTGAGCCGCAGCAGGCCCACGCCGCGTTCCAGGCGTGTGAGCTCGATCCTGCCCGCGCTCTCCATCGCGCTCTCGATCTCCTTGGCGGGCTTGCCGATGCGCTGGAGCCCCTTCTCCACCATGCGGGCCGACGGGCTCACGCTCTGGGCGCACAGGTTGCGGGCGCTGTCCAGTTTGCCCTCGTGCACGTAGTCGCGGATCTTGCTCATGAAGTCCCGTTCATCGCGGCCGGCCTTGCTCAAGGCCATGACGCGTTCGATCACCACGTAGATGGTGACCAGGCTCATGACCGCGAGCGGCCCCATGATGAACCAGCTGCCCAGGCTGATCAGGTCCCAAACGGAGAGCTGGTCCTGGGCCGGTGCGGCCGCTGCGGCGCTGGTGGCGGCCCTGGCCAGGGAGTCGCGGATCTGGTCGGTGTTGGGCCCGGTGATCTGGGCGAGGATGGGGAAATGCATCTGGTGGGCTGTTACTGTTGAACGGGTTGGACCCGCGGTTGATTGCTTAACTGAGCTTTTCGAGCGCGATGGAATAGGCCGTGCGCGTGATGTGCGTGCGGCCGTGGTCCAGGGCATGCACCCGTTCGAGCGCGTTGCCGATCGTCGTGCTCACATCCTCGAAGATGGCCCGGTCCGTGAGCTCCGCCCCGGGGCGCATGCAATAGGCGAAAACACGTGCCATTCCACAGTTCGCGATGAAGTCGGGTATCACGCTCAAGCGGCCGTCCGCATGTTCGGCGATGGGGCCGTAGAAGATCTCCTGGTCGGCGAAGGGCACGTTGGCCCCGCAGGCGATCACCTCCGCGCCGGCCGCGCACATCCGATCCACCTGCTCACGCGTCACCAGCCGGCTGGCCGCGCAGGGCAGGAACACCTCCGCCCCGATGTCCCAAATGCGCGCGTTCACCTCCTCGAAGGGCAGCATGTCCTGCATGCGCAGCGTGTTGCCCTCCTTGTCCATGAAAAGGCCGCGCACTTCGTCCGCGCTGAAGCCCTGCGGCCGCAAGGCCCCGCCATGGCGGTCGATGATGCCCACGATGTGCGCTCCCTGCTGGGCCAGGTAATAGCCTGCGGCGGCGCCCACATTCCCCCAGCCCTGGACGATCACGCGTTTGCCCTCCACGCTTCCCTCATGCACCCGGTAGAAATGGCGCACGCTCTCGGCCACGCCCCATCCCGTGATCATGTCGGCCACGGCATAGCGGCCTGCCGTGGGAGCGTATGCCAGGTCGTCCACGGGCTTGCTCACCCCGGTGCGCAGCTGCTGTATCGCCTGGGCCATCACAACGTCGTGGCCACCGATGTGTCCGTTCACCACGCCTTCCTGCGGATGGCGCAGGCCATAGCGCTCCGTGATGGGGATCACGTCGTGCAGCTCATCCACGTTCAGGTCGCCACCGGTGCCGTAGTAGGTCTTCAACAGCGGCGTCACGGCCTTGTACCAGCGGTCCAGCACGGCGTGCTTGCGTGGATCGGCGGGGTCGAAGTCGATGCCGCTCTTGGCGCCGCCGATCGGAGGTCCACAGACGCTGAACTTCACCTCCATGGTCTTCGCGAGGCTTTCCACTTCGCGACGGTCGAGGCCTTTCCGCATGCGTGTGCCGCCGCCGGCCGCACCACCGCGCAGGCTGTTGATCACCACCCAGCCCCGGGCGCCGGTGGGGGCGTCGTGCCATTCGAACACGATCTCCGGGGGGCGTTCCTCGAACCGGCGCAGGGCGCCCCGCATATCGTTACCGATCATCTCCGCTTCCATGCCGGGACCAAAGGTATCCGGGCGGTCCGGGGGGCTTTCCCCGGTACCGTCCTCTTTTCCGTCCACACCTGTTAATTCGGCAGGTACAAGGCCCCGCCCACACTGTCACGGCATGCCCCGGTCACCGAGGCCAGCGTGTTCACCTCGCCCCGATGGCGCAGGAGACCCAGAAAGGCGAAGATGTACGCCTCCTTGAAGTCGATCATCAGCGCATCGGGCCGCAGGATGGGCACCGGTGATGCCGCCTGGATGCGTTCGATAAGCAGGGCGTTGTGCGCCCCGCCCCCGGTGACCAGGCAGCTCCCGGCTCCGGCCCGTGCCAGCTCGCTACCGATTGCACCGGCGATATGCTCCACCGCGGTGCGCTGGCGGTCTGCGATGGGGATCGAGCGGTCGTCCAGCAGCGGCCGCATGTGCTCCTCGTACCATTCACGTCCCAGCGAGCGCGGTGGGGGCTGCCGGTAAAAAGGCAGCGCATCGAGGGCGGCCAGCAAGGCCGGAACCACGCTTCCCCGGCGTGCCATGGACCCCGCAGGGTCGAACCGAAGGCCGGCCTCGGCCGCCAGTCCGTTCAACGCCTGGTTGCACGGGCCCACATCATACCCCACCACCCGGTCGGGCAGGTGATGCGACAGGTTGGCGATGCCCCCAAGGTTGAGGAAGGTGCGGTGCTCCGGGAACAGGTGGCGTTCACCGAACGGCACCAAGGGGGCACCCTGGCCGCCAAGGGCCACATCCTTGCTGCGGAAGTCGCAGGCCACAGTGGTCCCGGTGATGGCCGCGATGGTGGCGCCGCACCCCACCTGCGTGGTGAAGCCTGCGGCAGGCTGGTGGAAGACGGTGTGCCCATGTGAGGCGATAAGGTCCGCCGGATGCTCCGCGAGCAGGTCCTTGCACGCCGCACCGATCGCCTGCCCCACCACGGTATGCAGCCGGGCCAGCTCCAACCCGCTCGCACCGGAAGCCCGTTCCAGCTGTTGGCGGAGCTCCGGAGGGTAGGGCACCGTGCGCGCCGCTTCCACCGATCCGCACCAGCGTTCTCCCGTGCGTTCAAAGCGGCAGCAGGCCACATCGATGCCGTCCAATGAGCTTCCGCTCATCACACCGATCACGCGCATCATGCCGCGAAGGTGCGCGTTCCGGCGGCCCCTGCGCACCGGACACAACGGAAGGCTTCCCTACTTTTGAACCCTCTTCATCAACACATCGCACCATGCAGGACACCGCCACCATGACGGGATTCAGCTTCGAGCTCACCGAGGAACAGCAGGCTGTGCAGGCCGCCGCGCGCGATTTCGCCCAGAACGTGCTGAAGCCCGGGGTGATCGAGCGCGACCGCGACCAGAAGTTCCCGGCCGCGGAGATCAAGCAATTGGGCGAGCTCGGCTTCATGGGCATGATGGTGGACCCCAAGTACGGCGGCGGCGGCATGGACACCGTGAGCTACGTGCTGGCCATGGAGGAGATCAGCAAGATCGATGCGAGCTGCTCCGTGGTGATGAGCGTGAACAACAGCCTGGTGTGCTGGGGCCTCGAGACCTTCGGCACCGAAGAGCAGAAGCAGAAGTACCTGGTGCCCCTGGCCAGGGGTGAGAAGATCGGCGCCTTCTGCCTCAGCGAGCCCGAGGCCGGCAGCGACGCCACCAGCCAGCGCACCACCGCCATCGACATGGGCGATCACTACCTGTTGAACGGCACCAAGAACTGGATCACCAACGGCGGCTCGGCCAGCACCTACCTGGTGATGGCACAGACGGATGCGGCCAAGGGGCACAAGGGCATCAACTGCCTGATCGTGGAGAAGGGCATGCCCGGCTTCGTAGTGGGCGCCAAGGAGGACAAGCTCGGCATCCGCGGCAGCGACACGCATACGCTGATGTTCCAGGATGTGAAGGTGCCCAAGGCCAACCGCATCGGAGAGGATGGCTTCGGATTCAAGTTCGCCATGAAGACGCTGGCCGGCGGCCGCATCGGCATCGCCGCGCAGGCCCTGGGCATCGCCAGCGGTGCCTTCGAGCTGGCCACGGCCTATAGCAAGGAGCGCAAGGCCTTCGGCAAGGCCATCTGCGACCACCAGGCCATCCAGTTCAAGCTGGCGGACATGGCCACGGAGATCGAGGCGGCGCGCCTGCTGTGCCTGAAGGCCGCCTGGCTGAAGGACCAGCACATGGATTATGACATGGCCGGTTCCATGGCGAAGCTCTTCGCCAGCGAGGTGGCCATGAAGACCACGGTGGAGGCGGTGCAGGTGCACGGCGGCTACGGGTACGTGAAGGAGTACCACGTGGAGCGCCTGATGCGCGATGCCAAGATCACGCAGATCTACGAGGGCACCAGCGAGGTGCAGCGCATCGTGATCGGCCGCGGGGTCACCCGTTAAAAGGCCGGCACCAGCGTTTCGAGCTTCGTTCCGCGGGAGCCCTTCACCAGGATCAGGTATCCGGTGAGGGGCTTCTGCCTGAAGGCCTCCAGCGCGGCGTTCGCATCCGGGTAGGCGGTGATGCCCATGCTGGCGAGCTCCACGAACTCGGGCCCCACGAACACGGCATCGACGCCCAGCCGCTTCACTGCGTCCATGATGGCCCTGTGCTCCGCACGGCTGTCGGCGCCCAGCTCCTTCATGCCACCGAGGATGGCGAGCCTGGGCCTGTCCGTGCGCATGGCCGCGAAATTCTCCAATGCCACCTGCATGCTGCTGGGGTTCGCGTTGTAGGCGTCGAGCACCAGCTGGTTGCGGCCCGTATCGCTGAACTGGCTCCGGTTGTTGGTGGGCGTGTATTCCTGCAGGGTTCCGGCGATCACCTCGTCCGGTACGCCGAAGTGCTGGCCGATGCACACGGCCGCCAGCGCGTTGGGGGCATTGTAGTCGCCGATCAGCCGGGTGGCGACGTGGTGGTGTCCATGCCGCTCCCTGTCCGCGAAAGTGAGCTCCATGCAGGGACCCGCACCGGGAACGGCATGGCCGCTGGCATCAAAGGCCTCATCCCGCCCGTAGGTCACGCGTTTCCGCCCTTTGCTTTTCGTCATCAGCAAGGGATCATCCCCATGCACGAACAGCGTCCCGCTTTGGGCGCCCAGGAAGTCGTACATCTCGGTCTTGGCCTTGATAACGCCCTCGTAGCTGCCGAAGCCTTCGAGGTGTGCGCGCCCGATGTTGGTGATCAGCCCGTGCGTGGGTTCGGCGATGGCCACCAGTTCGGCGATATCGCCCACGTGGTTGGCGCCCATCTCGATGATGGCGATGCGGTGCTCGGGCGTCATCCGCAGCAGGGTGAGGGGCACGCCGATGTGGTTGTTCAGGTTGCCTTCGGTGGCCAGCGTGGGCCGGTCGGCGCTGAGCACCGCGTGCACAAGCTCCTTGGTGGTGGTCTTGCCGTTGGTTCCGGTGATGGCCACCACCGGTACGGCGAAGGTGCGGCGGTGGAAGCGGCCCAGTTCCTGCAGGGCCTTGAGCACATCCGGTACAAGCAGGAAGCGGTCGTCCGTCGCCACCGTGGGGTCATCCACTACCGCACACCGGCAACCTGCTTCCAAGGCCTGTGGTGCGAAGGTGTTGGCGTTGAAGTTCGGTCCCTTCAGGGCGAAGAACATGCCTCCGGGCAGCAGCTTGCGTGTGTCGGTGCAGGCCCCGCTGCTCCGGAGGAATTGGCCGTGTAGCTCATTGATGGTGCTGTAGGTCGCGGGCATGCATCAAAAGAACGACCCCGGCGCATGGCCGGGGTCGTTCCACAACGGACCGTACTGACGATCGACGGTTATTTCTTCAGGCTCTGTCGGCGCTTTTCATCACCGAGGCCAACGGGACTGCCCACCCGCGTCATGGCGCAGCGGAAGCCGATGGTGGCCGTGCTCTGGCGCTCGTCCAGGAAGCGGCGGGTGCCGGGGTTCGCCCAATAAATACGGTCAGCCCAGCTGGCGCCCTTGTAAACGCGCGCGCGGTCGCTGATCAGCGTGAGGTAGCCGGAGGGGAACTCCTGCGGGCCACCGTTGGTGTACATCGCATTCCCCTCGCGGTCCGTTTCCGCGTAGTAAACGCTGCTCTCGATGTCGCCATCCTTGAAGTTGATGTTGTCGGCCTGCTGGTAGTTCCGGCGGTCGATGTTCTCCTCCACGGTCACTTTGCGCATCTGCACCTCGCCCGGCTGGTCGCTCTGGTAATCGCTGATCGCGGAGAGCAGCTTCGGGCAGATCTCCAGGTCCTGGCCCTTGATCATGTCCACCATGTCCTGCACGGATTGCTGGGCCGGATCGCTCTTGCGCGTGTTCTGCATCTCTATCGCCTGGTCCACCTTGGTCAGCAGGTCATCGATGAGCTTGGCCTCCTCCTCGGTGGCCTTGCCGCCCATGCGCTTCTGGAATTCGGTAAGGTAGTTCTTGATGCCATCGATGTCGTAGATGACCTTGTCGTACTTGTCGTGGATACCACCGTCGCTATTGAGCACCTTGGTCTTGAACACATTGCCGCGGAAGGGGCGGAAGTCGTCCTTGTCCTCGGGGCTCAGCGGGCGGTATACATCCATCACCCATTCGCTCACGTTGCCGGCCATGTTGTACAGGCCGTAGTCGTTCGGCCAGTAGCTGAACACCGGCGCGGTGATGTCGGCATTGTCGTTGAGGCTGCCGGCAACGCCCATGTAATCGCCCCGGCCGCGCATGAAGTTGCCCCGGAAGTCACCATAGAAGGCGCCTCCCTTCTTCCGGCTGTCGTTGCGTACCCAGTGTCCGTTCCACGGGTAGATCCGGCGCTCCACGATGCGTTCGTCCACCGTGTTGCCCACCAGGCCGTAGGATGCATACTCCCACTCGGCCTCTGTTGGCAGCCGGTAGCGGGGCAGCAGGATGCCGTCCTCCATGCGCAGGTTCCGCGTGTCCTTGTTCGGGTTGAAATCCTGCACACCGTCCACCTTTTTGCCGCTCTCGTACTGGCCGGCCAGGTAGCTGTCGGTGGTGAAGTGGTCCTCGTTGATCTGGTTCGGGTAATGCTCGAACAATCCCTCCCGGATGGCGATGATCTCGTTCACCCGGTCGGTGCGCCATGCGCAATAGTCGTTCGCCTGCAACCAGTTGACGCCCACCACGGGATAGTCGCGGTAGGCCGGATGCCTGAGGTAGTACTCCACATAGGGTTCCGTGAAGGCCAGTTTGCTTCGCCACACCAAGGTGTCCGGCAGGGCCTTCTTGTACACCTCCGGGAAGTCGGCCCCGTACACACGGTCGAGCCAGTAGAGGTATTCGAGCCAGTAGAAGTTGGTCACCTCCGCTTCATCGAGGTAGAACGAAGACACCGTCACGGTGCGCGGGATGTTGTCCCACTCATGGTTCAGGTCGTCCGTCACCCGGCCCATGGTGTACTGTCCGCCTTCCACCAGGACCAGGCCGGGGCCGTTCTCCTGCTCCACAAAGGGCGCCTTCTCGAAGCCACCGTTCTTGGAGTCGTTGTAGTTCCACCCCGTTGCACCGCTCTTTTCGAACTGGCACCCTGTGAGCAGGGCCGCTCCGGCGATGATCAGGCCTGTGTTCCGCAACTGGTACATGGTCTTCCGTTTTTGGCGGCCGCCTTGCAGTGCGGCCGGTCTGGTCTCTTTGTCAGAACGTTGGGCAGGGCACCGTGCGTACCCGGCGACGCTTCTTTTTACAATTGAACTGCAGGGACAGGCTCACCTCGTGCGATCCGGCCGTTGCCGTCGTCAGGCGGCTGGTCGTCACATCGTAGCTGTACCCGAACTTCCATTTGTCCGCATGGAACCCGATCAGGGCGATGAACGCATCGCGCGAGCGGTACCATACCCCTGCGATGATGGGGCCGTGATCGACGTACAAGCCCAGGTTCAATTGGCGGAACTCGGCCTGTTGCATGTAAAGCACATTGGGGGAGAGCTTGGTCCGTGGTGTGCCGTATTTGCCGCGCATGCCAAGTGGAATGGCCGCACCGGCGTGGCCGGTGAGCTTCATCGGCATCTTGCTCGTACCCACGATGAGCGATTCGTTCGGTTCCGTCAGGTGATGTGCCGCGAAGCCCACAAAGAAGATGTCCGTGTATCCGAGCACCCCGGCCGAGAAGTCAGCTCCGCTGGCGCCGCCCCCGCGCGGGACATCGTTGGTCTGGTAGATGAAACCCCGCTGGGGGTCGATCATGTCCCCGAAGGTCAATTTGTTCCAGTCAAGGCGCTTCTGGAAATAGGTGGCTTGGAACCCCACCTTCACACTGAATTTGCGGTTGATGGCCTGTGTGTAGGAATAGATGCCGCTGACAGTGGACGTTGTGAGCGTGCCTTTGCCGGCCTGGTCATTGGTGACCAACAGGCCCAGCCCGCCCATGATGCCCCGCACATCCTGGTCGTAACTGGCGCTGGTGGTGACGAACGTGCCCGAGAGGGCGGGCCACTGGTTGCGGTAGTTGAGCACCACCCGCGGGCAGCGGGCCGTGCCGGCAAAGGCCGGATTCAGGTACAGCGGATTGGCATAGAACTGGGTGAACTGCGGGTCCTGTGCGGCCGCCAGCAGGGGCAGCAACAACCCGAGTACGCACCCAATGGCCGCACGATTGAGGGTCCTTCTCTTCATGCTCTCGGTTCGTTCAACGCCCACGAGGAGCGCCAAGTATACGGACTGCCCGGACTTCAGGTTCCCTGAGCGGTTTCCGCAATAAGCCGGAACCGAAGCCGTTGCACGGGTGTTCATGAACACGAGGGTCGAAGGTAATACTTTCGTTCCTTCATTGTTGATAACCTGTTGACAGCCTTGATGCCCCAAAGGTCCCCCTTCCTTCTGTGCGCCGCATTGGGCGCGGTTTCCATGGTTTCCGCCCAGCGCATGGAACTTCCCTCGCGGACCACCGGCCGGGTCTCGTCCGGTCAGGTCAGCGCCATGGCCACCGGGAAGGAGGGGGGGGCAGCGTCATCCCAGGACCAGGAAAAGCTTTTTCTGGACCACGAGCGCCAGGATCTGCCGTACTACCACGAGCAGCGGGCGTTGCCCTTCGGCTCCACGCAGTGCACGGTGCGCTTGGCGGATGCCCGATACGAGGAGCTCAGCGCCGTGGAATTGTCCCGGCTGCCCGGCTTGGGATCCCCCGGACCCGAGCCGGAATTGCGCGTGGTGGTCGGCGTGGAGCGCAAGCGCCCCAAGGCCCTGATCGACCTCTATCCCTACCGCACCAATCCGGCCTCCGGGCGGATCGAGCGGCTCGTGGCCTATACGCTGCAGGTCGCCGGTGAGCGCGGTGGCGGCGTCGGTGCTCCGAAGAGCGGGGTTTACCCAGAGCATTCCAAGTTGGCCGGTGGTGAATGGTTCCGCTTCCAGGTGGCACGTGAGGGGGTGTACAAGCTGGACCACGCGTTCCTTCAGCAATTGGGCCTGCCGATGGCCGGACTGGCCTCGGACCGCATCAACGTGTACGGGAACCATGCCGGTGTACTGCCAACACAGAACGGTGCCATGCCACCCACCGATATGCTCTGCAATGCGGTGGAGGTGGTGGACGGCGGGGATGGCCAGCTGGACCCCGGGGACCATATCCTGTTCTTCGCCAGCGGTCCGGACGACTGGGTATGGAGCGAAACGCTCCAGCGCTTTGTGCATACCAAGAACACCTACACCGACTCCGCAACCTACTTCATCGGCCTGGACATCGAGCCGGCCAAGCGCATCGCTGGTGCTGAGCTGAGCGCTGAGGCCGCCACGGACGTGGTGACCGCCTTCAGCGACCGGCAGTTCATCGACCGCGACCTGGTGAACCTCCTGAAGAGCGGTCGCACCTGGTACGGCGAGACCTTCGACATCACCACCACCTACAACTACAGCTTCCAAGCGCCCTTCATCCGCTCTGCGGAACCCACCTGCCTCACGGTGGACGTGCTGAGCCGCACGATCGGGGTCAGCAATTCCAGCCAATGGCAGGTGAACGTGGCGGGCCAGACCTTCAACTTCAACGATGCAGGTGTGAGCGGCAATTACGCCGGCGCCTATGCCGACTCCTCGCGCCGCACCTTCTGCTTCACCGCCGTCGGCAACAACCTGCCGGTAAGCGTCACCTTCAACAAGAGCGACCCGATCAGCTCCCTGGGGTGGATGAACTACCTGGAACTGAACACACGCCGGGACCTCACCATGTCCGGGGATCAGCTCCTGTTCCGCGACCCTTCCACCGTTGGTGCGGGGCGGGTAAGTGAGTTCATCCTGGCACAGGCCGGTGCCGTGGAGCGCATCTGGGAGGTGACCGACCCCGTCAGCGTGGGGCGCGTGGACTTCACGGTGGACGGAACGGCGAAGCGCTTCCGCGTGGCCGCGGACG
>Ga0315900_10005453_pt1 | contig 17481 bp, 11 predicted proteins | sample LakEriMetagenome_FD_203521 | JGI IMG/M metagenome (GOLD analysis project Ga0315900, IMG submission 203521) | Freshwater fungal communities from buoy surface, Lake Erie, Ohio, United States - Buoy 12 MA114 | ecosystem: Environmental > Aquatic > Freshwater > Lake > Lake biofilm | place: USA: Lake... | reverse complement strand
GTCTTCCGGGCAAGTATCTTTGGAGCCGCGTAATGCTGGCGCTTCCGCCAACATTCCATAAAGAGGGAGACGATAGTGGGTGGCGCTTTGAATGAAGTCGAAGGTGAAAGAGTAATCACAGTTGCAGGTATTCGGATGGAGTGGCTCACCGGTATAGAAAATACGAACGCACTTGAATCTGGTATGATTCCATCCCCAATTGGAGAAAATCAGATAGTCTGGATCCTCGGTTATTTCGACATCATAGGTACCGGCAAGGAGCCTCGTGAAATAATTGTCCGATTTATCAAATTCGGGCCAGAAGTCCGTGAAACCAAGTCGAATTTTCTTTTTTTTTTCTGTATTCATACCTATTGCTAAGCTCCTATTGCGTGAAATTACATTGAGGAGTACAAGACTTGGTTTGCTCACTAGCCAGGTTTCTTTGTTGAATATCTCGTGGAGAATCGTATCCATTTTCCCCAGCCCGGTAATTGGAATGTCAGGTTGAGATACCATTTCGAATGCTTCATTAATTGCCTAAGCGGCATGGATGCGCCCCAGCATCGAATAAGACTCTGCAATTCTCGTCTGGCCAGTCCAAAATCGCCACTTGCCGCGGCCATCGAAACAGCGCCTGAGCTGATGAAAAGGAGGTACTCGAATACCAGCTGCCTTTGCAGCTGGTATTCCGATCCACGTAGAGATTTCTTGATGCGATTGTACGCCTGCTTCGAGTCTTTACTAATTAGCCCTGAATGTTTCAGTCTTGCGGTCTCAGAGTCTGCATGACATCGGTAGCTGGCGAGCACCTTGGGCGTGTATGCCACTGGGAAGTGCGCCGCGATTCGTACCCACATCTCCCAATCGACAACATACTTTAACTTCTCGTCAAAACCACCTACTTTCTCATAGGTCGATTTTCGAACAACAACGGACGGACATTGCAATCGCTGCCGCTCACAGATACGATCGATCCAATCCAAAAGGATTCCCTCATCATGTTGCTCGATAGGTTCTTCACTGATCGTGCTCTCTTGAAGAAATTCCGAACGACAAAACGCCATTCCCGCCAAGGGATGTCGGACAAATAGATCCTGGAGTTTACAGTAGAAATTCGGCTTGACCAAATCATCTTGATGCAAAATGTGAATGAACTCACCTTGAGCGCGATGGATGCATGTATTCCAACACTTGGCGAGACCACCATTCGTCTCGCGTCGATACACGCGGACATCCGGTATATTCCAACTGTTAACCAAGTCTCTTACATCTACATCTGGGGATGCGTCATCAACAATTTCTAACTGAACCTCCGAAGACAATCCCCTTAATGCGGCACTCGCGCTAGCTAGCGTCTCTCTGAGCAGCAAAGAGGGCTGATAACAGGGTACCATCACTGACCAACGGTACGAAGGATCTTCGGGGGCTTTATTCAATTTGAATTGTCGAGTTTAGTTGATTGCTTCGCAGACTCCACAGTCGGTTCCGTGAAACGACGTCGTCCGGTAGCATCCTATTCTTTCAACCATTGAGAACGCACCGCAACAACACCCGACCAGGCTTCAGGCGATTTTCCGTTACCGTAGAAATCACTCCCCATGACTTCAAACGAAACCGCTTCTTCGATCTGGTCTAGCAATACCTGGTTGGGAGGGCCAGCGCTCAGCGAGAGGTAATAGTGACCAGGCACAAGGGGCAATGACTCTATGGTGCATCTGACACTAGATTCACCAGGTAGCATCTCCAATTGGCAATCAGAAAGATAGGTTGCCACGCTAAAGATACGAGCTCCATATTGGCTATCAACGCCAATTCCGAATTGGAGACTTCGAATCGCAGTCTGCGTCGAAATCGTCAACTTAATCGACATAGGCTCGCCAGTCGAAAAGCATGTTTTGCCTTTGCCTTCGGCATCATTTAGTTCAATGCGAGTCAATAGAGGTTGAGCCCCAATCCGACGGAAGGGATGATCGAGCAACTCGGTTGTTGCTGTACTTTGGAGGCTTGTTCGAGAGAGGTAATCGACGACCACCTGCTTAACATCGCCAATTCTCGTTAAAGTCCCATGATCTATTAAGGCAGCCTTACTGCACAGGTTCTCCACCGCTGCCATGTTGTGGCTCACGAAAATAACGGTCCTGCCAGACCCGGAAGATACTTCTTTCATCTTTCCAAGACATTTTTTCTGAAACTCGGCATCCCCAACTGCTAGCACTTCATCGACAATCAAGATCTCAGGCTCGAGATGGGCAGCCACTGCGAACGCTAGCCGAACATACATTCCCGAGGAGTATCGCTTCACCGCCGTATCGAGAAACCTGTCGATTTCAGCGAAGGCGACAATCTCATCAAACCGATTCACAATTTCTCGCTTCTTCATCCCCAGAATGGAACCATTTAGGAAAATGTTTTCACGCCCAGTCAAATCTGGATGAAAACCCGTTCCGACCTCAAGCAGTGAAGCCACTCGGCCGCGAAGAATGACTTCGCCCCGGGTGGGTTCGACGATCTGACTAAGGATCTTAAGCAATGTACTTTTTCCGGCCCCATTGCGCCCAATAATTCCCAGAACTTCTCCAGGCTGAACTTCGAACGTCACATCTCTCAAAGCCCAAAACTCGCTTGAGACCTGATCGCTCCCAGAAAACTGTCGCAGTCTACGAATAGGTGAAAGCAAAAACGACATTATAGCCTCGCGAAAAGAATCCGTTCTGTTCGCTAGATGGCCAAGCTGGTAAGCCTTCCCAAGATTCGCTACGGAGATGGCTGCTTTGCTCACGCGATATCGGCGAAGCGCCGCTCCGTTTGTCGAAAATAAAACACTCCGAAAGCCAATAATCCCACCGACATCGCCGCCGAAATACTGAGCGTCATCCAATCAAACGACCGATGCAGAAACGCAGCACGAAAGCCATCGATAATTCCAAACAAAGGGTTTAACGCCAATAACCATCGATACTCAGCAGGAACAATGCTAATCGGAAAGATGACAGGGCTCGCATACATCCAGGCCTGCATCATGAACGGTACGACGTAGCGAAAATCGCGATAGCTGACTGTTAGCGCTGCCAATAGCAAACCCATGCCAAGTGCAGCCGCAGCGGTCAATAGCACCAGTACTGGGACCATCACAACGCCCCAGCCTGGTACCTGGCGATAGATAGCCAAGAGCACCACGAAAACTCCGAAAGAAATCGCTAGGTCGACTAGTGCCCCGCCGACAGGCGAAGCGGGGACGAACATTCTAGGCAGGTAGATCTTCGTCAACAGCGCTTGTTGGTTTACTAGCGACTGTCCAGCCTGCGTAACAGCAGTGGAGAAAAATGTCCAAGGCAACAATCCAGCATAAACAAAAACTGCGTAAGGAACACCCTCGGATGGAATTTGTGCGAATTGACCAAATATAATGGTGAATATCATCATTGAGAACAACGGTTGCAAAATGGCCCAGGATGCACCCAGCACGGTTTGCTTGTATCTCACCTGAATATCACGCATCACTAACGTCATCAACAATTCGCGATTCTCCCAAAGCTCGCTCCAGTTGACAGCGATCCACCCTCGTCGGGGGCGAATAATCGTTTCTCTTATCTGTTTATTTCTGGTAAGCATACAAGCTGAATCTACACCAATGACTTTTAGTTAACGCGAAATGCCGTGTATCTTTTGCTGGTACCTGCCAGGTTTGCGGTTCCTCAATCGACCGTTTTCCGCAACTGGACCCATCGTTAATCCTTCTGTGAAGCAAGCGGGACGGAGTGGTTACTCCGCTCGGTTCGCTTCCATTCTCGCTGGGCATTAAATGGTAACGCTAGGTACATCGAGACTTTTCTCCCTGCATAGGCCGGGATCCACAGAATCTCCAACAAGGTAATCGTTTGTCTTCCGAAACGAAACCACGTTAGGAACAACGAGGTTGAGGCCAACGCACAACTTACCATTAAGATCATAATGGGAAGTAGATCTCGGCTATAGGCAAAATAAGCCGTCAACAAAAAACTCGCCAGTGCAGCCAGCATCACCAACAGCGAAAGCGGTGGAACCAGCAAGTCCAATCCGGCCGCCCCAGCTTGCCAGTTACCTCGCAATCCCTCGCGAAACAGCGCCGGCACCTTTTTGATCATCTGCATTAAGTAGCCGTGTTCCCAACGGGTACGCTGCTCGTACGCTGCTTGAGGGGCGGAAGGAAAAAAGCTATCGACCCGCGCCGCTTCGCAGAACTTCGGACCGTGCCCTGCAATCACCAGTTGCAATCCAAGATCTAGATCTTCCACGATCTCGGAGGTTCCTAAGTTCAGGTTCTTGATTAGCCCCCAAGGAAATGCCATCCCGCTACCGGTTAAGGGAACGGCTAATCCGGCGCGATCTAGCCCTCGCAGTCGAATACGATTCTTCGTCAGAAACGCAAAAGCGGATAACCGACCTAATGGTTTTGCGTTTTCGCTGGAGTGCATCAAATACTGCGCCTGTAGCGGCCGCTCCTCGGAACCACTGATCCGCACCAACGAATCCAGCGCCCCCTCCGCAAATAGACAGTCCGCATCCACGATCACGACAACTTCTGGTGGCGCAGAACCGCTTGCAACGCATTGCTTAAGATAGTCCACGCCTGCTTCTAATGCGAATCCCTTGCCTCGCTTTCCCGCCTCATTTTTCATTACGACTTCGGTTCCAAATTCTCTCGCGATCTCAGCCGTTCGGTCCGTGCAATTATGCGCCACAACGATCACTCGATCACCAACTACGACTTGAGTCTGGATATTCTGAAGCGTGGCACCCAAGCCCTGCTCTTCATTGAATGCAGGAATCAAAAGGGCGCATGGTTTTCGCTCTCCCAATACGCGATTCTTCGCTGGGAGTAACGCCAAAAAACACTCGATAGCCAACACAAGCAGCGGCAGCGAAACCAATACAGAGAGCGTGAACGCAAGCACAGACAAGAGCATCATCATAGATTGGATCAGCCTTCCCCAAGCAGTACATTTGAGAAACATCGTTTCAGTATGACTGCTTCAATATCTGCATCGTGATTTACTTTCACGGTTTCTCGCGCTTTCGCACCGAATTGTTCGAGCAACTCCGAAGGCGAGTTTAAGACGGCGACAAGGGCTTCCACAAGCTTTTCAAGCGAGCCGGCTGGTATGAGCCAGCCATTCACTTGGTCCTGGACAAGCTCTGGAATTCCGGCGACGTAGGTAGTTACGACGGGACGACTTAATGCAAAGGCTTCCATGAGAACCACAGGCAAACCCTCAGCAAAACTGGGCAAGACAAGAGCTCGACACTGCAGCATACGCTCCTTCACTTGAGCTCCGCTCAACCAACCGGTGATCTCGATAACATCCTTCAAGCCTAATGCAACAATCTTTTCTTCGATGGCGGGACGTAATTCACCATCACCTGCTAGAACTAAATGCACATCCATACCTCGGCGCTTTAGTTGGGCGACTGCATCAATGAGTAACAACTGACCTTTCTGCTCGCACAGTCTCCCTACGCACAATAGCGTTCGGGATTCGCAAGGTCCATGTTCTAATTCGGAGAACCAAATCGAAGAATCTAATCCGCAGTGGATGACTTTTAGCTTGGACCATTCATGGTGAGAACACCATCGCATCAATTGAGACCTACCAAAGGAACTGATGGCAACTACAAACTCTGCAGCCTCTATTTTGCGCGTCAGCTTAAGTGCCAGCGGTCGGTCAAACTCTTCTGGGCCGTGAACCGTAAAGCTATAGGTGATACCTGCAAGTCTCTTTGTGATGAGTGCCACCGCTGTTGGATTGGTACCAAAGTGTGCATGCACATGAGTGATTCCTTGCCGGCTTAACAATCGCGCGAGCTGGCAGGCTTCGAGTAGATAGGCCACATGTGCTAGCTGTCCCCGATCTGCGCGGCGAGACAAAGAATAGGTTTCCCCAATTGCCTGCAACATTTTCACTGGTCTAGTGGCGAGACAACCTACAAAGGCGGATAACATCACGAACGGCGATAACAGAAACTGCGTGAGTAAAGCTTCGGATTGATCGGCAGGATCCGGACACTGCTCTGGCTTGCGCACCGAGACTCGCAAGACACCGATCCCCAAACGTTCGAGAGCCTGTATTTCTCGGCGAATAAAACTATGACTAACTTTAGGATATTGATTGATCAAGTAAGCGATGCGCATGACCTAACCTAAACCCCTACCTCGCTCAATCGAGAAAGGGGAATTGGCTTCGGATCGGTTCACGGTTTTTGATCGAAACTTCTCAACTGCACAGATCCATGGAAAGTATATCGCATCGAGTGCGTATCTCTTCGCCAATCGCCGCGGATTTGTGGCAAGCCTATGTAGCCATTCTAGGTTGATCGACTGCATCCAGCGCGGAGCTCGCCTCTGCTCTCCAGCCAGAAAGTCGATGGTCCCTCCAATCGCCAATGCGACTGGGGCCGTGAGCAGATCACGATTTTGATTTAACCACAGTTCCTGTTTAGGGGACCCGAGTCCGAGGACTAACACGTCAGCTCGTGCCGCGTTGATTTGTTCGCATAAATGGCGGTTGAAAAAGGTATCGTGTTCAAAGCCGAAGGGCGGACTGCTGCAACCAACTACACTGACAGTGGGCCACTGCAACCGAATGTTGGATGCCGCACGCTCCGGTACTCCAGGCCGGCCACCAACCAAATACAACCTCAATGGTGATCCAAGTCTATGGAAGTCTTCACACAAAGCGGGGAGCAAATCCGAACCCGCCACACGCTCCGGCAATGCTTTACCGTAGAAGCGCGACATGGTGACTAAGGGCCAACCGTCGGCCAAGGTTAAGCTGGCATTGTTGTAGATAGTTTGCAACTCTGGCTTGCGATACAACTGGACCACGTGATCTACGTTGGGTGTAACGACAAAGCGACAAATTGGTTCGCTTCGAGTAATCCAAAACCGAATCCGAGCGACAGCCTCGGACATCGTCAACGGATCAATGGCGATCGACCAAAGGCTCTTGGGGCGTTTGGCTGTGCTCTCCACTTCCATGGATTCCAGATCAAGATTCGTGATCATTACACGACCGAAAATGGCTCTAGGTTCATGATGGATCAGAGAATGGTCAGCAATGATCCATCGAGTTGCAAGGCCATTGCTGTCTGCAACAGATCGACCTGCAAAATCAATTTGCTTGGCAATGTTTCACGATCCACTTTTCCTTGAATCCCCTTATATGGGCCGGACTTCACCTCCGCCCAAACACCATGCGAAAGATAGGGGTAGGGATCAAAGCTAGCCTCAAAGCAAATCGCTTTTCTTAAATTATCCAATTGACGGTGCAGTTGCTGCTGGTTGTCAACGGACAATATGCAAGCTAGCTTTTTTGTACGGTCGATTTGAAAGGTATGGTCTCGATCGCCATGTAGAAAAACGTAACCAGGAAACAAGGGCAATTCGACGTTGATCTTTCGGTTTCCGATAAATCGCTGAGCTTTCACCAGAGGTAAAAAATGGTGTATGTCCCACGCCGACAAGGTCGTGGCTACGGCTTTTTCTTGGCGACTCTTGGTGCGGAGCACCCACCAGCAAGACCCGGAAGGGCTGTCGAAGGACGGCCAATGATCTTGGACGGATTCACTATTCGCTTTGGCTAGAATCATCGGAGAAAAGGGGCTGTAGCAGTTCGTTCGATTTTAAGGATATTTCCATACCTTGCTCGTGCAGAATGCGCGGACTCCGTCCCTCTCAAATCCAGGTCTTTCCCAATATTTGATTTTCTCGTTCGCATGTAGAATGACAGGACACAAGATGCGCTAACGCCCTGAAACTCTCATTTCTCGGTCTAATACTAGATGAACATTCGGCCAACTTCAACTGTAGAGTAGAGAAAGCAATCGCAATTCTCCGTGCTTGGGCAGCCAGAAAATCCACCGTTAACGATTGGGTTCGTCACAGAGATCTCCCAGACGTTTTGTTCGCTAAAGCAAAAAGGGAGGTTAGGGACGTCGTCTCGTCACAGGCATTGTGGGGTAATAGTGCAAGTACTGCTGAAAACCTGCGTTCTTCCCAGTCTGCACCGCGCGAGGCGTGGACTCCGGACTGCCCGTTAGTGTTTGAATGTCCAACGCTTGAATGCGCGTCGTTGCTTGGATCTGCTGGTTGAAGTCGCGTTGCTCGAGTCGAGGCTGAACCAATGTGTAGTAATTCGGAATAACACCGTTGTTTCCCTGCAGTAAACCGACGTAGGGGGAAAGCGTTCCTTGCGCTGGCCGATATTGACGAACATCGCTCCGTCGTGTTTGGGAGAAAGCATTTGTGCAGGAAATCCCACCCCACAAGCAAATGCCAAAGCATATCAAACCGAACCGCCGACTCTGCAAGCGACTCATAAAAATGTCTCCTAGGTTAGCGAGGAACTTTTGAGAAACCGGACTTCCATATCCAGCGAGTATTTTCGACCAACCATACTTTCTAGGTGTAGTTTTTTCTTTTTCAACAATAGTTTAACGTTTGGCGGCAAGAATGTTCGCTACCACCATCAATATCATCATAACCGCGTTCGGTCTTTTGTTACTTGGAGTTGCGAGGAAGAAAACCGCAAATTAGGGATTCGGATAAGCCGAAGTTCGGTTCTGTGGACATTACTTGCATAATCGCTGTGAAGCGTGAATCGATGTAATGGTAACCACGGTTTCAAATACATTGATCCAAGGATGGGATTCGAATGTTTAAGCGAACGAATGGATTCGGTTTGCTGTTCCTGTTGCTGCTTTGCACGGGCTGCCAGTTACATAGTTTATCGAAACAGCAACAGCCCGTTCGGCTGATAAGCCAACCTGTCGGCGTGCCTAGCGAGTTGTGCAAGGCGTCGGTGCCGGACTATATCATTGAGCCTCCCGATATACTGACCATCGAGGCCATCCGCATTCTGCCGCGTCAGCCCTACCTGCTTCAGTCGCTTGATAGTGTGACGGTACAAATTGTCGATGCATCCGGCCTATCGCTTTACGAAGCGACAAGTCGCATCGATCCTTCAGGCAATTTGACACTAGGGCCCTTGTTTGGCTCGATCGAAGCGAGTGGCAAAACCATAGAGGAGGTACGTGAGTCGATCCGGCTTGAAGTCGGAAAGGTCTACACGAAACCCCAAATCTCTGCAGATGTCGCGCAGCTTGCATTGTTCCAGCAGATTGCTGGCGAGCACTTAGTGGGTCCAGACGGTCGGGTCAACCTAGGTGTCTATGGTCAAGTGCGTGTAGCGGGTTTGACGCTTCAAGAAGCTACGCAGGCTGTCGAGGAACACCTTTCTGGGATATTGAACAAACCCAAGATTGCCATTGATGTCTACGGATACAACAGCAAGTTCTACTATGTCATAACCGAAGGTGCTGGGCTCGGAGACCGAGTTAATCGCTTTCCCTTTACCGGTAATGAGACTGTGCTCGATGCCGTTAGCAACGTCGAGGGTTTCAATGCGATATCCTCAAAACAGATGTGGATAGCGAGACCTGGTCGCAACGAGCAAGGAGGGGAACAGATCCTTCCCGTCGACTGGTTGTCCATTTCGAAACGGGGAGACGTGAAAACAAACTATCAGTTGTTGCCAGGCGATCGGTTGTTCGTCGCTGAAGATGGCTTGGTGGCTTATGACAACCAATTAGCGAAAAAGCTCGCGCCGATAGAGCGAATTAGTGGTGTGCTTTTGTTAGTGACAACCGCCGCTCAACGACTGGTTTTCTTTGAAGAGTCTGCCGCGTTTGGTGCTGGCGGTGGAGCAGGTTTCTAAGAACTGGTTACCGCGTCCACTCGCCTGAGATGCGCATTTAGAACGATCGCCAGGGGCGAACGTCATGTCTTGAATAGGTCTCTAAACATCAGTTGTCGTCCAACAAAGCTATAAACAGATGAGTACTCGATTTATGTTTTCCACCCGTCGAAATTCACGAGCGTACAGCTACAGGACCTCGGTATTCTTGATCATCATCGCAGTCCAGGCCGTGCAGACCGGCTGCAAATCGAGGGCACCTCAAGGACGCTGCGGTTTGCCGGACCTTTGCTCGCCGACCGTCATGCATGATCCTTTTCCGAGTGATCAAAACGTACCGCCAAAGGGAGTCGATATGGGACATTACGGTTACTCCCGTCCACAGTGGCGTGTACTGACTTCGAGAGATCAGTTTTGTTGTCTCGAATCGGAATCTCCTTGTGCCACCACGCGGGAAATTTCACCAGCTTCAGCTATGCAGGAATCCCCAGCTCTAGCTCCCGCACCAGCGATGCAACAGGCTCCTGCATCAACATCGCCACAGGCTCCTGCATCAATGTCACAGCAGGATCCCGCGTCAATGTCACAACAGGCACTAACGTCCGCGTTGCAACATCCTCCAACGTTAGTGCAGTTTACGGAGAGCGTGATGCCAATCGTCAAGCCAGCCGAAGCGTATACTCCTTTCGCACCTAGCGGTTACTAACCTTTCTGGGGTGTGTCATCGCTTGGATCGTGAGGTCGTCATTTGATCGGGGGGATCCGCTTTTTGATCTTTAGCCAACGGAAGGGAATAGAGTTCCGCAGGGAATCGAACCACAAATGATTTGGCTCACTATTAGGTTTGCGTTCAATTACATTGCGCATTTTCCAGATCGAGTATCCTGCCATCCAAGCCGCATCAGCTAGACAAGCATAGAAATAGCCGTGGTTCTTTGAGAAGTATCGGTAACGAGAGTCAAAAACATACTGAGGAACCCGATCGTGCTTACCCTCCTGGACGCGGTCGCTTCCACTAACCCCAGTACTTTCACCGCCAATATGCATTACCCGACTTTCCGGAACGTACCAACATTCCCAACCAAGATGACGTGCGTTGAAACAAAAATCGGTCTCTTCATAGTACAAGAAGTATTCTTCATCGAGCAGCCCTACGTCGTCCAGAGTCTGTTTTCGGATCAAAGTACTTGCGCCTGGCAGCCAGTCGACCTGCTCCTGACGGCCGCTCATCTCTCTAACTACTTTCCAACCAGAAAGAAGTTTCGTAACAAGACCTAACCGAATACCTCGTTCGAACTCGCTTAGGATACTAGGAAAGCGAAAACAAATTGGCCATGATGTTCCGTCTTTCATTTCGATCGAACTGCCGGCAATACCAACGCGGGGATTGGCAAGCATGAAGTCAACCAAGCGTCTAAGCGAATTTGGTTTAGCAGTGCTGTCGGGATTAAGAAGCCAGTAAAATTCGGTTGCTCGATTCATTTGCTCGGTCATTCGAATCGCGTAGTTGTTTCCATAAGCATAGCCACCGTTGGTTTCCGAGGCTGTAACCGTAGCCCAGCTCTGCCATTGATTTTTATGGATGGCTTCGGAGATCTTGTTGACCGAGCCATCTTGAGAATCATTGTCAACCACGATAACCTGGGATGGTCCCCATGCCAACACTTCCGCTTGTAAGGACCTTAAGCAGTCGATGACGCAGTCTGCGACCTTGTAGTTGACGATGACGATGGTAACCGATCCTATGGAAACGGTTGGTTCTGACAGCACGGAAGAACTCCGGAATACGAATTGTTGAGTGTGATGATTGTCGCGCACTTTGCAATCTTGATGGGACGAACAGCCTTCGCTTAGCGACTTTCTATTTGGCGATAAGCGCGAGCGGTACGGTTACGCAATGGGTCTGCTGTATCGATGCACTGCCGAAGTTTGGCAGCCAAGATACGGACATTAGGTTCGAGCACCATACTGTCATGATCGCCTGGGACTTCAAAAACTTGAAGATCCTTGATGTAGCGGGACCAACCATTGTCTTCCATAATGATTTGTCGATCTTGTCTCGCCATGCGATCACCACTTAGATAGTATTCCACGGGCAATTTTGGCCGAAACAGGGTAGCCTTCACATTCTGAGGCTGAATCTGGTAGCGGGCCAGGGCTTGATGAAAAGACAACTCCATCCTTCCAGATTTAAATTCATCAGGTGCTGCAGACTGATTATCTGGGTTGTCAAATCGCTTTCGAAACTTCTCCAGCTCCCAGTGATACCGATTTTTGGCCCACTGCGTGAAATAACCGATCCCCTGTGTTTTCAGTCGCTGCCAATGGATGGACATCCTATCTACGGAGCTCAACGGATCGTTATAGGGTAAAGGCGTATCAAGGAAAATCAATTCAGCAACTTCATGCCCCATTACCGTCAACTGCCGCGAAATTTCAAAAGCGGTAATGCCTCCGCCAGAAAATCCACCTAAGATAAAAGGCCCTTTGGACTGTACGGTGAGCATTTCAGAAATATAGTCTTTTGCCATGTCCTCAAACGTGGCATGGGGCTCATGATCGCCGAAAAGCCCGCGGGCTTGGAGGCCCATGAAAGGACGCTCATTGCCGATTAATTGAGCCAAATGGCGAAGATTCAGGACGTTTCCAAACATTCCTGCCACCAAAAAAAACGGCGTCAACTGACTCGATTGAGTCGCATGCATAGGAACGAGATGCATGTAACGGCTGCGATGAGCAGTTTCCTGAGACCCATGATCCCGATTCGTTTGCTCTGTGTGACTCCCAATCGCAGTGTGACTCCCAATCGCATCTCGGATCATCGAAGCACAGGCGAAAATAGTCGGTGCTTCAAACAATACTGAAATTGGGAAATCTAGATTGTAGGCTTGTTGGATCTTGGCAAACAGACGTACTGCCACTAACGAATGCCCTCCCAGATCAAAGAAATTATCGAGCGTGCCAACCCGCTCGACACCAAGCAGGTCCTCCCAGAATCCGACAATAGTCCGTTCAATATCATCGCTGGGAGCGCGATACTCAGTATCGAGTTCTGGGCGAGCGAATTTGGCGACGTCAGCATGTTGATGCAGTGATCGCGAGGAGGCTTCAACTTCTTGCGTGAGACCTTCCAGTTCAAGAGAGGTAATGATCACCTGCTGGTTTTGATAATGGTGGAGTGCTGTGAAGAGAGCGGCGGTACCTTCACTCGGCAAAATACCCTGCGATAAATTATGCTGAAAAGCTAATTCGGCGGGCGACAACTGCCTGAACTCCGACATACCCATGATCGGACTGGCAGATCTCTCCAATTGCGATTGGGAATCTTCGGCTGCGACATCGATACTTCCAGATAACTTCCTAAGAGTCAGCTTTTTAACTTCCACGAGTAGGTTTCCCCTCTCGTCAAAGAGCGTTACATCAAAACTAACAAACTCATCTTCGTTGCGGTTTGTGCTGGCGTTTCGTACCCACGCAATGATACGAGAGTTTAGAGGGCGATGGTATTGGAAACCACCGTAAGAAACAGGCACCCATAGATGAGTAGACGTCTGTACATCGGAATAGCCTTCTATCAAATCCATCGCAAAACCAGTAGCAATATCTAACAATCCAGGATGCAATTTGAATTCCTCCAAATCGGTTCGGAATGGTTCCGCCAATTCTAGAAAGGCAAGTGCTGCATCTGCCTGATAATCAACCTGACGCAATACATGCCAGCGAGGCCCAAATCGTAAATGCGATTCTTGTCGCGTACGTAAAGCGGGAAGTAAAGTGTGTGGCGATTCTACCCTTGGCGGCGATTTCAATTGGTGGCGGGCTAAAATCGAATCCAAAGAGTCCCGAGCGTTTGCAACCGGCAAGCCCATGATCACCCGAGCCTGAGCGTGAGTCTGCCAGCCCGCCACTCCGGACGCTCCGACGACTTCACTTTGCAAAAAAAAGTCGTAGCCTTCGACGGTCTGCTCCAACTTTACACGCGCAGAAACGGTCTGACCATCGGGAACATAGAGCGCCTTGAGGAAAATCAAATCGCAAATCTCAAATACCTGGGTTTCACCGCATTCCTGTAAAGCTGCTCGCGCCAACTCAATGTAGGCGGTACCTGGCAATATCGCTTGCCCGGCTTTGGTCCGGTGTTCGTTGAGCACCCAATCTTGCTGAGCCTGAAGTTGCAACGTGAAGGAATGCAGTTTGCTTCCGTTTTGTGCGGACCGAGTATGCAATTCAAAGAGTGGGTATCGCGCCTCGGTCGTTTCTTGGCCCACAGATTTCGAGTTTGCGTAACCCATTCTCGCGGCACTAGCTGCAGCCATCCCCACCTCGTTCCAAACGCCCCAATTCACCGAAAGCGTATAACGATTGCTCGTGCTGTTTCGGCTTTGAGCATAGGCGTTAAGAAAGGCATTAGCAGCAACATAATCGATCTGGCCAACGGGCGCGATCGCAGTACTAATCGACGAAAAAACGACAAAGAAATCGAGTGGAAGATGTTCGAAGATTTCATCTAGCACAAGTGTGCCATAAATTTTTGGAGCAAAGACCTCTTCCACTTCGCCTTGATTCTTCATCTGCACTAGGCTGTCGCGCAGAGTACCAGCCGCGTGAATGACACCTTGGATCGAGCCGTACTGAGTCGTGATTTGCCTTACGATATCTCGCATCCGATCTCGATCGATTACATCGCCAGAATAGACCGTAACCTGAGCCCCTTGCGACTCCAATTGCTGCAGTTTTTTGATACTTTGGCTAATCCGATCATCGTATTCGTGAGTCCTCAACCAATCAGCCCACTCTCCACGTGGCGGCAATGGTGTTCGATTCACGAGAGCTAGCCGAGCTTGATACTGACGTGCTAATTCCTTTGCGACTTCGAAGCCAATACCTCCTAAGCCCCCCGTGATCAAATAAACACCGTTCTGAAACAAACGCTTTGGAAGTCGGGGTTGTTGATCGTCGATATCTACATGGTCATAATGCAACTGCCAACGTACTCCCTCGCGATAAGCGAAGACTCCATTTGCTGGCGGAACGCTTGTTTCGCGTTTTATCAAGGTCAGCAGTTCTGACGGAATCGCGGCGCCGTCGCTCGTGCGGCCGAAAAACACCTTTCCACGCGAACGTTGAGGCAGCGCGATATCGAAAGAGGCGCAAGTTAGGCTTGGAAACTCACGGGGAAGCACTTTGCACGGGCCGAGAACGGCGGCTTTTTCTGGATAGGAGATTGCTTCTTGATTGACTTGTTGCATACCGTTGGCATAAACCAGCCAATGCATCTCTCGATCAATCATTCCTTCGTCTGCAATGGCCCTGGCAAGAAAGAAAAGACTGTAGAAGCCGTGATCCATATTGCGATGAATAAAGCTGGAGCCTGGGCGAAAGCCTTCGTCTTGAGTCAGTAGCCATAGGTGAATTACACGATCTGGAAACCTACCACATGCGATCAGATCCTTGATCAATGCTGTATAAGCTTCTAGGCCAGATTCTGGCGACAAACGATATTCTTCGTTGCTAACTTGGTAATAGGCGTCACTCTCGGATACAGTGACTACGTGGTGATTTTGGCTGCGAAGGTACTGGACGACTTCCTTTCCAATGCCACTTTCGTCTAGGAACACTAACCAAGTCTGTGGTGCGGTGCGTTGAGGTAATGCTCCTTGTGGAATCCATACCGGCGTCCGAAACCACTCATGAACATTATCGATCTTCTTTAACCTAGGTTGCGACTCACTCGTATCGTGTGCAGGCTTACCCGGCGGAATCCAATACGCCTGATGATTGAACGCGTAGGTCGGTAGCGGTAACCGCCGCCGCTTTTGCTTTGGCCACAACTCAGAAGTGGTTATGTGGTACCCAACGGCCCACAAACGGCCATGAACGGTTAAAAAGTAGCTGTCGTCCGGAGTCTCTTCTTTATAGTGGCGTAACGATGAAAAAACACGTTGTGTCGGTGCAGTCGGATGCTGACGCGTTAGCGAGCTCAACGTATTGCCTGGGCCTACCTCCAGAAAAATACGCCCCTTGGTGGCTAACAGAGTTTGAATACCCTCGGAAAAACGGACGGTGTTTCTCAGGTGTTGAACCCAGTAAGTTGGATCTGTGGCTTCCTGTGCCGTAATCCAAGTGCCGGTTAAGTTTGAAATAAACTTGATCTTTGGTGGATTTAGCTGGACATTTTTCAAGTAGTCGCCAAAGGGTTTTAGGATTCCGTCGAGCAACCACGAATGTGCGGCAATATTGATCCCCACTGGTTTGTTTTCGATCCCCAACGCGTTCAGGCTGGCAGATAGGCTTGCCAAGTCATCCTTCGTACCTGACACCACCGACAAGGAAGGGCTGTTGATAGCCGCTATGGTTAAGCGTGCATTCAAATGCATACGCAAATCGTCGGCAGGCAATTGCACGCTTAACATCCCACCTTCCGGTACATCATCCATGAGCTGTCCACGCAATAGCACTAATCCTAGTGCATCGTCAAAGCTAAAGACACCAGACAGACATGCAGCCGTGTTCTCACCCATACTGTGTCCAATGAGAGCATCAGGTTGTACTCCGGTTGCCATCCACAGCTTTGCCAATGAATACTCCACCAAAAAAATTAGTGGCAACTGTATGGAGGGTCTCTGCAGTTCTCGTTCCAACGTATCGCGGTCTTGATCCCCAAGGAACAAGAAATTCTTGTAATCCAGCCCAGTCCGCATTTTCAAGCAGTCAAAACCTGCATCCATTAGACTGCGAAAAGCTTCGTTCGATTCGTAGAGACCAAGGCTCATATCGATGTACTGCGCCCCTCCGCCTGGAAACATAAAGACGAGCGACTTCTCGTCTTCGTCCGCCGAGTGCGTGAAGACGCGCCGTGCATCATTGCTTTCAAGCAGTTGGATGGCTTCCTCGCAATTTTGGGCCGCCAATACGCGGCGACTAGCAAAATGCTCGCGACCTTCGAACAGACTGTAGGCCACATCCGCAAAATTCAGATTCGGATGAGACTTAAGATGCTCCGCCAAGCGTTGACCATAGAGATCAAGCGATTTCCGATTTTTTGCTGAGAACGTGATCAGTTGATTTGTTGCAAAATCTGGAATGGACGAAGCGACCGGTGGTGCTTCTTCAAGAATGATAAATGCGTTGGTTCCACCAACCCCTAACGAGTTGACTGCCGCCCGACGCGGAACGTTGCCCGCTTTCCAATCTTTCAATGCTGTGTTGACATAGAAAGGAGTCCTCCCAAAATCGATGGTTGGGTTCGGCGCTTCAAAATTGAGGCTTGGCGGCAGCATTTTATGCTCCAATGCTAATGTAGCCTTGATGAGCCCAGCTACGCCTGCCGCGGTATCCAAATGTCCGATGTTTGTCTTCACGGAACCGATTCCACAATAGCCTGTCCGATTGCTGGTCCGTCGAAACGCTGTTGCGAGTGCGGAAACTTCAATTGGATCTCCAACCGGCGTGCCCGTACCATGACATTCGACATAGCCGATCGAGTCCGCATCGACACCTGCCATTTCGAGCGCTTCGGTAATAGCCTCCGCTTGGCCCTCCACACTGGGAGCGAGATAGCCAACTTTGTTAGATCCATCATTATTGACCGCTGAACCAACGATCACACCGTGAATATGATCACCATCCGCGATGGCATCTGCAATCCTTCGCAGTACGACAACCGCTGTGCCGCTACCAAAGATGGTCCCCTTAGAACGGTGATCAAACGCGCGACAGTGACCATCCGGTGACAAGATCTCTCCCTCTTTGTAAAGATACCCCAGGC
>Ga0315900_10005450_pt1 | contig 17484 bp, 14 predicted proteins | sample LakEriMetagenome_FD_203521 | JGI IMG/M metagenome (GOLD analysis project Ga0315900, IMG submission 203521) | Freshwater fungal communities from buoy surface, Lake Erie, Ohio, United States - Buoy 12 MA114 | ecosystem: Environmental > Aquatic > Freshwater > Lake > Lake biofilm | place: USA: Lake... | reverse complement strand
CGCGCGTGCTGCTGGACATGAGCACCACCGCGCAGATCCGCGACAGCCTGCGCCTGGGCGGCGCACTGCTCGGGGAGATCGGCCAGGTTGGCCGTCTGCACAAGCCGCGGGTGGAACAGGCCGGCTTCGCGGTGCTCAAGGCACCCGATATCCCCAGCGTGCTGGTGGAGACTGCGTTCATCTCGAATCCGCAGGAGGAGCAGCGCCTGCGCACCGACGATTACCAGGAGCAACTGGCCGACGCACTCATGCGGGGCATCCTGCAATACTTCGCGGCCAACCCGCCCCTCGCGCGCAGCCGCGCGACGTGACAATCCCCGCGCAGCCGCGCGATCGGACGATCCCCGCGCAGCCGCGCGATCTGAGCGCCACCGCGCAGCCAGTCAGGCCTGCGCGCCCTGTGCCTGGGCCCGCCGCGCGCGCCAGGCGCCCACCAGCACGATGAGCCCGGGCACCAGGATCAGGGCCCAGATGATCTTGTCCAGGTTGTCCTTGACCCAGGGCAGGCTGCCCAGGAAGTAGCCTGCGGTGCAGATGCCCAGCACCCAGATCAGCGCGCCCACCACGTTGTAGAACGAAAAGCGCGCCCGGTTCATTTCAGCCACGCCGGCCACGAAGGGCGCGAAGGTGCGCAGGAACGGCATGAAACGCGCCAGGATGATGGTGATGCCGCCATAGCGCTCGTAGAACGCATGGGCCTGCAGGAACGCCCGCCGGTTGAAAAAGCGCGACTGCTCCCACTGGAACACCTTGGGGCCGAGGTAACGGCCGATGGTGTAGTTGCACTGGTCCCCCAGGATGGCGGCGGCCAGCAGCACGCCCACGGCCACCGGAAAGCTCATGAACCCCACCCCGCACAGCGCACCCACGACGAACAGCAGGGAGTCCCCGGGCAGAAAGGGCATGACCACCACGCCGGTTTCGACGAACACGATCAGGAACAGGAGCGCATACACCCACGCCCCGTGATCGCGCACGAAGGCCTCCAGGTAGCGGTCGACATGGAGGATGAAGTCGATCAGGAAAGCGGCCAGTTCCATAGACCGCCATTATCCCCGCCGGGGCTGCGGCGCGGGAGGGTCGCTGCGCGGCCGCCGCCTAGAATGACCGGGTGTCGCTGTTGTCCACCCCGTTCCTCCGTCGCCCGATCCGGGAGTTGCCCGACGAGTTGATCAGCCAGATCGCCGCCGGCGAGGTGGTGGAGCGGCCGGCATCGGTGGTGCGTGAGCTGGTGGACAACGCGCTCGACGCCGGCGCGCAGCAGGTCACGATCCGGCTGGCCGGCGGCGGAGCCCGGCTGATTGCGGTGGAAGACGACGGCGCAGGCATCCCGCGCGAGGAACTGCCCACCGCCCTCAAACGGCATGCGACGAGCAAGATCGCCTCGCTCGGCGACCTCGAAGCGGTCGGCACGATGGGGTTTCGCGGCGAGGCCCTGGCGGCCATTGCCTCGGTGAGCGAGCTCACGCTGGTCTCCCGCACCTCCGATGGCGCCGCCGCCCATGCATTGGAAGCCCGCACCGGGGAGTTGCGACCGGCGGCGCGCGCGGCAGGCACGACGGTCGAGGTCAAGGAGCTGTTTTTCAGCACGCCGGCACGCCGCAAGTTCCTCAAGTCCGATGGCACCGAACTGGCCCATTGCCTGGAAGCGGTGCGGCGCCATGCGCTGGCCCGCCCCGATGTGGGCTTTGTCGTGTGGCATGAGGGGCGGCAGGTGGCGCACTGGCGGGCCGCCGGCGATGCCGCCACCCGCATGGGCGACGTGCTGGGGCCCGAGTTCCTGCCCGAAAGCGTGGCGATCGACTGGCAGGCCGGCCCGCTGCGTGTGAGCGGTCGGGCTGGGTTGCCCGATGTGGCACGCGCACGGGCCGATCAGCAGTACGCCTATGTGAACGGGCGCTTCGTCCGCGACAAGGTCATCGCGCATGCGGTGCGCAGCGCCTACGAAGACGTGCTGCACGGCCAGCGGCAGCCGGTGTACGTGCTGTCCCTGTCGATCGATCCGGCGCAGGTGGATGTGAATGTGCACCCGACCAAGATCGAGGTGCGCTTTCGCGACAGCCGTGCGGTGCACCAGGTGGTGCGGCAGGCAATTGAAAACGCGCTGGCGGTGTCCCGGGCCGGGCAGGCGGGCACGGGTGCCTTCGCCCCGATGCCGGGCGGCGAAGGGGCAGCGGCGGCCTTCACGGGCGCAGTCCCGCAGGCTGCCCCGGCCAGCCTGCCAAGCTGGCAGCAGCCGTTGATTCCATGGAGCCCGCCGGCGCCGGCGGGCCACCGGGTGTCGGACCTGGGCCTGCTCTGGCAGGTCGCGCCATCGACGACGGCCGACGCGCCGACGCCCCTGCCGGAGGGGGACTGGCCGCTGGGCCGGGCGATCGCGCAGCTGCATGGCATCTACATCCTGGCCGAAAACCGGCAGGGGCTCGTGGTGGTGGACATGCATGCCGCCCACGAGCGCATCGTCTACGAAAAGCTCAAGACCCAGATGGAGGGCGACGGGCGGTCCCTGGCACGCCAGGATCTGCTCATTCCGGCCACATTCGCGGCCACCCCGCAGGAGCAGGCCACCGCCGCCGCCTGCGCGGACACGCTGGCGATGCTGGGGCTGGAGATCACGGCCCTGTCGGCCCAGAGCCTGGCGGTGCGGGCGGTACCGGCCAGCCTGGCCCAGGGGGATGCGGTGGAACTCGCGCGCAGCGTCCTGGCCGAACTCGCCCAGCACGAGGCCAGCACGGTGGTGCAACGCGCACGCAATGAGCTGCTGGCGACCATGGCCTGCCATGGCGCGGTGCGGGCCCACCGGCACCTGACGCTGGAAGAAATGAACGCGCTGCTGCGAAGCATGGAGGCCACCGATCGGGCTGACCAGTGCAACCACGGCCGCCCCACCTGGCGACAGGTGAGCCTGCGCGAGCTCGACGCCCTTTTCCTGCGGGGCCGCTGACCCGATGAGCCCCTCGCTGCTGGTCGTGGTCATCGCGCTGTTGATTGGCATTCAGCCCATCACCACCGATTTGTACCTGCCGGCCCTGCCAGGGATCACCCAGGGCTTCGGCGGCACGATGGGGCAGGCACAACTCACGCTGACCGCCCTGCTGCTGCCCTTCGGGCTGTCGCAGCTGGTCTGGGGCCCCCTGTCGGACCGCTACGGACGCCGGCCGGTGCTGCTCGTGGGACTGACGGCGTACACCCTGGCCGCGGTGGGCAGCGCGCTGGCCCCCACGATGGAAGCCCTGATCGCCTGGCGGGCGGTGCAGGGCGTGGCGATGGGGGCCGCGGTCATGACGGCCCGCGCGCTGGTGCGCGATGCCTTCGAGCCGCAGGATGGTGCCCGCATGATGTCTAAGGCCCAGACCGGCCTGGGCGTGATCGCCTGCCTCAGCGCGCCGATCGGTGGCTTGCTCACCGACCTGGCGCACTGGCGCTGGGCGCTGTCGGTCCTGGCCGTGTTCGGCGGCCTCACTCTGGCCCTGGTGGCCTGGCGCTTCCAGGAAACCCTGCCCGTCGAGCGGCGCGCGCCGCTGAACCTGGGAGCCGTCCTGCGCAATTCGGGCGTCATCGCGCGGCATCCGACGTTCCTGGCCTGCTCGCTGCTGTCCACCCTGACGTATGCCGGCCTGTTCACCTTCCTGGCGTCGTCCTCGTTCATTTTCATCGATGTCCTGGGCCTCTCCCGGACCGAGTACGGGCTGGCCATGTTCAGCATGTCGATGGCCTACATCGGCGGCACCTTCCTGTGCCGGCGGCTGCTGCCCCGCCTGGGCCTGCGGCGCGCCGTGGCGGTCGCCGGCGCCCTGTCACTGGTGGGCGGCACGGCCATGGGCGTGCTGGCCTGGGCGGGCGTGCGCAGCCCCTGGGCACTGCTGGTGCCGTTCTGGATCTACATGCTGGGCCACGGCATCCACCAGCCCTGCGGGCAGACCGGCGCCGTCGCGCCGTTTCCGCGCATGGCCGGGGCGGCCTCGGCCCTCAACGGGTTCATGATGATGGCCACGGCCTTCGCCGTCGGTGCCTGGATCGGAACCCACCTGGACGGCAGCATCCACACGCTCACCGGCGGGGTCTGGTTCTGGAGCGCGTGCCTGGCGGCGGTGGCCTGGACGCTGATGCAACGCCATGGCGAAATCCGAGAGGTCCGGCATGCCTGAGGGCCGCGCCTCTGCGGTCACCGGCCCGTTCTACATCGCGCTGGCCGGCCCCACCGCCTCGGGCAAGACCGCCGCAGCCCTGGCGTTGGCCCGACGGCTGCCGGTGGAAATCGTGAGCGTGGACTCGGCCCTGGTCTATCGCGGCATGGACATCGGCACCGCCAAGCCCTCGCCGGCCGAGCGGGCACAGGTGCCGCACCACCTGCTGGATATTCGGGATCCGGCCGAGAGCTACAGCGCGGCCGACTTTGCGATCGATGCCAGTCGCTGCATCCGCGACATCACGGCGCGCGGGGCGCTGCCCCTGCTCGTGGGTGGAACGATGCTGTATTTCAAGGCGCTGTTCGAGGGCCTGTCGCCCCTGCCACCAGCCGACCCGGCGGTTCGTGCCCGCCTCGACGCGCAGGCGCAGGCGCTGGGCTGGCCGGCCTTGCATGCGCAGCTGGCCGAGGTCGATCCGCTGACCGCCCGCCGGCTCGCGCCGCAAGACGCGCAGCGGATCCAGCGTGCGCTGGAGGTGTACCTGATCTCGGGACAGCCGCTGAGCGAGTGGCATCAGGCGGCCCGCACGGCCGGCCCCGGGCAGCCCCCCCTGCCCCCCGCGCTGTTCGTATCGCTGGAGCCGGCCGACCGGGCCTGGCTGCACGCCCGCATCGCCGAACGCTTCGACCAGATGCTCCAGGCCGGCCTGCTCGACGAAGTGCAGGCCCTGCGTGCGCGCGGCGACCTGTCCACGGCCCTGCCCAGCATGCGCTGCGTCGGCTATCGCCAGGCGTGGGAATGGCTGGACGCGATGGAGACCGGCGCGACAACCGACCTGTCGACGCTGCGTGCCGGAGGCATCGCGGCCACTCGCCAGCTGGCCAAACGCCAGATCACCTGGCTGCGCAGCATGCACGGCCGACGGGTGGTGACGTGCGACCACCCCGACGCGGCAGCGCAGGTGGCGGATCTGGCCTGCACCGCGTGGAGCGCGCACAATGGCGCCGCCCTCACCTCATGACTGCAACTGCAACCTCCCCGTCACCCCCGGCGCCTGCCCCGGTTCTGGAGATCGACCGACTGGGCAAGGGCTATGGCGCCGATCCGGTGTTCGCCGATGTGTCCCTGGTGGTGCATCCCGGCGAGTTCGTGGCCATCGTCGGCGAATCGGGCGTGGGCAAATCGACCCTGCTCAATTGCATGGCGGGCCTGGACGACTGGCAGCAGGGTCGCGTGCGCCTGTGCGGCCATGACCTGGCCCAGGCGAATGACGAGGCCCGGGCCGCGCTGCGCCGGCGCCATGTGGGTTTCGTGTTCCAGGCCTTCCACGTGCTGCCCCATCTGGATGTCGCCCAGAACGTGGGCCTGCCCCTGATGCTGCTGGGCCCCGGGCAGGCCGGCGACGGGACGCCGCCAGGACGCATGCGCCAGGTGGAGGCGATGCTCGAGGCGGTGGGCCTGCCGGGCCTGGGCGGCCGCCTGCCGCAGCAACTCAGTGGCGGCCAGTTGCAGCGCGTCGCGATTGCGCGGGCCCTGGTGCACCGCCCCGCCCTGCTCCTGGCGGACGAACCCACCGGCAACCTCGATCCGTCGACCGCGGCACGCGTGATGGACGTGCTCGTGCGCCAGACCCGCGACACTGGCGCTGCCCTGGTGCTGGTGACCCACTCCGAGGCCGCGGCGCAACGGGCCGACCGGGTGCTGCACCTGACCAGCCGCGGCTTTGCCGGCTGACCGCCCCCCCGCTTCCCGCAGTCCTCCACCCTTAGCTGCAGGCTGGCCGGTGTCCGACAGCGAGGCCCGCGCGCGCCCGACGCGGCGGCCACAGCGTCTCGATAGCCTTGCGAGATCGCGGCCGTATGACCGCCCCAGGGCTGATCGCCAGCCCCCGCTCCAGGAGAGACCCCATGGCCACCTCACGCACCGGCAAGGATGCCTGCGACCTGCTCGAAGCCGACCACCGCGCCCTCAAGAAGCTGTTCAAGGATTACGAGATCCTGCGCACCTCGCGAGCGCGTGGCACGGCCCAGAAAAAGAGCGACCTGGCCCGCCAGATCTGCCAGCAGCTCAATGTCCATGCGCAGATCGAAGAGGAATTGTTCTATCCGGCGCTGCGCCGCGCCATGAAGGAAACCGACCTTCTGGAGGAGGCCGAGGTGGAACACCAGGTGCTCAAGGAACTGGTGACGCAGATCCAGGAGGGCCTGGCGGGCCTACAGGGCCCGGATGCGGCTATTGACGCCAGGGTCCGGGTGCTGGGCGAATACCTCGATCACCATGTGAAGGAAGAACGCACCGAGCTGTTTGCCAAGGCCCGGGCCGCCCGCAAGCTGGACCTGCAGGCCCTGCGTTTGCAGCTAGAGGACCGGCGGGAGGCCCTGCTGGACCGACTGCCCGCGGGGACGCCGGCCGCTGAGATTGCGGGCTGAACAAGCCCTTGCCGGCACGACCGGCGCCGTCACCCGCCACAATCCGGGCCATGCGACGGCATCCGCACCGGCCCCTGCTGGCTCTCCTGCGCACCTTTTCCTGGCAGGAACTGCGACAGCACCCCTGGCGCAGCGGTGCGGCCGTCGCGGCGGTGATGCTGGGGGTGGCCCTGGCGTTTTCGGTACACCTGATCAACGCCTCGGCCCTGACGGAGTTCTCCAGCGCGGTGCGCTCCATCAATGGTCAGCCTGACCTTGAATTGCGGGCTGCCCAGGGTGCGCTGGACGAACAGCTGTATGGCCGGGTGGCCACCCATCCACAGGTGGCCCGGGCCAGTCCGGTGCTCGAGGTCACCACCCCCGCCCGCAGTGCTGACGGGCGGCGCGTGGCCCTGCGCGTGGTCGGCGTCGATGCGCTGGTGGTGGCGGGCCTGGCACCCGGCCTGATGCCCGCCCCGGCGCCCGGGGCCGACCGCTTCGCCATCTTCATGCCGGGCCAGGTCTTCCTCAACCCCGCGGCGCGTCAGGCGATCCCGGAGGGCCCCCTGTCCCTGCAGGTCGGCCTACAACTGGTGCCGGTGACGGTGGCTGGATCGGTCGTGGCCGGTGGCGGGCCACTGGCCGTCATGGATCTGGGCGCCGCGCAGGACCTGTTCGGACGGGGCGGCCAGCTCACACGGATTGACCTGCGACTGGCCGCCGGCGCCGATCGGGCCACCGTGCTGGAAAGCCTCAACCTCCCACCGGGCGTGGTCATTGCCGAACCCGGTGATGGCGCGGCGCGCGTGAGCAACCTTTCACGCGCCTACCGGGTCAACCTCACCGTGCTGGCGCTGGTGGCTCTGTTTACTGGCGCCTTCCTGGTGTTCTCGGTGCTGTCCCTGAGCGTGGCACGGCGCGCCCGCCAGTTCGCGCTGCTGGGCGTCCTGGGCCTGGACGCGCGCGCTCGCCTGCGGCTGGTGCTGGCCGAATCGCTGGGCCTTGGCCTGGCCGGCAGCGTGGCGGGCGTCGCCCTGGGCACCGCCCTGGCCCTGCTGGCCCTGCGACTGCTCGGCGGCGATCTGGGCGGCGGCTACTTCGCCGGGGTCGCGCCGTCGCTCCAGTGGAGTGCGCCGGCGGCCCTGGCCTATGGTGGCCTGGGCATCGTGGCCGCCGTGGCGGGCGGCTGGTTCCCGGCACGCCAGGCCCAGGGCTTGCCCCTGGCCGCCGCCCTCAAGGGACTGGGTGCTACCACCGGCCGGCGACGCCGGCCGCTCGCGAGCCTCGCCCTGCTTGGCCTGGGCTCCCTGCTGGCCCTGATGCCGCCGGTGGCCGGCATTCCGGTGGCCGCCTATCTGTCGGTGGCCCTGCTGCTGGTCGGCGGAATCACCGGCTTGCCCGCGGTGGTGGCCTGGGCCTATGACGCCCTGGCCCCTCGCCTGGGGCATCGGCCCTTGCCGATGCTGGCCATCGAACGGGCTCGCCGGGTGCGCGAGACCGCTGCGGTCGCCGTCAGCGGTGTGGTGGCCGCCCTGAGCCTGGCCGTGGCCCTGACCGTGATGGTCGCGAGCTTTCGCGACTCGGTCGCGCGCTGGCTCGATGTGGTCCTGCCGGCCGACCTGTATGTGCGCACGGCCGATAGCGCCGCCGGTGACACCGCGTTCCTCGACCCTGATTTCGTCGCCGCTGCCGGCCGCACCGAAGGCGTGTCCCGCACCGCCACGCAGCGGGTGCGGGCCATCACGCTCGATGCCGCCCGGCCGCCGGTGGCCCTCATCGCACGCCCGCTCGATCAGCCCGCGCAGCAGTTACCCATGGTCACGACGCCCCGGGCCGTGCCGGCGGGCCGCATCGGCCTGTATGTGAGCGAGGCGGTCATCGACCTGTACGGCGTGCAGCCTGGGGAAGATTTTCCGCGGTTGGCGCAGGCGATCGCGCCGCAGGCCGCGGGCGCAGAGCCGGTGCGCTTTTTCATCGCTGGCGTGTGGCGCGACTACGCCCGGCAAAGCGGCGCCGTCATGATCGACCGCGACGACCACCTGCGCCTGTCCGGGGACGCACGGGTCAATGACCTGCTTGTGTGGCTCGCGCCGGGCACCGACCCGCTGGAGGTGCAGGCCCGGCTGCGCGCGCTGCCCCAGGCCAGCGCTGGCGGCGCGTCCCTGCTGGATTTCGCCACCACCCAGGAGATCCGCGCCGTCTCGCTGCGCATCTTCGACCGCAGCTTCGCGGTCACCTACTGGCTGCAGGCGGTGGCCATCGCCATCGGGCTGTTCGGCGTCGCCGCAAGTTTCAGCGCGCAGGTCCTGGCACGGCGCAAGGAGTTCGGGCTGCTGCAGCACCTGGGGCTCACGCGGCGGCAGGTGCTCGCGGTGGTGGCCGGTGAAGGCCTGGCCTGGACCGCGATCGGATCGGCCGCCGGTCTGACGCTGGGCCTGGCGGTGTCGGTGGTACTGGTGCATGTCGTCAACCCCCAGAGCTTTCACTGGACGATGGACCTGATGCTGCCCTGGCTGCGCCTGCTGGCGCTGTGCCTGGCGGTCGTGGCCGCAGGCACGGCCACCGCCTGGATCGCGGGGCGGGCCGCCGCCAGCCGTGACATGGTGCTGGCCGTGAAGGAGGATTGGTGATGCCACGGCGACGCGCGCTGCTCCAGGCCCTCCTGCCCTCGATGGCCACCCTGGCTCCGGTGAGCCCCCCGGGCGTCCTGATCGGCCTGGCCGCACTGGCCTGCGCGCCCGCCCAGGCGCTGCCGTCGCGGCCCCTGCGCTTCCCGCGTGACCATGGCGCGCATCCCGAGCTGCGCACCGAATGGTGGTACCTCACCGGCCACCTCACCGCGGGCACGCAGCAACTAGGATTCCAGGTGACGTTTTTCCGTTCGCGGGTGGATGCGACGCGTGGCATGGCCTCGGCCTTTGCCGCGCGCCAGCTCCTGTTCGCCCACGCTGCCATCACGGACGTGGCCGCCGGGCGCCTGTGGCATGACCAGCGCATCGCGCGTGCGGGATTCGGCATCGCCCAGGCCGCACAGGAAGACACCCGTATCCGCCTGCAGGACTGGACGCTCGAGCGCCAGGCGGACGGCACCTACCAGGCCCGCACGCCGGCCCAGGCGTTCACCCTCGACCTGCGCTTTGCGCCCACCCAGCCGCTGCTGCTTCAGGGGCAGGAGGGCCTTTCGCGCAAGGGCCCGCAGCCCGCCCAGGCCAGCTACTACTACAGCCAGCCGCAGCTGCAGGCCACCGGACGGGTGCAGATGAAGGGCCGCGATTGGCCGGTCAGCGGCCGCGCGTGGCTGGATCATGAATGGAGCGAGGCGCTGCTCCATCCCGACGCCGTCGGCTGGGACTGGGTCGGGATGAACCTTGATGACGGCAGCGCGCTGACCGCCTTCCGGCTGCGACGCGCCGACGGCAGCACCCTCTGGGCCGGTGGCTCCTGGCGCGGCCCGCGCGGTACCACGCAGGCCTTCGAGGCCACCGCGGTGCGATTCCTCCCCCTGCGCTGGTGGGTCAGTCCGGCCTCGCAGGCCCGCTATCCGGTGGAGTGGGCGGTCGAGACCCCGGCCGGTCGCTTCACGGTCCATGCGGTGGTCGATGCGCAGGAACTCGACAGCCGTGGATCGACGGGTGCCATCTACTGGGAAGGTCTGTCCGAGCTGCGTGCAGCCGGTGGGCAGGCGGTCGGCCAGGGCTACCTGGAGATGACCGGCTATGCGCAGCCCCTGCGTCTGTAGCCAGGCCCTCAGAGGGAGGCGGCGTCTTCGCTCGGCGACAGGCCGCGCCGAAGCGGCGCTCGCGTGATCCAGACCAGGGGAATCAGCACCACGAAGACCAGTGACGACAACCAGAAGATGTCGTCGGCCGCCAGCATGAAGGCCTGCTGGTCGACCAGGCGGTTCACCTGTGCGAGGGCCTGCTGGGGCGACAGGCCGGAGGCGGTCAGGCCCTGCAGCACGCCTTGCGACGCAAGGTTGCCAGCATCGATCGATTCCGCCAGCCGGGCGTGGTGCATCGCGGCGCGGTCTTCCCACAGAGTCGTGGCCACCGAAGTACCCAAGGCGCCGCAGGTGATGCGCACGAAGTTGCTCAGACCGGAGGCAGCCGCCATGCGGTCCGGATCCAGGTTGGCGATGGTCAACGTCATCATCGGAATGAAGAAGAACGCCATCGCCACCCCCTGCAGCAGGGTGGGCAGCAGGATCGTGGCCATGTCGGCCTGCGTGTTGAACTGGGATCGCAGCCAGAGGACCGCGGCAAACACCACGAACGCAAAGGTCGCATAGCGCCTCGGATCGACCCGCGAAACCGTGCGACCCACGATCGGCGACAGCACCAGGGCCAGCAGGCCCACCGGCGCAGTGACCCAACCGGCATCAGTGGCGGTGTAGCCCATGTACTGCTGCAGCCACAGGGGCAGCAACACGACGTTGCCGAAAAACAGGCCGTACCCCACCGAGGTGACCAGCGTGCCCGCCCAGAAATTGCGCAACCTGAACAGCCGCAGGTCCACCACCGGATGGTCCTCGGTCAGCTCCCAGACCAGGAAGAAGGCCAGGCCTGCAAACGCCACCGCCCCCAGCGCGACGATCAGCGGGGACGCAAACCAGTCCAGCTCCTTGCCTAGGTCCAGCATCATCTGCAGGCTGCCCACCCACACCACCAGCAGCGCCAGCCCCACCGCGTCGATCGGCACCCGCCGGATCGCGGTTTCCCGTTCGCGATAAAGCATCCAGGCGGCCAGGGCCGCCACCGCGCCGACCGGCACGTTGATGTAGAAGATCCAGGGCCAGGCGAAGTGGTCGGTGATCCAGCCCCCCAGCAACGGCCCCATCACCGGTGCGACCAGCGTGGTCATGGCCCACAGCGCCATCGCCAGACCGGCCAGTGCAGGGGGGTAGCTGGCCAGCAGCAGCGTCTGCGACAAGGGGATCATCGGCCCCGCCACGAAGCCCTGCAGGGCACGCGCGGCGATCAAGGCGGTCATCGACTGGGCCATCCCACACAGCCACGAAGCCAGCACGAACATCAGCACGCTTGCCACGAACAGGCGCACCGCACCGAACCTCTGGGCCAGCCAGCCGGTCAAGGGCACCGAGATCGCATGCGCCACCGCGAAGCTGGTGATCACCCAGGTTCCCTGGTTAGGACTCACGCCCAGGTTGCCGGCAATCGCAGGCAGCGACACGTTCGCGATCGACGTGTCCAGCACATTCATGAACGTGGCCGACGAGAGGGCCAGGGTGCCCCACAGGCGCGCCGCGCCCTCGAGCGGCGGCAGTCCCGGTGCCGCGGTGGCGGCGGTGGGGGCCTGGCCCATGGTCAGCGAGCGCCAGCCTGCGTCGGCGTGCCCAGATGGGCCTGGATCACGCGCCGTACCAGCGCCTCGGCCGCAGCCTCATCGACCGACAGGGCCTGCGTCTGGGCACCCGCCTCACGCCCGGGGCGGTCCTGAAGCGAGGGACCGTCCTGCCGGCTCACATCCACCTCGGCCTGCATCGACAGGCCCACCCGCAGGGGATGACGGGCGAGTTCAGCGGGATCGAGCGCGATGCGCACCGGCACGCGCTGCACCACCTTGATCCAATTTCCGGTGGCGTTCTGGGCAGGCAGCAGGGCGAACGCCGCACCGGTTCCCGCCCCAAGGCCCTCCACGGTGCCGCGATACACCACCTGTCGGCCATAAACGTCGGCGGTCAGGCGCACGGGCTGGCCGACGCGCAACCTGCGAAGCTGGCCTTCCTTGAAGTTGGCATCCACCCACACCTGTTGCAGGGGCACGAGGGTCATGAGCGGCATGCCTGCAGGCACCCGCTGCCCCAGTTGCACCGTCCGCCGGGCCACGTAGCCCTCCACCGGTGCGGGCAGCGCCAGCCGCTGCGAGGCCAGCCAAGCCTCGCGCAGGCGGGCGGCGGCCGCCTGCACGGTGGGATGGGTCTGGACGGTGGCACCCTCGGTCAGGGCCTGATGGGCGGCGAGCTGCTCGCGAGCCGCCAGCAGGGCCGCCTCGGCGGCCGTCAGCGCACTGCGGGCCTGCGCCAAAGTGGGGGCCACCGCGGCCTCCCCCGTCAGCCGCGACACCTCGGCCTGGGCACGGGTGGCCTCGGTCTGGCGCAGGGTCACCTGGGCGGCGAGCGCCCCGGTGTTGAGGTAAAGCGTGCGGGCCTGCCGCACCGCCTGGGCCAACCCGGCCTCCGCCTGCTGCAACGCGAGACGCACATCGGCCGGATCGAGCTGGACCAATGGCTGCCCGGCCTTCACGAAATCGGTGTCATCGACCAGGATGGCCGTCACCGTGCCGCCGATCTGCGGCGTGATCTGCACCAGATTGCCTTGCACGTACGCGTTGTCCGTCGATTCGAAGCGACTGCCCACCTGCCATTCATAGACCGCCCACCCCGCAGCGATCACCAGGGCGACGGCCGCCAAGGTCACCAACTGGCGGGCGCGCGGTGAACGGGAGGCGAAGGCTGAACGGCTGGCAGCCGGAAAATGGTCGGTCATGAATCAGTCAGGTCGGAAGTTGGGGGCAGTCTCGCATGTCCAAGCGCCACGCGCTGACGATCGGAGATGGCATGGCCGCCATCGTCACCCGGCAAACTTTATTCAAATTGACAATTGAGCGAATTTCAAGGCCAAACCGAGCACAATCGGCGCCATTCACGCCTGTCCCGTCTTCTGGCGTCTCGCCATTACGTCATTTTTACGACTCGGACCCCACTTCCCGACCGCCTACACTGGCGTGATGACTGCTCTTGCCGCACCTGCCGACCGCCAGCGTGGCGCGCCCCGATCCCTCGGCGGGCTGCTGCCATTCCTGCGTCCCTACCGCGGCCGCATCGCCTTGGCAGGCCTGTTCCTCGTGTTGGCGGCAGCGGCCACGCTCGCCTTCCCGATCGCGTTACGGCATCTGGTGGACGGCGGCCTGGCCGCCGGCAGCCTGTCTGCGGGGGCACCTGACGCGGCGCGTGGCGAGCAGCTCATGGCCTTGCGGCAGTATTTCCTGGCGCTGTTCGCCGTCGCCGTAGCCCTGGGCCTGTTTTCGGCTGCACGCTTTTACACCGTCAGCTGGCTGGGCGAGCGGGTCACCGCCGACCTGCGCAGCGCCGTCTATGCCCGAGTGCTCAGGCAAAGCCCGGCCTTCTTCGAAACCACCCAGACCGGTGAGGTGCTGTCCCGCCTGACCACCGACACGACCCTGGTGCAAACCGTGGTGGGCTCCTCCTTGTCCATGGGCCTGCGCAATGCCGTGATGGGCGTGGGCGCCCTGGCCATGCTGGTCTGGACGCACCCGTCGGTGATGGTGCCGGTGCTGGGCGTGCTCGCGGGCGTGGTGCTGCCAGCCACCTGGTTCGGCCGGCGGGTGCGCAAGCTCTCGCGGGCCAGCCAGGACCGGGTGGCCGATGCCAGTGCGATCGCAGCCGAAGTGCTCAATGCCATCCCGATCGTTCAGGGCCATGCCGCGGAAAGCCGGGAGGCCCGACGCTTCGAAGCCTCGACCGATGGCGCCTTTCGCACCGGCATCCGCCGCACCCGAGCCCGGGCACTGCTGGTGGCCTTCGTCATCATCGCGACTTCGGCGCTGATGCTGTGGGGGCTCTACCAGGGTACCCAGGCGGTGCTGGCCGGCACCCTCACTGCCGGCCAGCTGGGGCAATCCGTCGTGTTCGTGATCATCCTGGCCGGCGCCACCGCGGTGCTCGGGGAGGTCTATGGCGACCTGCTGCGCGCCGCCGGCGCCACCGAGCGCCTGATGGAATTGCTGCACGCGAACTCCCCCGTGGCCGAACCGGCTGACCCGCTGCCCCTGCCGGCCTGCGCCGGCGGCAGCACGGTGCATATCGAGGCGCTGCGCTTTCATTACCCGTCCCGCCCCCAGGCGCTCGCGCTCGCCGATATTCACTTGCACATCACCCCAGGGGAGACCGTGGCCCTGGTCGGGGCCAGCGGCGCGGGCAAGACCACGCTGTTTCAGTTGCTGCTGCGGTTTTATGACCCACAGGCGGGGCAGATCCTGCTCGATGGCGTCCCGATCCAGCGCGTGGCTTTGGCCGATCTGCGCCAGCGCATGGCGATCGTGCCGCAGGAACCGGTGATTTTCTCGGCCAGTGCGCTGGAGAACATCCGCTACGGCCGCCCCGACGCCTCGGACGACGCGGTCCGCGCCGCCGCGCGGGCCGCCTTCGCTGATGATTTCATCTGCCAGTTGCCGCAGGGCTACGACAGCTTCCTCGGGGAACGGGGCGTCCGGCTCTCCGGCGGGCAGCGCCAGCGCATCGCCATCGCCCGCGCGATGCTGGTGGATGCGCCCCTGCTGCTGCTCGACGAAGCCACCAGCGCCCTCGATGCCGAAAGCGAGCGCATGGTGCAGGCCGCCCTGGACAGCGCAATGCGAAACCGCACCACCCTCGTCATCGCTCACCGCCTGGCCACCGTGCAACGCGCCGACCGGATCGTGGTTCTGGACCAGGGCCGCATCGTGGAGGAAGGCACGCACACCACGCTCATGGCGCGCGGCGGCGTGTACGCCCGCTTGGCCGGGCTGCAGTTTCTCGCCTGACACAGGCCGTGGGCAACGGCCTACGGATGCCGGCGGACCCGCCGGGGTTACTGGATGGGCCCCTTGAGTGCCTTGGGCAGGGGCAGCGGCACCACCGCGATGCCCTCGTCGAGCAGCGCGCGAGTCTCATCGGCCGAAGCCTGTCCCCGGATACCCCGCTCCTCGGTCTCACCATAGTGGATGCGGCGCGCTTCCTCCGCGAAGCGTTCACCGACGTCTTCGGTGCTCGCCATCACCTCCCGCACCGCCTTGAGCCAGGCCGCCTGCAGCGCCTGCGGCATGCCCGCCATGACGGCCTGCGGGGAGTCAGCCGGAGCGCCCGCCAGTGCCCCGCCCGACACGGGCACGGCAGCCGGCGGCGCGGCACCCAGGTTCAGGCGCGGCGCCGTGAGCTTCTTGGTCACCTGCGTATCCCCGCAGACCGGGCATTCGACCCGCGAACATTGAACCTGCGCCTGGAAATCATCTTCCGAGCCGAACCAGCCCTCGAACACATGGCCACGGGTGCAGTGCAGGTCCAACACCTTCATGACGCGGATTCTCGCTGCCAGTCCAAAACCCAGTGGCCGGCGAGGACGTTGTGCAGCCAGACCAGGCAGGCCAGCGTCTTGCCGTCGGTCACCTGCCCCTGTCGCACCCATTCGGACAACTCGCCAGGGGTGGCCGTGAACACCTCCAGGAACTCGCCGGGATCGAGCTGCCGGCGCCCCGGCGTGAGGCCACGGGCAAACCACAGGTCGATGAATTCGTCGGAATAGGAAATGCACGGATGCATCACCCCGGCATGGGCCCACTCCCGGGCCACGTAGCCGGTTTCTTCCAGCAGTTCCCGGCGCGCGCAGGCCAGGCGATCCTCCCCGGGATCGAGCTTGCCGGCCGGAAACTCGATCATCACCTGTCCCATCGGGTGGCGCCACTGGCGCTCCAGCACCAACCGCCCGTCGTCGAGGATCGCCACGATCGCCACCGCACCCGGATGCCGGATGTATTCGCGCGTGGCCTGGGCACCATCGGGCAGGCGCACCGTGTCTCGCACCACATGCAGGAAATGCCCCCGCAGCAATTCCTCGCGGGCCGTGGTGTGCTCGGCCAGATGGGGGGGATCGGCCGGCCGGTCCGGTCCTGGCGGGCCAGCCGGCCGGTTCATGAGGAGCGCCGCACCAGGTAGCGCCACACAAAGCCGGGGAAGGCCAGCGTGGCAAACAGGGAGCCGGTCACCACATAGAACTCCCAGCCCTGGGGCGCGATCTGGCCCAGTCGCTGCTCCAGCAGCATCCCCAGCCCACCCACCACGAAGTACCACACCAGCAATTCGGCAAGCCGCACCGCCAGCGATTTGGGCTGACGCAATGCCAGCACGCCGAAGAGACGCTGGCTCACGAAGGGCAGATTGGCCGCCAGCACCGCCAGCGCAATCACCCACCCGATGGAAGCAGTCTGGCCCATGGCGTCAGGGGTTTGCGTCCTGGCTCATGGCGCCAGGGTCTTGACGATCGCATCGGCGCACAGCGTCATGAGGCCGCCCGGGACGATGCCCAGCACCAGCACCAGCGCGCCATTGATCGACAGCACGGCCCGCACATCGGCAGGAGCCGAGACCGTCGTGGCCGTGATGGGCGCATCGAAGTACATCACCTTCACCACCCGCAGGTAATAGAACGCGCCAATCAGCGAAGCGATCACCGCAAAAATCGCCAGACCCAGGTGCAGGCCGGAGCCGGAGGCCACCAGCGCCTGCAGCACCGACAGCTTGGCATAAAAGCCCACCAGCGGCGGCACACCGGCCAGCGAGAACATGCACACGGCCATCACACCGGCAAACAGCGGGCTGCGCTGGTTCAGGCCGGCCAGGTCGGTGATCTCGTCGCTCTCGAAGCCTTCGCGCGCCAGCAAAAGCATGATGCCAAACGTTGCCAGCGTGGTGAGCACGTAAGTCACCACATAGAACATCGATGCGCTATAGGCCTGGTGGGCATTCGTGGTCATGCCACCCACCACACCCGCCGCCATGCCCAGGATCACGAAACCCATCTGGGCGATGGTCGAATAGGCCAGCATCCGCTTGAGGTTGGTTTGCGCGATCGCCGCCAGGTTGCCCACCAGCAGCGAACCCACCGCCAAAATGACCAGCATCTGCTGCCAGTCAATCGCCAGCGGCAGCATGCCCTCCACCAGCAGGCGCACCACGATACCGAAGGCCGCCAGCTCCGGCGCCGCGCCGATCATCAGCGTCACCGCTGTCGGCGCGCCCTGGTAAACGTCGGGCACCCACATATGGAACGGCACCGCACCCAGCTTGAACGCCAGGCCGGCCACGATGAACACCAGGCCGAACACCAGCACCTCGTGCTTGATGTGGCCCGAGCCGATGGCCTTGAAGATCT
>Ga0315900_10005444_pt1 | contig 17496 bp, 22 predicted proteins | sample LakEriMetagenome_FD_203521 | JGI IMG/M metagenome (GOLD analysis project Ga0315900, IMG submission 203521) | Freshwater fungal communities from buoy surface, Lake Erie, Ohio, United States - Buoy 12 MA114 | ecosystem: Environmental > Aquatic > Freshwater > Lake > Lake biofilm | place: USA: Lake... | reverse complement strand
CCAACTGAGCTATATCCCCTTCCCAAAGTATCAAAAAAGAGGGTAATTAAACCCTCTTTAATTTTTATGTTTTCAATCAGCGAAGACCATACTTCTTGAAATCTGCCTTTGCATCATCTCTTGCTCTAAGTTCTTGTGCCTTTCTATATTCGCTACCAGATCCACCTGCTCTATTTAATCTTGATTGTCTTGTTGAATACTTACGCTCAACTTCAGTATCCATTTTGTCGGCAACGGCACGTAGAACATCTCCTCTATCACCACCAAGTCTTCTTGCTTGCTTTTCGATTTTTGCACGATTCATTTTCTTGAATCCTTCAAAAACAATTTCATCTCTCCACTCTTCACTCATATTCGTCATGATTACTTCTGCATTTTCAACAGTGTCCGCATAACCTTCATCAAGAAGATGCTCAAGAACTACATCATAAAGATCAACGATTTCAGTTTCTTCAACTAGATAGGACTCAACAACATCTTGAACATCAGACTCCGAAAGTGATTCAAGAACATAAAGTGCGTTTTCATAAGAATCAACATAACCCTCATGAATCATTTCTTCAAAGATTGTGTTTAGAATCTGATTGAAGATTTCCTCACTGACACCGATTTTCTTTCTGAATTTTTCTAGAGCATTTTGTTTGCCAGTATGTGCTCTTTGTGTTGCTAACTGACCAACTCTCTCTCCTGCAAATCTAATTCCTCTTGCAGATGAACCAGCAGATGCTTTTTGTAATTTTGCTTTTGCGGACGTTCTTCTATCAGACTCCTTTGCGGGAGGAAGTGCTGCTCTTGCAGAAGATCCAGGAAGTGCTCTACCAGTTGAAGAAGGTCCAGTATCACTTTTACCCGCATTCCTATAAGGAGCAGGAGATCTTGGACCTTTTGGTGCTGGCGTTGGACCTTGTTGAGGTTTAAATGTTCTGTTTACATTCTGTCCACCAGGTCTCCATGTTGGTTTTGATTCATCACTTTTTGCTGCTGGTGCTGAACTTTGTTGAGGTTTAAATGTTCTGTTTACATTTTGTCCTCCAGGTCTCCATGTTGGTTTTCTTTCAAATTCAGAAGTATCTTTACTTCTTTCAGCAGAAGCTTGGCGTCTTGCTGCTCTTCTCATTTGACGACCAGTTGTTCTTGCTTGCGCCTCTCTTCCTGCTTCTCCACTGAATTCTTTTTTAGCCGCTGATGCTCCTGCCGTTGCAGCACGACCAATTTTACCCAAGAATCCTTTTACTTTTTGTGCTGCGGATTTTACTTTTGCACTTGCTTGACCAACTCTAGCAGATGCTGAAGTTCCTCCAGTAGAACGTGCAGGAGCCGCTAGTCTCTCACCAGTACGCTGAGCTGCCTGAGCAATTCTACCAATTCTTACTTGTCTTTGTCTTTCTGCAGATCTTGCTACTCTGCTTGGTCTTTCTGAACTTCTAGTAACTGTTGCAGAACCAGATGGTCTATCATCAGAAGAAGTTACTCTTGCTTCAGATAGAACATAATCCAAAGAATCAAAACACTCATTGATATCAATATCTCCAGATACAAAAATATCTTCCATTACCTGATCAAGTTCATTATCACTTAGATCATCAACGAAAGAAAGATCTTCCTGAATTGAAGAAGATTCCAATTCATCTCTTAGATCTTCATCATAAACAGCAGCGTATGCTTCATAAAGAGATACAATGTCTTTGGAGTTCATTTTGTTGTACTTATACTACTCTATGGATATTTATAATATTAATGTGTTATCTACTATAGTGAGATCTTTCAGGAGTGCTATATCCTTGTCCTTTATTTCTTGTAGGAACACTTCCACCTCCTTGAGATCTGGATCTTGTATCGCCGTATCTTCCAGAAGTTCTAACATCTGAAGGTTGATTGCCCGAATCTATATCACGCAGACTACCTGCACTTCCTCTAACATCTTTTCCTTTTGAGGCATATCCTCTTACTTTAGTATTAGTTCTTCCTGCATCTTTGTTTTCTGGACGAGGATCAGATGCCTTTGCAACTTCCCCAGAACCGACAATGGCAGATTTCATTTTCTTTACTCTTTGAGCAATTGATGCCATTTGTTGAGGAGTAGTTCTGGGATTAGTCATTTGCCTACCCAGTTGAGTTACTTTTTGACTTGCAGTAGCGGAAGGACTTTTTTTACTTCCTTTAAGAGTGCCCGTATTCCAGGCAACCTCTGCTTCAGAAATAAACTCCAAAAAAGTTTTCATTACTTTTAATCTTTTTTAGATATTTATAAAAAAACCTCCCAGAGGAGGTTTAAATAAAAGGTTAAGAGTAGAACCAAATTATTATCTAATTGGTATTAAGTCAAATAGATCAGATTGAAGACTAGAGTATTTTCTAATTATTTCTCCTGCCTTTGCATTTGCTTCGTTTTCACTGACACTTCCAGCATTTCCATTCAACCTTTTGCCTTCACTTTGCTGCTTATGATGAATATATTCGTGAGCAACGGTTCTCAAAATATCTATTGGATGACGATTAACAATACTAATAACAATTTTACCCGGATACATCAATCCAAATGTTTTATTATTTTTAGAAAAATCTACATCATCCACAAGAATAATTGGAATATCGTAAGCAAATTTAAGTTCTCTCTTTAGAAAAATTAAAAACTTTTTAAGAATTGATTCGAATTGAGATCTTGTAGTTGGTCTTCCTCTTCTTTTTCCAATTAAAGACATTTTTGCTTTTATTTATTCTTCACCAAGAACTTTATCAATATTATCATCAAGTTGTTGAATTACTTTGCGAATATCAGAAACGCGAGGAGGAACACTAAACTCATCATAGGTATATCCTTTCTGAGCATCAAACAAAACTTGACGAACTGCCGCTGCTGTGCGAGCATCAATTTTAATTGTTACTTGCTTTTCTTTAGTCATAGGTCTCCCTGCTTACGATTTTCAGAACGTTCAATAGTAAAAGCACCTTCAGGATAACGAGCACTCAGTTTTTCAAAGTTCATTTGGATTACTTCTTCAAGAGAAATATCAAGTCCAAGACACGCCTGAGAAACATACCACATAATATCCCCAAGTTCACGCTTCAGGTGAAAAAGATTCTCTTGGTTTACTGGTTTACCTTGAAAGATAATCTTTTTTACAATTTCAGTAAACTCACCAGCTTCGGCAGACATTCCTACAGCAGCAGTGAGAAGACGCTCAGTGGGAAACTCCTCTTCACGAAGTTCCATCAGACGATCAATAAACGCAGTATGTTCTTTACTGGGTTTAGAAGTTGTGGTATTCACAAACTCCACATACTTATTAAGATCAATAGTCATATCAGAATTTAAATCCCTCAAATGTTTTTTTAGGTTTCTTTTCTTCATAATCATACTCTTCTTCCTTTCCGTTGTCAAGAATATCTTGTTGAGCAGATTGTTCACAGTCATAGAGACGCATTTTAGCCCTATCAATACCAACCACAAAACGTTTATGAATAGTTGGGTCATTATAACGATTCTTGAGCTGCTTGACCAAGATTTGCCCAAGACCCTCAAGTTCTTCTGTAGAAATTAGTGCAAACATTAAATCAGCAGTTGCAGGAAGACCGAAAGACTCTGAAGTATCAGTCAGTTCTACATCAGAAGAACCATAACCACTACGAGTAGTCTGTGTGGCACTCACGATAGGAACATTAAACTCCACGGCAAGACCACGAAGTTCTTCTGCAATTGATTTAACCAATGTATAAGAATTAACATTACTGCCACCCTTGAACCTAGAAGAAGAACAGATATTCAGATAATCAATAAAGATAATATCTGGATGAAATGACTTCTTCAATGCAAGTTCATTTAGAAGAGACTTGAAATGCCCAGAGTGTGCAGATGCAGTTGGATACTCTTTAATAATCAAAGTACCTTGAGTTTTCTTTGCAAGACTCGTAACTTTATTCTCAAACATTTGCTTTGGAAGATTTGTAATATCCTGAATAGGGACATTCAAGAGGTTTGCATCAATTCTTTCAGCAATGCGTTCTTCTGCCATTTCCAACGTAATGTACAGAACGTTTCGTCCTTGGAGCAAGACGGAGCTAGCCACATGGCACATGAATAAAGATTTCCCGACACCCGTACCAGCAAGAGCGATATTAAGAGTTTTGTTAGGGAGACCACCTTTCGTGATTTTGTTAAAGTACTCAAGATCAAATTCAATTTTATCCTCCTTTTTGTGATATGATTCGTATCTTTGTTCGTAATCCTCAAGATAATCATGACCGACATGATTATCAAAACTTACAGCAAGAGCACCAGAAAGAATAGAGGGAATGCTGTCGCGATTCTTCTTTTCATCATTTCCATCAGCAATATGAATAGACTCCATAAGTGCCAAATAAATGGCACGATCCCGACACCATTTTTCAGTAGTGTTAATTAACCAATTAAATTCGGTAGAGACATCTTCAAGGCAGGAAATAATTTGAGCAATCTCTTTAAAAGACTGCTCGTTAATATCTGTTCTCTTTTCTACTTCAATACAGAGAACTTCTTTTGTTGCTGGTTGATTATACTCTTGAACGAAAGAAAGTATTTCTTCAAATACAATTTTTTGATTTTGATCTTCGAAGTATTCTGATTTGATAAAGGGTATTACTTTTCGAATATATTTTTCATTGTGTAAAAGGTTTCTAAGAATTAGAAACTCAACTTTCTCCATAACTAAATTCCTTACGTGCGATTTCGTCCAATTGTTGCATCACTTCTTCAGTGAAATATACTTCGGGTTCTTTTAGAATCTGTTTGGCATAAAGTTTTTTACCATCAATCTCATAGCGTCCTGCTACATTCTTCCAGAGTCCACCAATCTCACCAAGTTCCAGAAGACCATAGTAACGATCAAGACCGCGCTCATCATAATACAAACGGACTTCAACATCTTTATTCTCCTTACTCAAACGCGATTTAGCAGTCTTAGCTTTGATAATATTTCCGACCACTTCCGTTCCATCCTTTTCTTTCTTTTTGCTGAGATAAATGATCGTACTGGCTGCGTATTTGAGTCCAGAACCTCCTCCCATTTCTTTAGTTGGTACGTAAGCTCCAATGACATCGTATGTATGATTTGTGACAATGAGCGGGACATTTGCTTGACCTAGTTTGAGTGTGAGCATTCGGAAAGCACCTTTAATAAGTTGAGATTTAGTCATATCTCGAACTTCTTTTTCGTTTAGTGCGTCGGTAATCTCTTTGGTTGTAGAGAGCATACCTAAAGAGTCTAGCACAAACATGCAAGGTTTACGATCTTCTAGTGGTGCTTTCAGATACATATCTACTGCTTTGAGTGCCTTTGTACGAAACTCTTCAATAGTTACAACATTAACAACAACCAAACGAGATGTATCAATACCGCGACTTTCTATAAGTGATTTAGTGATAGCAGCCTCAGTATCAAAATAGAGACAATAACCATCGGGATTGGTATCCAGAAAATTCTTAACAACGGCGAGGCTGAAGAAAGTTTTTCCAGTACTAGACTCTCCAGCAATAGCAGTAATCTTATTGCCAGATACCCCGCCAAATATACTACCTGAAACCAGTGCATTAAAAATGTACGAACCTGTGTCAACATAAGTCTCAGTCTCATCAATATCCGATGCTAACTTAGTAAAGTCGTCGCCAATTTCTTTTACAATATCTTTAAGAAAATCCATTACGCAAAAAATAATTCAAGGTTTACAGTCTTTTCAACACTCCACCCAATTGTATCAAGAATAATTTTGAGTGGTTCTAAAAATGCTTTTTCAAATTGTAGTTCATAGTCTATATATTTGTCAAGATTAAGTTCTTTTGGAAACTCCTGGATAAATGAAACAACATTCTCATGAATAATATTTGGTTTTTTGAGATAGACAAATTTAATTTTTTCTCCATTTTGAATTAAAGAATACTTATTTGATAACTTATTTTGTTTAATATAATAATTGAACAAAAGTGCTCCACGAACATGAATTGGTGTTCCTTTAATGTAAATATCAGACGAAGAAGAATATTTTTGAACGTCAGAGGCAGAACGTGGAAAGGCAATTTGTTCTGGAGAAAGTTTCTTAAATTTTTCTCTACAAGTATCAATAAAATTGATCATATCATCCTCTGTTCCACTCATCATAATATTAAAAGATTCTTTCAATAATTTACGACAAGGTGCTGGTGTAGAAGATTTGATTGCCTCAATACCTTTAATCTTCAGTTTGGGTTCTTCATAACGAACACCTTCACTGTCCCACACACTAAGAATATAACGCTTTTTCGCAGTCCAAATTCCACGTTCAGCAATACACTCACGCTTCATATACATTTTCTGCTCGTAAGCGTTTACATAATCCGCCAATTCTTGGTAAGAACTTTCAATATATTTTTCAAATTCCACCTGACAGACCTTATCAAGGAACGAAACAATGCTTTGAGTAGTTTTCTCTCTTCCTTTGAATACATTGTCAACCAAAGGACCCATATTGATATAAAGAGAATCAGTATCTGAAGCAATAACATAATCTGCATCTCCACTTTTCAATATCTTGTTTAGATAAGAATTCACACGATTCATGATCCATTGGATAGAAACCTGTCCAGATAAAGTGATTGCTTCGGCATTTGCAAGTTTATAATATCTAAAATACTGATTACCAATGGCACCATAAGCTGAGTTAAGTTGGATCTTTCTTGCCATCTGAATGTTATTGCATCGAGCAATTTCTTTAACCAACTCTTTGTTCTTTGTCTTTTCATATTCTTGCTCTGCAGCAAGCATTTTCTTTTTAAAAATTACACGTTCATTATAAATCTTCTCCATTAGTTCTGGAAGAAACCCACGAACATCCTTACGAAACATTGCTCCGTTAGCACACACAGAATAATCCTTGTACATTTCAAAATTAAGACTTTGATTCAAAATCTTATCTACAGAGACTGTTGGATGCTTTTCCTCCAATAGAGTCTCAGGGCTGATGTTATACATCATGATCAGGTGGGGGTATAGTGAGTTCAAGTCAAAACTCACCACCCAATCATACATTCCAGGAATAGGTTCTTTTACATAAGCACCTGCATACTTTTCGTCTTTCTGTGTTTTATTCTTTGGTGGAATGACAATATCTCTTTTCTTCAAATATGTGTAGATAATGTTGTCCCACATCCTCACTTGGTAAAACACATCAGCATAATTTACCTTAGCGTCATATGCCATTGTCAGTGCCAACTCAATGAGTTTCATCTTGTCTTCCAAACGGTCAACAAGTTCTACGTCAACGATGTTGTACTCAATAAACTTTTGCCAACCTTGAGTATAGAAATCTTTGAAAGTATCAAACTCAGAGTGATCCAGTTTTTTCTGACCAAGTTCCACTTCAGCAATATAATCAAGACGATAAGACTCCTGTGCCTTATAAGTAAACTTTTTATAGAGGTCAAGATAATCAAGTTGCGTTAGACCACCAACATCAAATGTAGTGTGCTTTCTTCCTTGAATATAAGTTTCCCCTTCAGTTACAAGTCCCCAGTTAGAGAAACGCTTCATTAGTTTCTCACCAAGAACACGATTTAGACGTTTACAAATATAAGGAACGTCATACAACTGAATGTTCCACCCAGTGATTACATCAGGAACATTGAACATCCAATAATTGATAAAGTGATTGAGAAGTTCATACTCCGAAGGGCAATAGTGATAGGTCACATTGCTTTGCTTATTATTAAAAGGTTTGACTCCCCAAGTAATAATCTCTTTAGTAGTATAGTCCTGAATACTAATTGAAAGAATTTCTTCAGAACAAGATTCGACATCAGGAAATCCTGCTTCAGAAGCAACCTCAATATCCAGAGTTACAAGTTTGATTTTACTAATATCAAACTTGATTTCATCCTCTGGATATTTTTCAGAAATGTATTGGCAGATATACCTGTCATTTCCATAAATCTCAAATCCATCTACGCTTTCATACTTTTTATAAAACTCACGACAATCTCGAATAGTTCCTGGTTTTATAGGTTCTACAAATTCTCCACTTAAAGTTCTATATTTTGATTCTTTTTTAGTTTTTACAAAGAGAGTTGGGTAAAACTCATCTCTACTTTCAAATCTCTTTCCATTTTCAACTCCACGAACAAGAATTTGGTTTCCAATCAATTGAACATTAGTATAAAAGCGTTGCATCATTCTTTAATCAAGTCTTCATATTTTTCAAGTAGAGTTGGTGTTGGATCCACAAGAGTAAGAATCTTTTCCGAACTCATCATAAAAGTTTTTTCTTTTGTATATCCACAAAGAAATGGTTCTAAAGTTTTATCACTTTTTACAACAAATGGTGATATGAGTTTACAATCTGGTTCTCCAATATCAGCACCAACTTCTTCAATTTTGGTTATTAGAATTAGATTGTTGGTCAGTGCCAAAACTTTGATTGTCTTTTCCATAGTTCATTACATCCTCAGTATACATGTCATTTAGTTTGTCGCTTGGAGTTACCATAGTAACAACCCAATCAGTAGAAATTGGAATAGTATTGTCTTTGGACAAAGGCATCCACGGGAAAAGAGTTACCTGAAAAGATGCTTTCTGTGGGTCAATTTCTTCTTTGAATTCTTCTGGAACATTAGATGGAGGGGTCATCTTAACAACGCAAGGTTTGTGGAGAAAATATCCAACAACCCTTACATTTTCCTCTTCACCAACTACCATCTCTTTTATGTCTGCAATAAGGTCTTCACCAGACTTTAAAAGCAAAAGTTTTACTGTCATTTGTACTCCATACCTCTTACTATTCTAGCAATAAAAAAAGGAGGAGTCAACCTGGATTTTGCCAGGTGCTCCTCTGCGCCGACGATATTCAAATATATTTATAGATAATCTTTACGTTTGTGGTGATCAGGAACAATTTTCTTCAAGTTGATAGAGAGTAGTCCGTCTTCAAATGATACATCTGCGACTTCTGTATCATCCGCAAGTGTCCACACTCTCTTAAAACTCCGTTGTGCCAAACCCTTGTGGATATAATTGGACTCCGTTTCTTTATCTTCTTTTTGACCCTCAACAAAAAGTTTACCATCTTGCGTGTAGACATAAACTTCTTTCTTTTTAAATCCGGCAAGTGCAAGTTCAAGACGAGATTCTACGTTGCTTACTTGAACAAGATTATATGGCGGATAATTGGAAGTTGTTTCGTGAATTTTAAAAATACGATCAAAGTATTCATCCATACCAATCGTATTGCGATTAATTCTTTCCAGCAAAGCAGGAAGATCCGCAGCCTGATACTTCATCAGATTAGTCATTATAGTAGCTCCTTTAAAAGCGAGTTTGTTTGTGCGATCCCAATAAGGCGATCATTAATAATTTATAATAGTTTGTATTATTTTTAAAGTGTGGTTTCTACTACATTGTTTTTAAGATGTTTTTCATATACTTATAAAATACAAGAAACGAAAAAGAGAAGAACGGTAAAAACCGAACTTCTCTTTAGGGTGTTCCGACTTTTGTAGAGACCGCACGAAAGGTCCCATACTTATTTATTCGGTTTCTACTGCTTTTCCTTTTTTACCAATGTTATACTTTTGTTCAAGAATCCAGTCTCCCTTATCCTTATAAGCAAGAACTTTGATTTGATTCAAAGGAGCAATATCAGATACTTTATCTTGATTTAGAACCGTAATAAGTCCCCAGTCTGCAAGAAGGCGAACAATGCGATTACGTCGTTGAACATCATTCACGGTCAAGTTGGCGTGCTTACCATCAAGAGCAAACAACTCCTTAAAATGAACAATGTAATATCTACCTTGCTTGTGTAAGATGTGGCAAGATTGATAGAGTTTTTTCTCTTTCCTGGATGCAACCCCAATACGAGTTAAAGTTTCCCTTACTTTTAGAAAATCATCTGGTTCGTTTAGGATAACTTCAACCATTTGGTCTTGAGACCAATTTACCTGTGGTTCAATTGTTTGAATTGTCATTTTGTTCCGCCAATTTCAAGTCTTTGTTTAATAAAGTCGATTTGCTCTTTTGACAAAATTTTCAATGCTTGAGATGCCTTTTCGTTACTATATCCATAATAACGTTTCACACACTCTAAGTCTTTAATTTTATCTTTACGGAGCCAGGGAGAATATCTCTTCCTTTTTCTTATAGTATTTAGAAAAAAAGAATATTGCATATCTTTGTCCAGGTGGTGATTTAAGTTCATTTCATTGGCGAAGAGAACACAATCAATTTCACCCGACAAACAACGATTAATAACGTACGGAGAATAGTCTTTAATACTACTAGAATCCTCAATTAAATTTTCTTTTGAAAAATTTATTGAGTTCAACCAATCTTTAAGTTCAATACTCATCGAATAATCTCCAAATCAACTCCAGGTTTCCATAATTCAAGTTCAGTCCTAAGTTTGTTATCTTGAAGTAACTTTTCATATCTTCGTGTTGCTTTAGATTTCCACCATTTAATCACTTCATCAGGTTCATATCCAAATTTAGAAATATAATACCTTTTCTTTTCGGTTAGAGACTTAGCATGTTCAATACATTTTTTAAACTCAAGCAGTTTTGAAGTATCTTTAAGTGACTTTGTGATGATTGAAATCATCTTAGTTTGAATTTTAAGTTTTTTTGAAGACTTATCTGCTGAGATTAATCTTTCTCCGCCATTGGCATTATTATTAAACCACCAGAACATTTCACGAAAATAATCATCATGAAATAATGGAAGAAAATTACTTTCAGTATCTCCTATGTGTCTAAGATAAGGTTTAAGACCATCATACATGGATACTCCTTTTGTCGTACCGTATAATGAAGTTGTTTCAAAGTAATGAAGATCAGTTTCATACTTCGCATCAAATTGTCGTTTGAGTTCATTAGAGGATGCCAATAATGCTAAAAGTTTTCCACCAAGATAGTTATACCCAAATGGTTGTACTGGGACAATATTAAATCCCATCACAAACTCATTATTAATCTTTGACAAAGGAAGAACTTCGCCAAAGTAATCATTTCTTGGTTTAGAGTTAATGGTTGGTGAACCAAATCTAATAACCCCTATAATTTTATTTGTAGTGTCCTCAGTAACTATCCATTTAATTGTTCTTCCGGGAATTGCTTCTTCAATAGGATTTGAAGCGGTTTCATTCAAAATATTAGAATATAATTCTTGATTATATTTTGTTTTTGGTTTTGGAGAAGTATCTACAATATGAATAGAAAATTTCATATCATTCGGATGAAGATTGAAATTACAAAATATTTCATCTTCTGAACCAAATAATTTTCCAGACGAATCTTGAATTCTACTACTTTTTACAAATCTCAAATAGTCATCAATTCTATTAAATTTTGAATAATAATCAATAAATTGATCTGCTGCCCAAATTGCTTGCTCTTGAGATAACATATTATAAAATTTCTTCCATTGAACTCAACAATTCTGTTGATGTTATTTTTTTAGTTAGAGGAACAATATCTCTTGCCAAAAATTCATAATCACCTGGTTCCAACTTAAATGTTGCTCCTGCACCATCACACTCTGCCCTAGAATAAACCGTTTCCCATGTCGTGTATGCTATCGACATTTTTTTAGTGTCAACCAATAGCATATAGTCAAATGTTTTTTTAATATCCTCTTTTGCCAATTGTTTTTTATTCTTTCCAGGTCTTTTATTAATAAGGACTACCCTTTTACACGACCCATTTTTATTGAAGATCCCTAAAGAACCTTTCATTTCATAAAAAGTTCCATCACTACCAACGAAGTCTCTGCCGTCCTCATAATCTCCCACATATTGTAATTGTCCGTTAGACCATTTAGCAAATGATTTCTCTTGCAAGTACGTGCGAAATGTTTTAAATGCATTTGATTTCATTTGAGGAGTATTAGTCGCCTCAACACAACCAAAAAATTCTTTGAGATTAATTTGTTCAATGTCAATCATAATAATAAAAAAATCAAAAATAAAATACAAACTTTAAATAAAAGAACACTCTACCATAATTTCAGTAAGAGCAGCAAGAAGATTTATTTCTTGATCAGCAACGAACGCACATTGATATTGATACTTAGCAATAATAAGAACGGCAGCAGGGATAGATTGGGGTGAAAGGTTATCAAAAGAGGCGTCATAAATCCTGCGAAGTAGGTTACTAGCATCGTTATCCAGGTTGGAGACCACCCACTTACGAACCTCTGTAAAGTTCTTGTCTTTAAGGTTCTTGATGAGTTCATTTACAGAAACGTCAGAGAAGGATGCAAGAATACCAGAATCAATTTTACCACCAGTAGAGTATCGTTGAATCTCGTTTAGAACCCTACGAAAATCCGGGAAGTGTTTTGTAACAAGTTCCGCAACGACTTTTTGATCGTATTCAATCTTTTCCGCATCCAAGATTGTTTGAAGTCGTTGAAAGAAACTTCCTGCAAGTTGAACTCTTTGCTTCCCTTTGATTGTGAAATCGATAACTGCGCATCGAGAGTGAAGAGGTTCAATAATCTTGTTCTTGTAGTTACAGGTGAAGATGAAGCGGCAGTTGTTATAAAATGCCTCAATATTCGCACGTAGTAGGAGTTGAACATCATTACCGGTATTGTCTGCTTCGTCGATGATGATGACTTTGTGTTTAGAAGATCCTGTAAGTGAGACGGTCGAAGCGAAGTTCTTTGCCTGGTTTCGTACAGTATCCAGGAAACGTCCTTCGTCGGATCCGTTGATGACATAATAATCTGCCCCCAATTCATTACACAGTGCCTTTGCAATTGTGGTTTTACCAATTCCAGGAGGTCCAGCAAGAAGGAGATTTGGAATCTCACCCTTCTCCACAAACTCCTTAAAGGTTTTTTTAGTATCATCAGGAAGAATACAATCCTCGATTACTTGAGGACGATACTTTTCCACATAAAGAAATTCACTTGTCATCATTAAGTCCAATCAGTTTTTTCAAATAAGAATCTGGGACAACTTCCCACCATTCATTCCCATCAAAAATATACACAGTATACGTATTTTTGTCAAGGAAGAAATCACCTTTTTTGCATTTCATACCCATTCTGGACGCCTTGACGGCATACGAAGATAATTAGATGCAACCCAAGGTTTGGATGCGATATATTTCTTGTATGCTTCAAATGTATCAATAGTGTCGTCATATTTCCATTCCTCAGGCATAGCACGAGCAAATGGTGTCACGTCTGTAATCTTGCCCTTGGGGAACAAATAGTATGCATCCACAAGGGTCTTATAGCAGGAGTGAGTTTTATTATACCGCAGGCAGTATTCATCGGACAAGTTCAATCCCCACTTGATTAACCAGTAGGCATTGTGGATACTCTCCAGTGCCCACTTGGTGCAGGGATGATTGCGGAATGCTCCTTTTTCGGTCTTATAGGGGGTTCCGTCTGCCTTAGGGAGAGTTCCGTATCCATGCCCCCACTTCTCTGATGCCACGATAGAAAGCATCTGACAAGCTTCAACAGGCATCTTCACTATTAATTTGTCCGGAAGTACTATTGCACTTTCTGCCGGAAATTTATGCGTCACAAAAATGTTCATAATAATCTGCAAGTTTTCTCAACTCTTCAATTGTAGCATCCTTTTTTAGGATGTTTGCTCTTCTACTGACGATAATAATATTTTCTTTAATATATCCTTTTGTATTGTCAATTCTATCAATACTTGGAGCATACATCCAAGTTTCTCTTTCTTCTCTTTTTAGGGGAAATCCAAATACTGGGCAAGTATCTGGAATATTAATATCATCTTTTGTGAGATTAAACTCTATGTTTGATTTTTTTGCTCTTTGTTTTGCATTACTCAATAAAACTTTGCAAGCATTATATTTCCAATCTCTATTTCTTCTTTCTTTTTCATTAAGTGCAGCAGAGCAATTTTTACAAATTGTTTTTCTTTCTGTTGTTGTCTTTCTTGTTTTGTCTAATAAAGAAAATTGCCATATGTTTTTTTCTTCATTACATACATCACAAACTCTCCACTTTTCTGGATTATCTTCTTTATGTTGCTCTTTAAATATACGAGCATTATAAACATTCATACATTTGCGAGAACAAAATTTTGTTTGTCTTTTTTTAAGAGGAGAGTTACATTCTAAACAATACATTTGAGAAAGTTCTAACTAATATTATTTATCAATAAGAACTTTCTCAAATGACAATTACCCAAAGGTACTGTCAGGTTCCAACGCGACATAGTATGTAACATCAAAACCAGTATTCTTAAACCTAGAAAGAAGTTTCTGAGAGATAACTACTTCGTAAGTTCCTGGCAAAATTTTAAGATTTTCCACTTTAAAATTAAAGGTGAATACTTCATCAGTCTCACCAACGACAACAGAGAAGTCGTTGGATGTATCGTTCTTTTTATCACGAACAACCAGTTTCACTACACCTGCTTCACCAACAACAGACAGATCGGGAAGTTGATAAACTACAGAAGCTTTAAGGAGTTTATCCAATTCTTTAGTATCTAGAATGAAACAAACATCCTCAGAAGGAAGAGAGATGGACTTGTCTGGAGGAATAATAATTACATTTGGATCTGCAAAAAAATACTTGGATCGTGATTTTCCTTCCTTAATTACAACATAACCTTCATTTTGAAAATCAAGATCTGCATTCTGATGAAGATTAAGTCCATTCAAAAACTGGTTCAGATCATAGATGCCAAAATCCTTAGGCAATTCTTCTTCAATCGTTGCCTCAGCAAGAATGTTTTTCATAACGCTAATTGTCCGTAGCGAACTACCTTCCTTAAACAAAATTGATTGATTAATGGAAGAAAAGTTTTTCAGCAAGGTCAGGGTTTTATCGGAGAGTTTCATAATCAATTGTTTTCAATAAGGTTGAGATGGTTAATCAGAAGAATAGTATAGTGAAGAACTTTAAAAAGGTCTGCTCGGGGAGTTCCTTTTGTATCATAACGATCAATGTACTTGGTTACATTACCAGCACAAAATCCTTCACGACGATTGTGTTTGATTTTATCAAGAGTTTGTTCATTACCACCACCAGTTCGGTCAACATAATGCTGTCGATATGTACCTTTAATATATTCTTCAAGTTGTTTTAGAATTTTATCCTCATTATATTTCCAGAAGTTATTAGTAGATTCGTTCATAATCAACGGTTGTTTTTTAATGTCAATGGTATCATTAGAGTTAATAGAAAACTCATACTTAGCCAAGTCAGGCATAATTTCAAAATCATTAATTGAATAAGGATGCTCATCCATAATAAAAAGAGGAGATAGTTTTATCTCCTCACATTCTATCAGGATTGAGGTAGTTGGTCAAGGTCGTAAGTTACATACTCACCTTCAGGCATTTTAAAGTCAGCATCCACCTTGTCATACAGTTCAAGGAATGCTTGCTTGGTTTCGTCATCAAAACGATTCACACACACTTGAATTGCCTTTGCCTTATCTTGGAAGATGCTATAGGCACGAATGATGTGGACCAGACGGCGTGTACTGATGATTTCTTCAATACCACCATCGTAGAAGGTCTTGCGAATGATGTCTGCCCAATCCACCAGACGCTTGCAGAAGTCACGTTCTTCCACGCCAAGGTCCAGAGCGATGCCTTCCAGGATCTTCTGCTCCGTAGCAGGGGCAGGATAAGACTGCTCAAAGGTCACGGGGAAGCGTTCTAGGAATGCCTCATTGAGCACGTTGGTGCCAATGAAGCGACCATCATCAGAACCCTTACCTTTGGTGTTGGCAGTGGCAATCACGTTGAAACCAGCAGAAGGTTTCACCCAACGACCAATCTTTTTCAGGAAGACACCTTTTCCTTCAAGGATAGATTGAAGGCACAGAATCTTGTTAGAAGCAAGGTCAATCTCATCAAGAAGAAGGATTGCTCCTCGCTCCAGTGCCTCAATAACAGGACCATTGTGCCAAGCAGTGTTACCATTAACAAGGCGAAAACCACCAATCAAATCATCCTCATCAGTTTCGATTGTAATGTTTACGCGAATCAATTCGCGCTTAAGTTGAGCACACGCTTGCTCAACAGAAAACGTTTTGCCATTACCCGACAGACCCGTAATGAACGTAGGGTAAAAAAGATGGGACTTGATAATTTTGTAAATATCGCCAAAATTACCAAACTTGACGAAGGTATCATCTTTATCAGGGATAAGATTTTGCTCTACAGGGGGAACCACAGACGGTGCTTGGAAAGTACGTTCGATTTCTTCTACTTTTTGTTGAGTCACTTCAAGATTCCATTTACCACGACCAACTTTGAATTGATCAAGTTTCTTAGTTACAGTTTGATAGTTAGCATCGTTCAGATTACACCAGGCACGAATATCAGCACCGGTGATGGTGTTTCCATATAGGTTCTGAAGGGAAGTGCGGATGTAGTCAGAGGAGAGTGCCATTCGTTTGCTTTGTTTCAACTCAGTCATTATAGAACAAAAAGGGGTCCGTTTAGGACCCCATAGACAGTTTCCAAACTGTCCTCAGTGCTTTGCTTATTTGATACCAGCAACTTTATCAATTACACTACCAAGTTTACTTTTTATCCTATCTTTAATTGATGGTTTTGTTGATGGAACAGTAACTTTACCTTTACGCTTAGCAAATTGCATGTAAGTCTCACCAGGTTTTAGACGATTACTATAATCTGGTTTTGTTTGCGCTGAGGTATCTTGACCACGGTTTTCACGGGCTCTCATTTTGTTTGCTGCACCACTAATAGCGGCGTCTTTTTGGGGGTCTGGATGCCACCAATCACCAGCTTCATCAATGAACTCTCTGTATGTTCTCATGCAACTAAAGAGATAAATTCTCCTAATACCCTTTTATTTAGTTTTTTAGTCTTAAGAGACTTTACAAATGCGGATTTGATTTGAGACTTGGTTGCATCTTCAGCAACTTCAAACTCAGTATCCTGAGATAGTGCTGTCGCAGACATTCCAAAGTACGCATCATAACCAGACTTTGTGATAGTAAAACTCTTCACTTTTTTCCAATCACTTTGAATTTTTTCATACTGTTTGTCAAGTTGTGAATGATACATTTGAACAAACCGACTAAAGTTGCGACTTTCAAGTACACGAATACCAATAAAGTTCATAGAAGAAAATTTATCCTTCAGATTCCTGAGAAGAACATCAGTAAATTCATGATACCCATATCCAATTTTATAGGTAGTTCCCAACTTACGATCGCGAAGAAATGTGTTCATTGGATTAATGTATCCAGTTCCAAGGAATGGATTCTTTTCCCACTGGCGTTTGACTTCTTTATGATGAACGAGTTGATTTGCTTCACCATCAGTCAGAACAATACACTGAACTTTTTGAAGTTTGTTTTCTTTCTGAAACTTAGGAAGAATTTGATGAAGAGTAATGAGTGCTTCATTCAAAGGAGTTCCAGAAAGTCCAAGACGATTGGAGTAAGTATAAGGAGAACTATAAGTCCTACCAAAACAATAAGCAAGACGCCAAATATTAATCATTTGATGTTCAAGAT
>Ga0315900_10005442_pt1 | contig 17498 bp, 23 predicted proteins | sample LakEriMetagenome_FD_203521 | JGI IMG/M metagenome (GOLD analysis project Ga0315900, IMG submission 203521) | Freshwater fungal communities from buoy surface, Lake Erie, Ohio, United States - Buoy 12 MA114 | ecosystem: Environmental > Aquatic > Freshwater > Lake > Lake biofilm | place: USA: Lake... | reverse complement strand
TCGAACGCCTCCGCGCCCGCATCACCCTGACGATTGTTGCCTGCAACCTCGCCCGACTGCCCCGCCTGCCGGCCGTGTGATCGGGGGGCAGGTCCAACCAGCAAACGCCAAAGCGCAGAACAGGCCCACATCAGACCGGCCAACAAGAAAAACCTGGCAACTGCCGCAGGTCTTCAGCGGCCTGTCAGGGCCCCTTCGCAACCCCTTGAAAACCAAAGGGCCGCCCCCTGTCCCACAGCGGGCGGCCCCCTTGCCTCAACCCGGCAGGCTCAGTGAACCACCGCATCCTGCGGCCGTTCGCGGCGCGTGGCGGCAACCCGGTCACCGATGATCAGACCGTCTGCCCCGGCACCGATCCTGACTGTCGTCCCGTCCAGAACATCGCCCGACAGGATCATCTCCGCCAGCGGGTCCTGCAGCGACCGCTGGATCACCCGCTTCAGCGGACGCGCGCCATAGACCGGGTCATAGCCTTCCTCGGCCAGCCAGGCCTTCGCCGCCGGATCGATGTCCAGCGTGATCTTCCGCCCCGCCAGCCGCTTTTCAAGCTGCCGCAGCTGGATCGCCACGATGCCCACCATGTCGTCCCGGCCCAGCCTGTCAAAGATGATCTGGTCATCCAGACGGTTCAGGAACTCCGGCTTGAAATGGGCGCGGACCGCGTCCATCACCTCGCGCCGCGCCGGACCGGGGTCCGCCCCGTCGGGAAGCTGGCTCAGCGCATAGGCACCAAGGTTGCTTGTCAGCACGATCAGCGTCTGCTTGAAGTCCACCGTGCGCCCCTGCCCGTCGGTCAGCCGACCGTCGTCCAGCACCTGCAGCAGCACGTTGAACACATCCGGATGGGCCTTTTCCACCTCGTCAAACAGGATCACCTGATAGGGTCGCCGCCGCACCGCCTCGGTCAGCACACCGCCCTCATCATAGCCGACGTAGCCGGGGGGTGCCCCGATCAGCCGCGCCACGGCATGCTTTTCCATGAACTCGCTCATGTCGATCCGCACCATCGCCGAGTCGTCGTCGAACAGATATTCGGCGACGGCCTTGGTCAGCTCGGTCTTGCCCACGCCGGTCGGCCCTAGGAACAGGAAGCTGCCCAGGGGGCGGTTCTCATCGTTCAGCCCCGCCCGCGCCCGCCGCACCGCATTGGCCACAGCCGTCAGGGCCTGACGCTGGCCGATCACGCGCTTGCCCAGTTCCTCTTCCATGCGCAGCAGCTTCTCGCGCTCGCCCTCCAGCATGCGGCTGGTGGGAATGCCGGTCCAGCGTTCCACAACCTCGGCGATCTGTTCGGGCCAGACGGCTTCGGACACCAGAAGATCCCCCTCTTTCGCCTCGGCCTCGGTCAGCCGCTTTTCAAGGCCGGGGATGATGCCATAAGACAACTCCCCCGCCCGCCCGAGGTTGCCCTCGCGCTTGGCCTGGTCCAGCTCTGCCCTTGCGCGGTCAAGCTGTTCCTTGATGTCGCGGGCCGCTTCCAGTTTGTCGCGCTCATCCTGCCACTTCGCCGTCATCTCGGCCGATTTCTGGGTCAGGTCGGACAACTCGCGGGTCAGCTTTTCCAGCCGGTCCTTCGAGGCTGCATCCTCTTCCTTCTTCAGCGCCTCAGCCTCGATCTGGCCCTGCAGGATCTGCCGGTCCAGCGCGTCAAGCTCTTCGGGCTTTGAATCCACCTCCATCCGCAGCCGCGAGGCGGCTTCGTCCATCAGGTCGATGGCCTTGTCGGGCAGGAAACGGTCGGTGATGTAGCGGTGCGACAGCGTTGCCGCCGCCACCAGCGCCGAGTCGGAAATCCGCACGCCGTGGTGCAGCTCGTACTTTTCCTTGATGCCGCGCAGGATCGAAATGGTGTCCTCGACGGTCGGTTCGTCCACCATCACCGGCTGGAACCGCCGCGCCAGGGCCGCGTCCTTTTCCACGTACTTGCGGTATTCATCCAGCGTCGTTGCACCGATGCAATGCAACTCGCCCCGCGCCAGGGCGGGCTTGATCAGGTTGGCGGCATCCATTGCGCCATCGGATTTTCCGGCCCCCACCAGCGTGTGCATTTCATCGATGAAAAGGATGATCTCGCCCGAGGCGGCCGTCACTTCGGACAGCACCGCTTTCAGCCGTTCTTCGAATTCACCGCGATACTTCGCCCCGGCGATCAGCGCGCCCATGTCCAGTGCCATCAGCTTCTTGTTGCGCAGGCTTTCGGGCACGTCGCCATTGACGATGCGCAGCGCAAGACCTTCGGCAATCGCCGTCTTGCCCACGCCGGGTTCGCCGATCAGCACCGGGTTGTTCTTGGTGCGCCGCGACAGCACCTGCATCGCGCGGCGGATTTCCTCATCCCGGCCGATGATCGGGTCGATCTTGCCCTGTTCGGCGGCCTCGGTCAGGTCGCGGGCATATTTCTTCAGCGCGTCATAGCCCTGTTCGGCACTGGCGCTGTCGGCCGTGCGGCCCTTGCGGATGTCGTTGATCGCCGTGTTCAGCTTTGCCGCCGTCACCGCACCGGCATCCAGCGCATCCTTGGCCTTGCCGGGCACCATGCACAGGGCCATCAGAATCCGCTCTACGGGAACAAAACTGTCCCCTGCCTTGGTCGCAACCTTTTCGGCCTCGTCCAGCACGCGGGCAAGGGCGGGGTCCATGAAAGGCTGGGCATCGCCCGACACTTTCGGCAGTTTGCCGATTGCAAGATCAAGCGCCTCTGTCACGCGGGCGGGTTCGCCGCCTGCGCGGCGGATCAGATTGCCGGCCAGCCCCTGGTCATCATCCATCAGCGCTTTCAGCAGATGTTCGGGCGCAAGCCGCTGGTGGCTTTCCCGCATCGCAATGGTCTGTGCGGCCTGCAGGAAGCCGCGCGACCGTTCCGTGAACTTTTCCAGGTTCATCGGCATTCTCCCTTTTTCAGCACCGGACCCAAGGACGCCCTTCAAGGCACGTCCCACCCGGCCTCATCCCGGATGTGGGAGGCGGGGCAGGCTGTTGCAAGGCTTTGTCACCCGGCACCTGTGCCTATTTGCAGGGCTGCGCATCAGGCTGCCGTCCCTGGCCCGCGCGACAGCTTGCGGACTGCCGGGGGCATCGCACCGGGCAAGACCCCGGCCCCGGCCGGGCCGGGGCCGGTCCTGTCACATGCCCGGATCGACCGGCTCCTGCACCGGGCCGCCCGCTTCTTTCCAATCCCTGAAGCCGCCAAGATTGTAGACCTCGGCATAGCCCATATCTTTCAAGAGCTTTCCGGCCAGCGCGGCGCGCCCGCCGCTGGCGCAATGCAGAACCACCGCACGGTCGGGGCGCATCTGGGGGTCGTGATAGGGCGATGCCGGATCGGCGCGGAATTCCAGCATGCCGCGCGGGATGTGGTGCGAACCTTCGGCGCGCCCCGTCTTTTCCAGTTCCGTCGAATCGCGGATGTCCAGCAGCAGCGCCCCTTGCGCGATCTTTTCCTGCGCCGCCGCAGTATCGATGCGCGGCACCACGGCATTCGCAGCATCGACAAGGTCTTTTGACGTGATCGGCATGGTTCAATCCCCAGGTTTCAGGTTCGGTCGTATGCCCGGCACCGGGCCACCGTCAGGCTGTTTCCGGCGCGGCGTAGCGCATGAAGGCGAAGGCCGTGCCGTCAGGTGCCCAGCATGGCACGTTGATGCTGCCCTGTCCGCCATTGAACGCGGCAACGGTGCGCCGGTTCCCGCCATCGGGATCCATCAGCACCAGCGCCACGTTGCGGTCGCGCGGGTGGCCTTCGGTTCCTGCCGGATAGGCCAGATACAAGACATGACGCCCGTCGGGCGAGGGATGCGGAAACCAGTTGACGAAACGGTCTGCAAAGACCTGTTCATGGCCGGTGCCGTCGGGCCGCATCCGCCAGATCTGCGCATGGCCGCTGCGGTCGCAGTTGTAGTAAATCCAGTCTCCGCCCGGCGCATAGTCGGGGCCGTCGCTGTGGCCTTCGCCAAAGGTCAGCCGCCGTTCTTCGCCGCCCCCTGCCGGGCAGGACCAGATATCCACGCAGGGGCCGCCGCGCGCCGCCGCATAGACGATGCGTGCCCCATCGGGCGACCAGCCGTGCCACCAGCTTGGCGCGTTCCGCGTGACAGGTTCCGGCACGCCGCCCGCCACCGGCATCAAGAAAATCTCTGACCCCCGTCCGGTATGCGACGACAGGATGATCTGCGTGCCGTCCGGCGAAAACCCGTGGTCATTGTTGCAGCGCCGCACCGTGCCGCTATCCAGCAGTTGCAGGTCAGGCGACGCCAGCGGCACGCGGAACAGCCGCCCGTCGCCGTTCACCAGAAGCCAGCCGCCGGGGTGCCAGTTCGGTGCCTCGATCAGCCGTTCGGTGGCCAGAACCAGCCGGGTTTCGCCCGATGCCAGATCATGAATTTCAAGAAAGCTGCGCATCCGGTCCTCCGTCGGCCTGTGCCAGCGCCGCTTTCAGTGCCCGCACCCTTGCGGCAGAGGTGCGCCGGGGCGCGCCGAACCTCAATGGCGCGGCCGGGCCGGGGACAGAGCAGGAGCCATGCAGATCGCTCAGCGGCAAACCCCGCAGGGCAGGAACGGTTTGCGCCGAAATCCCCGAACCCGGCATGATCGCAATGCGCCCGCCTGCCAGGGCAAAGCACTGCTCCAGCCCCGCCCGCCCTTCGGCAGCGGTTGCGGCCTGACCCGAGGTCAGGATGCGGCGAAAGCCAAGCCCTGCCGCAAGGTCAATTGCAGCGGCCATGTCCGGCACCAGATCAAAGGCGCGGTGCAACGTCAGGTCAAGGCCCGACGCGGCTTTGGTCAGCGCCGCAAGGACAGTGTCATCAAGGCGGCCGTCGGGCAGGGACGCGCCCAGAACAACGCCCGCCAGACCGGCGGCCCGCGCGGCGGCGATATCGGCACGCATGATCGCCACTTCGGCAGGGCTGAAGACGAAATCGCCCGCGCGCGGCCGGATCATCGCCAGCACCGGCACGGGGCTCTGCGCCGCCGCCTGCATCAGCCCCGCCGATGGCGTCAGCCCGCCCAGATCTAAGGCCGCGCATAGCTCGATCCGGTCCGCCCCGCCTGCAACGGCTTCGGCCAGCCCCTCGGCGCTGTCGACACAGACCTCGATCAGGACCCTAGCCATGGGAAAGCCCCGCCAGACCGGCAAGGGCCGCGCCGACCAGGCCGGGTTCCACCGTCAGCGCGGCGGGCACCAGCAGGGGGCGGTCCGTGCTGCGCAGCAGATTAGCGCGCACTGCCCCATCCAGAAGCGTGATCAGCGCCGGCACATTGGCAAGGCCACCGCCCACCGGCACGATGGACGACCCGACGACGTTCAGCACCATCGCCAGCGGCCCTGCCAGCAGATCGCGCCACAGCGTAACCGTTTGCGCCGCCGCCAGATCGCCCGCCTGCCATGCTTCCAGCACGGCAACCGACCCCGTATCGATGCCATGCAAGTGGCGATGCAGCCGCTCCAGACCCCGCGCGCCGCCGACCGTGTCAAGGCAACCGGACAACCCGCAGCCGCAGGGAAACCACGGGGCCAGCGCCGCATTGGCAACCGGGCCGTGGCCCCATTCCCCGGCATAGCCGCCCGCGCCGGTGATGATGCGCCCGTCGATCACCAGACCGCCGCCAACACCGGTGCCCAGGATCACGCCAAAGACATTGCGATGCCCGCGCCCCGCGCCCATCCCTGCCTCGGCCAGCGCAAAGCAGTCCGCATCATTGAAGACCCAGACCGGGCGCTGAAGGGCGCGGCCAAGCTCTGCCGCCAGGGCGCGGCCATTCAGGCAGGGGATATTGGCCACCTTGATCCGGCCCGAGTCGGGATCAACCACGCCTGCGATGGAAATGGCGATACCTTGCGTCCAGTCCCCGGCAAAGCCTGACAGCGCCCCGGCAAAGGCGGCGAAATCCTCCAGCGGCGTTGGCACGGCACCCAGCGGCACCACAGCCCCATCCGCCCCGGCACGACCGGCCTTGATCCGCGACCCGCCAATGTCGAAACACAGGATCATGACGCCCCTCTCTTTGTGCCAAGGCATAACGCCTGAGAGCGGCATTGGGAACGGCGATGTGGCGGCGCAGCTTGACAGGCCGTGCCTTGCCACCGCATGACGCGGGCAAAAGGGGACCCCGAGATGACCGCAGATGACCGCCTGATCGTGGCGCTGGACGTGCCGAACGTGGTGCAGGGGCTGGAGCTTGCCGCGCGCATCGGCGATGCCGCCAGCTTTTACAAGATCGGGCTGGGGATGCTGACCGGCGGGGGCCTGGCGCTGGCCAACGAGCTGAAGCAGGAACAGGGCAAGCGCATTTTCCTGGACATGAAGCTGTTCGACATCGGGGCCACGGTCGAGGCCGCTGTGCGCGGCTTTGCCCGGTTTGATCTGGATTTGCTGACGGTGCAGGGCGATCCGCAGGTGGTGCAGGCGGCGATGCAGGGCAGTGCCGGGTCAGGCTTGCGCATTCTGGCGGTGACGATCCTGACCTCGCTCGACCGCGCCGATCTGGATGCCAACATGATCCGCGCAGGCGATCTGGCCGAAATCACGCTGGAACGCGCGGCGCGGGCGCTGGAGGCGGGTGCCGATGGCGTCATCGCCAGCCCGCAGGAGGCGGCGCAGATCCGGGCGCTTCCCCAGGCGCAAGGTCGCCTGATCGTGACGCCGGGGGTCAGGCCCGCAGGCGCGGCGGCGGGCGACCAGAAGCGCATCGCCACACCGGGCCAGGCGATCCGCGACGGGGCCGATCACATCGTGGTGGGCCGCCCGGTCTGGCAGGCGGCAGACCCGCGCGCGGCGGCACGGGCCATTGCGGCAGACCTGCCGCCGCGCGGGTAGTGCGGGCGCGGTCAGTTTTCGTTGATATCCCGGTCCCAGCGTTTCACTTCGCCCAGGTTCCTGCCGAAGAAGTAGCGCAGCAACGCCCAGGACGCCACCGAGGCGACCGCCATCACTACCAGCGCCACCGGCAGGCTGCCGCCCAGAGCCCCAAGCCAGATCAGCCCCCCCACCAGCACCGCCGCCACGGCGAAACCGGCGAAGATATAGCCCGGAAGGATCACCTCGATGATGGCCAGCACCAGACCTGCCACCATCCACAGCCACCATGTTCCTGCCATTGCAGCCTCCCTCATGTCACCGGCATCGCCGGATCGGACCCGGCATGGTCACAGCCGGCCCTTCAGCATCTTGAAGGCGTCGCCAAAGGCATCCAGCGCCTGCGCGGGCACGATAATCATCTGCTTGCCTGCACCCTGACCCACGGCTGTCAGCGCCTCGACCTGTTTGAGCGCCACCTGGTACTGCGCCGCCTCGATGCCGCTTTCCTTGATAGCCCCGGCGATGACGCCGGTTGCATAGGCTTCGGCATCGGCCAGAACGCGGCGCGCCTTCGCCTCCTGCTCGGCGGCGTAAAGCTGGGCGTCGGCGTTCAGTTCGACCGCCCGTTTCTTGCCCTCGGCTTCCGTCACCTGGGCACGCCGCGCGCGTTCGGCGTTCAGCTGCTGAAGCATCGCCGCCCGTGTGGCATCATCAAGGCTGACATCCAGAATCTCGGCCCGCGTCACTTCGATGCCCCAATCCTCGACCATGGTTCCCACCTGTTCGCGCACCTTCACGATCAGGTCGGCCCGGTTCGACTGCACCTGATCCAGTTCCAGCTTGCCGATCTCGCTGCGCACGATCCCGGCGACGGTGGTGGCAATCGCGCCATCGACATCGCGGATCCGGTACACAGTCTTTTCCGGCTCGGTGATGCGGTAAAAGACGCTGGTTTCCACCTTGACCAGGACGTTGTCGGCGGTGATGGCATCCTGACTGGCGGTGGGAAGCTGGCGTTCCAGCACCGAAACCCTGTGCGCCACCCGGTCCAGAAACGGCACGATGAAGTTGATGCCGGGCCCCAGCACGGCACGCAGCCGGCCAAAACGTTCCACCACATGCTTTTCGCTTTGCGGCACGATCCGCACACCCAGAAACAGGCTGAGCAGGATGAAAGCCGCAAGCGCAAGCAGAACGGCATTGCCGCCCAGAAAATCGTTCACATCCATGGCGTGCCCCTGTGTTGCCTGCTGCAACATGGCCCCGCCTTGCGGCCCGCGCAACACCTGGTTCAGGACAAAGTGGCACCCGGCGTGACGGGGCGTACGCGACATCCGGCTGTGCCTGACACGCGCAGCATCGCCGTCAGCGCAAGAAGGGCGGATTCGAAGCACGGGCCGGTGATCCGGAACGTCTGACGGTCCGGGGCATCAGCCCCGGCACAGGGTGGGGCTGCATGGCACCCGTCCGCAACCGCGCCGCCCGTGGGGCCTGGCCCCGCAGCGGGGCGGCCTGGCGGCCCCGCAGCGGGACGGCGGTGACGCACAGGAACCTCACCGCAGCCCGGACCGCGCTCTGGCTTCCCCGCCGCCAGGGACCGTGCCAGGACCGAAGGGATGCTCCCCCCGCAGGTCCCGGTACCGCCCGGCCTTCGCCGCCTGCTGTGGGCTGCAACGGCCGGGCGCAGACGTCTTTTGCACGACGGGCATCATGGCGGCGACCGGCACGGTGAAACCCATCGTCCGGCACCGACAGGCGCGGTTGATGACGGGCGGCACCAGGGGCCTGCCGCACGGCACGACCCGCCCGCCCGGCACCGTGCCGCTGGCCAGGGACCGCGCCGCGGCCATCGTGGCGATGACGCTGAAGCAGCCGCACCGTCAGGCCCGGCACCGGACGGCGCGCCATGCCCCCCGACGCCCCCCGATGATGCCGCAGACAAGACCCGGAAGCGGCCGGAACACGAGGCCGACGCAAAGATTTTTTCGCCGTTCCTCTGGACAGCCAAAGCCACCTCGCTTAAGACGCTGAAGCTTAAACGGCCAACGCGCCGACCCGGTGCCCAGATAGCTCAGTTGGTAGAGCAGCGGATTGAAAATCCGCGTGTCGGCGGTTCAATTCCGTCTCTGGGCACCAATACTTTCAAGGGTTTACGGCGTTTTTGGATCGGTGGCGCGCGGCTGGTTTCCCCTGCGGTTTCCCCTTTCTTGTTCTGGTCCCGTTCTGTTCTCGACCGGTCGGCCTTGGTCGGCAGAACGATCAGATGCTCGAATTGGTCGCATTCAGAAGGTTGTTATCGCGGGACAGGCGCAGCGGTGGCTAGATCGTCGGCCAAGTTTTCCTTGCCAAGTAGGCTTCATGCGCCTCATCCGCATAGCGCAGACGCCTGCGCAGATCGTCCAGGTGGGGGCCGAGGTGCTTTGCGACTTCTTCGCCTCCCATGAACATCGCGAAGTCTTCTGCAGTCTCGAGACTCAGGAAGGCGATGCTGTAGAGTAGCTGAGGCCGGGGCGCGCCCCATTCAATGTTCGGCGTGAACCGGCCGTCGCCGTCGGTCGCGAGGTGGTGGGCGTAGAGATCGCCCCAGGCCCCATGCACGTTCTGCGAGGCACCAGCGAACATACTGAGATAGGCCTCGCCAAGACCAACAGCTTCTGCCTTCTCGTACAGCGTTTTCCTGCCCCAATCTCGCTCTTTGCGTTTGGGCAGGTCCTGCAATTGCATGCCAGAGCTCACAAAGATGCGGTCGATCGACCTGCGCATTCGGTCCTCAATCGGGAGGACGATGCCGCCTCGGGCCGCAATGTTGCTTTCGATTTTCGCCAGGAGCCTGCGTTCGTGATCGAGTGAGTGCTGGACATATCGATCGACGAGGGTAGGGGCATAATCCTGCAGCGGATACCGGATCGTCACAATTGTCTCGAAGGCAAGACGCGCGAAGATGAAGCTCGTTTCGCGACGGTGATTGACCGTCTGCTCGAGCATTGCCGAGAATAGCTTATAGAGGCGGACCATGTTGCCGCCGATCGCCGCCTGGTCGCGCGTCCAAGCCCGATCGAGCCCAAGGATGTTAAGGGCAATCGTGATGTAGCTGCCCGCCTCAATCATCAGATCGAGGCCAAGGCCAACGTAATCCCGCTCGAAACTGAACGCGGCTATGCGCTCCGGGCTTACGTCCGCCCGCTCGATTTTGGGGAAGGGAGATGGTTCTGAGTCCTCAGAATGAACCACGATGCTCATGCCACTTCTTGAAAGAATTGATAGAGGCCTCGTTCGGATTCCAGGGCGTTTCTTTCATCCCTTCGCACCACGAACTCTGGAGGTAGCTGAGACCCGGCCCACCCCGGTTTCCTTGGCGCGTTTGCGGGTCTTTGTCTCGATGATAACAAGCGGCAACAGCGGAATGTCTTCCTTTCGTTGTTGTGGCACGGGGACTTGATGCCCTGCGGTTCTGCGGGGTGACCTTGTCCTCGGCCACTCTGTGTTGCGAAAAGCCGAAACACCTATGTCCGGGGTGCGCTTCCAAGGACCTCTGCAGGCTTTCCAGGGCGCAGGGGCGGATAGAAACCCACCCGATCATCCCGCTGGGAACCCGCACCCTCTGGATGATCCATCACCCCCCCAATCTCCCGCACCATAATTCATAGATAGACAATACCACAATCAGGATCGAGAAATCAGCAGATTGCTTGGGGAGTGTTGGGCAAGATAGCTCCGGCTTGATCCGTCGGGCGTGGATCGCTCTCAGGCCCCTGGTCGGCCCGTGCCGTCGATCTGGGGCTCCTTGCGGGTATGGCTTGGCGGCTCTTCTTCGCGGCAGGAGGACACAAAGATGCGGGCGCAGGCGCATTTGGGGCAACGCGCGCTCGCCATGATCTGGCATGCTTTGTCGATCGGCATCGGCAAGTAGGCGACTGGCCAAGCGTGCTTGCAATCGCCGCACCGGCCTTCCAGCGTCCTCGTTGGGGTTGATACGTGTTTCGTGATGGAAACCATGATCGTGATCCTTTTCAGCGCCGCGCGCCGCAACTGCTGGCTGCAGCTCTATCGCGCGCGCCGACAGCGCCCTCGCGGTTTGCTGGCCGCCGCCAGGAGGGTCGGGTATTCATTCCAGCCCCTCGACTAAGGAAATCCGCTCGCCGATCCAGTGCATGGCGTTGGGCATGTGGATGAGACCGCTGGCGCGCTGCCAGTCGGCCAAAACGACGCAAAGGAACGGGTCTATCTCCGCGAAGGCTGCCGCGCGCCAGCCGACGTGTTCCCATGCCACAGAAGCCGCCTCTATGTCCGAGCAGACCGAATGGAAGCGGAAAGGCGCGTTCACCGCTTCGGCTCCCGCTTCGCCTGCCCGGACGTCGCTCGCGCGCGCTGCCGCGCCGCCCCGGAGTATTTCATCACCATCGCGCGGCTCTTGTGGCCGGTGATCGCCTGCACTTCCTCGTCCGAGGCCCCCGCTGCGGTAAGCTGTGCCGCCGCCGTGTAGCGCCAGCCGTGGATCGTGAACGCCAGCGCGCCGATATGCTTGCGCAGGGCGCGGATCGGCCCGGCGGCGGCATGGTACGTCACTGGCGCGCCCTTCTGCCCGGCAACGATGGTCAGGCTGCAGCGCGGAAGCTGCGCGAGGTAGTCGCGAAGCCGGGGCGTGAAGGGAATCCACAGGTCCGTTCTGGTCTTGCCCTGCCGGACCGCTATTCCTTCCCCATCGATATGATCCCACCGCATCCGCAGCAGATCGCCGATCCGCTGTCCGGTGCCGATGGCAAGCTCCATCACGGTGCGGGGCACGCTGCCGATCGGCGCGGCGGCGGTGTATGCGTCGATCATGTCGTCCGGCCACGGCTTGTGGAGATCTTCGCCGTCGCCTTTCAGCAGCCGGATTCCTTTGGCGGGGTTGTGCGTGATCCAGCCCAGATCGATGGCCTGCTCGAAAAGGACCGACAGGACCTGAACGATGTAGTTGGCGAAGCGCAGCCGCTCGCTGTTCTCGGCCTGCGCGCGCAGGATATGGCGCCGCTCCATCCGGGCCGGGGGCAGCGGGCCGAAAGTGGCCTCAGCCCATTCCAGTACTTTCTCGTAATCCTTGCGGGTCCGGGGTGCGAGGCGCTTCCAGCGAGGCCCCGCGCGGTATTCGGCGATCAACCGTGCGAAGGTGCGCCCATGCTCTGCAACCGGCTGATGCCCGCGCTTGGCGGCGAGATATTGGGGCAGGAAGTCCGGATGGTCCGGATCGGGCAGCGGCGTGCGCTCTCCCGCGCGGAAGAAGTACCAGTAGTCCTTGCTGCGGCCCGTCTTCTTCCGGAGGTAAGGCAGATCAGCCCGCTTCACGGCGGAAATCCAGTTCGTCGAAACCCGGCTCGGCCTCCGGCCCCGGCTGCGTCTCGATGATGATCTTGCCCTCGGTGATGTCGATCACCACCCGGGAGACTTGCGCGCCGCCGCGCAGCACGGACCGCACGGCTCGTTCGATTTCTGCGGATCGGATCGGGGCGGTCATGGGCGTTCCCCCGCACCGCCTGTCCCGGAGCGGCGGGGACGCGCGTCAAAACACCGCGCGCCCCCCTTCGACCGGGAGGAGGCCGAAGCATCGTCGGCGGCAGGAACGCCGGGCGATGAACAGGCGTTGCCGCGCCCACCCGCGAGGGTCTCCTTCGCGTGCCCGACCAGCTGGCCGCAGACGCGCTTTGTGATGCTGCCGACCGCGCGTCTGCGCCCGTGATCGGTCAGGTAATCGGGATGCGAATTGAAAGCGTCGAGGACCGCGCCTTCGACCAGCGCCCAGAGACGCGCATGGTCCGCGTGCTTGAGGTAGCCGGGATGCTGCCGGTCGAAGCGGCGGACGGTTACCATGATTCGCGCTCCTGGGCCTGATGGACTGTTGCCGCGATCTTGGCCGGGGTGGAATGGAGGATCGCCCCGATCAGAAGGCCCGCGATCACCGCGCAGGCGATCTGCGCGCGGCGGTGCCGCCGTGCCCGCCGTTCCTCGCGCAGCAGCCGATCCTGCATATCGGCGAACTGCCAAGCCATCCGCTGCCAAGGTTCTGCCCGCGCCCTCATGCCTCGGCCCTCGGGGCGCGATCCAGCGCCTGCAGCAAGAGCCGCGCGATGTTGTTCGCGGGCCAGTCCCGGCTGAGGTTCAGGACCGACCGGCAGGCGGAGCGCAGCCGGTCGTCGTCGTAATCCTGCGTCCGCGCCAGCACGCCCAGCGCGCGGGCAAGCTCAAGGTCGCGGGCAGGTGGCGGATCGCCCGCGCTGGGCGGGGCCGGTTCCGGCGGCGCAAGGTTGCGGGCGACCGCCAGCCAGTTGCGCGCCGCCTCGACCAGATCGGCCCCGCGCGCATAGGCCCCGAGCAGCATGATTTCAAAGAAGTGGGTGCCGTCGCCGGGGCGCGAGACCGTCCCGCCGAGTTCAAGGCAGGCGCGCAGGATCGCGGGCGGCCTGTCCTCGTGGCGAAGGGTTTCGATCTGATCGGCCAGGCGGCGCAAAGGTGCCGGGCCGGGGTCAGTGGCAAGAGAACGATGGATGGGCATGGGACACCTCAAGCGCGGCGGCATGAGGCGACTATAGCTAATTTTCTTGGCAATACAAGATGGATCAGCTAATTTATTTAGCTTTCACGTCGTCTGTTGACCGGATGCTTCGCATTTGTCATTCTCTCTAAAGTAGAACGGAGGGGGAACGTGCGGGACCGCATCGACATACTGCAGGCGGGTGCCGCAGCGTCCGGATTCACGATTGATTTCCTGGAGGCGCTGACTCAGGGCCTGTCGCGCCAAGAACTGCGCAAAGTCATGGGCAACGCATCGTCGATGCCTTCGTACATGAAATCCAGCGACAACCCGAACCTGCGTCGCAAGGCCAACGCGCCGTCCAGCGAAAGCCGGTGCGTACCCGCCTCCCACAAGGAGTAGCGGGCGCGCTTCATGCCGATCTTGGTGGCATAATCTTCCTGAGTCAGACCTTCCAGCTCGCGGTGCCACTTGAGCCGCACGGCTATGTCTGCGAAGGGGCGCGGCTCGTCGATCATGGCGAAATCCTAGTGTGCTAAGTTTGTTAGCGGAAGCGATTTGACTTGGCTTGACCAGTGCCAACTTTGTTAGCATAAGATCGACCATGCACAAAGAATCCGTCGATCAGATTGTCTCGGCGATCGGGCTCCCGCGGCTCGCGGTCGAACTCGGCGTCAGCCGTCACTCCATCCGGGCAGCCAAGAACGCAGGCTCCTTCCCGGCAAGCTGGTATGCGACCGTGCGGCAGCTTTGCGACAGGCACGACGTTCCCTGCGCGCTGGCCGCATTCAACTGGCGGAAGCCGGTCGAAGAAATGACCGCCACGCACGAGGATCGGGGGCCTTCCGCATGACGCCCGACCACCTGCACAAGGTCGAGACCGCCATCGCCGCAATCCGGTCGCGGGGGCAGCGCGGATGAGCCACCTTGCGACCAACTGGGCGATCCAGCAGCGCGGTCTCAAGCCCGCGACGAAGCTGGTCCTCTGGTATCTCTGCGATCGCCATACCACGGACTACGGCTGCTTTCCGAGCCAGCTGCAGCTTGCGCAGGACGCCGAGCTTTCACGATCCGCCCTGAACGAACACCTTTTGCGGTTGGAAGAGGCGAGCCTGATCCGGCGCATCATCCGCGTCGATCCGCGGACAAAACGGCAGCAATCGACCCGCTATCTGCTCGCCTTCGAGGCCGAATTCGCTCTTGAGCCGACTCCGGAATCCGGACACGGCTCGCACGAAACAAACGCGGAACATGAGGGTGAGCCGAGTCCGGAATCCGGACACGGGCCGAGTCCGGATTCCGCACACGGGCCGTGTCCGGATTTGGGCCCGAGCCGTGTCCGGAATCCGGACACTAACTCTGTAAGAGAACAAGAAGAAGAAGAAGAAGAGCGCGCAGGCGCGCGACCGGGCTTCGAGGATTTCTTCGGGGAACTGCTCCGGACGGTCGGCCACGATCCCGCCGTCTGGCTGCCGGGGTGGTGGAAGGGCGAAAGTGCTGGGGAACATGTGCGCGGCTGGATCGACCGGCTCGGCTTATCCGAGGAGCAGATCATCGAAACCGCGCAGGCATGGCGCAGGGATATCCCCGAAGCGCCGGACGGGCCGAAAGCGCTTGACCGGGCGATGGCCAAGGCTGCAGAGGCGGCGGCGCGCCGAAGGGCTGGCGCGGCGAAGGGCGTCCAGCCCAGGATAGGTGGCAAGGCGGCCAAGAGCGCCAAGGCGGACGCCCCGATGCCGAGCCGCGAGGAAATCCTGGCGTTCTATGCCCGGTGCGTGAACGGCGACGGATTCTTTCCGCCGAACAGCCTTTCCTCGTCGATCCGCGCGGAGCTTCTGGCGCGCGGCCTCGTGACCGAGGAGCGCCTTCGGGCGCGGGGGGCGTGACGGTGCCCGATCCTGCGACGACCGACGATCACGATCGCCCCCTTACCGTTCGCCCTGCATCCTTGTCGAGGAAAAGTGCCATGAAGCCCGATCCGACCAAGCCGCCTGCGCCCTTGCCCAAGCTGTTCGAGGGGCTGGTGACCCGGGATGATCTCGCCCGGCACCTCGGCATCTCCACCGACACGCTGGCGCGGTGGGAGGGCCGGGGCACCGGGCCGACGAGCATCAAGGTCGGTCGCCGGGTTCTGTACCGGGCCGCGACCGTGAACGCCTGGCTGCGCGGCCTCGAGCGGCCGAAGCCAGGCCCCGCGAAACCCGCGACACGCCCCGGTGCGAAATGACCGGGGGTCGGAAGACGCTCAGCCCGCGCGAGATCGAGGATCGCTTCGAAGAGGCTGCAATCACCCTGCGCCGACTGCCGAACCCGGCCGGCTCCGGCCCGCGCGGCTATGGCCAGTCCTGGCCGGACTATGTCCAGGAGGCGCAGCACGCCTATGGCTACACCGAGGTCCGGATCAGGATCGTGCCGACGGCAGCCGAGATCCAGCGCATGGACGAGTGCATCGACTGGCTGCGCTGGCTCGATCCGGAGGACGCGAAGATCGTCTGGCTGCGGGCCGAAGGAAAAAGATGGCGGCAAGTCTGTATCCATGCCGGATGCGTCCGGCAGACTGCCTGGCGGCGGTGGGCAGCGGCCCTGCTGACGGTGGCCAAGCATCTGACAGCAAACGAGAAGCCGAAAGCGAAGCGAGTCGCCACTGCCTCCACATCGGGCACGCTGCTGTAAAGACCGACGCCGCATTCGACCGCAGATACCCGGCGCGAAACCCGCAAACCACGTCGAACATACTGCGCGACACATTCCGGCGTTTCGTCCTATGAAACGGATATGCTTCGGGAAGGTGCGCGCGGCGCAAGGAGTCCAGACGTCCAGCCCGAAGACCAGTGGCGCTCCAGACGCCTCGCTCCTCGCTATCCGGCCCTGCCACGGGCAGGGCGTTTGCGGCGGAAACGTGCCACTGGCACGTTTCTTGATCGCCGCTCCCCCCCCCCGCCTTGGTTCCACCCGGGCCAGATCGGTATGCGGGGGGCAGAGGCGCGCTAAGCCGCTAGGGATAAAGAAAAATACTGGGTGCGCGCCTTGGGTGCGCATCATTGGGTGCGCAGGTGCGCGCACCCGAGTGAGGTCGGACCTGAGGCCCGGTGCGATGCGCCGGGCTTCTCTTTTGGGGAGGCGCAGACCATGCAGATCGAGATGATGCAGATCGACCGGTTGGTGCCCTACATCCGCAACGCCAGGACCCATTCGGCGGAGCAGGTCGCGCAGATCGCCGCGTCGATTGTCGAGTTCGGCTTCACCAACCCGATCCAGATCGGCGAGGATGGCGTGATCATCTGTGGCCACGGCCGCCTGCTGGCCGCGCGGAGTCTCGGCCTCGCCGAAGTGCCGGTGCTCGTCTTTGACCATCTCAGCGCAACGCAACGCCGCGGGCTGGTGCTCGCCGACAACCAGATCGCAGAGAACGCGGGATGGGACGAGCGCCTGAAGGCGCTCGAACTGATCGCCCTTCGCGACGAGGACTTCGATCTTCCGGTCATCGGCTTTACCGAGGACGAGATCAGCACCCTGATGGAGGGGCTGGACGATCTGGACAACGGCATCTTCGGCGCCGGATCGGGTGCTGGCACGACCGGACTGGACGACCGCACCGGCGCTGACGGATCGGGCGGGGCCGCGCCGCCGCCGGTCGCGAACGCCACCCTAGCCGAACGCTTCGGCATACCGCCCTTCTCGGTCCTGGATGCCCGCAGGTGTTGATTTCCATCCAGAAGTGACCCGGGTTTTTCATCGAGAATTGACCCGCCTGAAGGTTATGTTCTGCGGGTTATGCTGGGGTCAAGACATGCGTGGCCTCCCTTTTCGTTTTGGCTACTGCTGAACTTGCCTTGAAGCGGAAGCTGTCGTTTCCGGTCTCAAGGATGTGACAGCGGTGGGTCAGGCGGTCGAGTAAAGCGGTGGTCATCTTGGCGTCGCCGAAGACCGTGGCCCATTCGCTGAAGCTGAGGTTGGTGGTGATCACGACGCTGGTGCGTTCGTAGAGTTTGCTCAGCAGGTGGAACAGCAGTGCCCCACCAGATGCACTGAACGGCAGGTAGCCCAGTTCATCCAGGATCACGAGATCTAGTGGATTGATCGTAACAAAGGAATCCAAAAGTGGATTCCCTTGATTTGTTGTCTGTGCGATTGAGTGGCATGCGAACAGGAATTCAATTCACCGTGACGCCGACGGATCGCGCTCAGCTTGA
>Ga0315900_10005441_pt1 | contig 17499 bp, 16 predicted proteins | sample LakEriMetagenome_FD_203521 | JGI IMG/M metagenome (GOLD analysis project Ga0315900, IMG submission 203521) | Freshwater fungal communities from buoy surface, Lake Erie, Ohio, United States - Buoy 12 MA114 | ecosystem: Environmental > Aquatic > Freshwater > Lake > Lake biofilm | place: USA: Lake... | reverse complement strand
CACTGCGCAGCTTTTCGTAATTCTTCTCCCCGCGCGTCGCCAATTCCTCGCCCGAGGTAAAGGCTTCCATGCGCTTGGAACTGAGCTTCGACAGCTTCGCGTAAATCGCTTCAATCTGCTCGAAATTCGCGAGCACTTCCGGCTTCAGTTTTTCTTCGAGTGCGGAAAGCGAAAGCCCAAGGCCTTCCCCTTCCTCACCTTCTTCGAATTCTTCAACGGCGGCCGCGGAAACTGCGGCGTCGGGATTGCCGGCGGATTGGGTTGCTTCCAGGTCAATAATGTCGCGCAGTAGCATGCGGGGCGGTGTCTGGCGCACGGCTTCATGCCAGCGCAGGATGGCCTTGAAAGTCAGCGGGCTTTCGCACAAGCCGCCAATCATCATGTCACGCCCGGCTTCGATCCGCTTGGCGATAGCGATTTCGCCTTCGCGGGACAGCAATTCAACACTGCCCATTTCGCGGAGATACATACGGACAGGATCATCGGTGCGCCCGACGCTTTCCTCATCCACATTGCCGCCGGCTTCTTCTTCGTCTTCGCCATCCGCGCGCGTCACGGGCTTGATCAGCGCGCCTTCGCCTTCTTCGGCTTCCTCGGCTTCAGACACGGTGATGCCGGCTTCGCTCAACATCGCCATGGTGTCTTCGATCATTTCTGAAGACACTTGTTCTGATGGCAATACAGCGTTGATTTCGTCTACCGTGACATAGCCGCGTTCCTTGCCGCGGGCGATCAGCTTCTTCACCGCCGCCGATTGGATGTCGAGCATCATGCCCTCCACCTGTTCGTCGCGGGCTTCGACTGGTTCCGCCCCTGCCGCCGCTTTAGTCGCCATGCCGTGTCACTCCATCCAACTGCAACAGGCACCCGGCGCCCCGGATGCCCGCGCAACTACCCTCTACTATTATGGCGTTGCCGCCGTATCTTCGGCCATATCGGCCCCATCTTCACCCCGGCGCAAGGCGCCAAGGGCTTCGGTCAGGCGGATCAGCCTTTGCTGCGCCGCCGGGTCATTCGTGGCGGCCAGGCTTTCCTGCGCCGCCTTCTGGTCTTCAAGCAAAGCCGCCTCTCCGCGCAGCCGCAGGAAGAAATGCCAGAAGCCTTCCTCTACCTCCCGCGGGAGCGCATCTGGGCGCGCCGCTTGGGGCAGGGCCTCAGCGCCAAGCGCCCAAGCCGTAGCATCTGCCAGACCTTCAGTTGCGAGGTGGGATAGCAATGCCTGAGAGTCAAGGCGCTGAGAGTCCATAGGCCAAGACAGAATGGCGCTTTGCAGCAGCCGCGCCGGGCCTTCGGGCAGGTCCAGCAGGCCGAAGGCTTCCTCGATCTGCGGCAGCAGCCAGGGGTGGCGCAGCAGAATGGCGAGCAGAATGCGCGCCTGGGCGGTGCGAATGGTGGGTTCCACCAGGGCAGGGCGGGCCAGGCGCTGGGTGGGCACCGCGCGGCCCGACTGGCGGCGGGTGGTTGTGGCTTCGAAAAAGCGTTTTAGAAGTTCACGACGATATTGGCGTGCCAGAGAAGGATCGGTGATCGTTGCGGCGGCAGCCAATAACCGTTTTTCTGCTGTTGCGCGCTGTTCCGGAGTGCCCATCGGCCGACCTTCCAACAGCAGGCCGTATAGCGCTTCTGAAAGCGGGCGCGCGCCATCCAACACGGCCTGGAAGGCCGCTTTGCCGCCCTTGGCGATCAGCGTATCGGGGTCTTCCCCCGCCGGCAGGGAAGCGAGCTTCAGGCTGCGTTCGGCGCTGATCAGGGGCAGGGCGGCTTCCGCCACGCGGGCAGCAGCCCGGGCGCCGGCGGCATCACCATCAAAACAGAGCACCGGTTCGGGCGACAGGCGCCATAATTCCTGCAGCTGATCTTCCGTGAGCGCGGTGCCAAGCGGCGCCACCGCCCCGGTAAAGCCGGCCTGATGCAGCGCAATCACATCCATATAGCCTTCAACGGCGACCACCGAGGCACCGCGAAAGGCGCCTTCCCGCGCGCGGTCCAGCCCGTAAAGCGCGTAGCGTTTGCGAAAGAGCGGCGTTTCCGGGCTGTTGATGTATTTCGGCTGGCCATCCCCCAGGATGCGTCCGCCAAAGGCAATCACGCGCCCACGCCGGTCCCGAATGGGGAACATGACGCGGTTGAAGAAGAAATCGCGCGGCGCTTCATCGCCTTCGGGCGCCTTCAGCAGGCCGGCTTCGATCAATTGGCTGGTCTCAAACGCATCCTGCTTCAAATCCGCCTGCAAGGCGCCGCGCCCGGACCCAGCCCAGCCGAGGCCAAAGCCCTGGATGGTTTCCTCGGTCAGGCCGCGGCGGCGGAGATATTCCAGCGCTGGCCGGCCCTCCGGTAGCCGGAGGCGACGCTGAAACGCCTCCATCGCTGCTTCCATGACCGTGTAGAGGTCCCGCGCCTGGCGGGCGCGTTCGGCATCACGCGGGGCGAGTTTGGGGACATCGAGCCCAGCCTCATTCGCCAGGCGTTCCACCGCTTCCATGAATTGCGCGCCTTCGGCCCGCATGACGAAGGTAACGGCATCCCCATGCGCGCCGCAGCCGAAGCAGTGGAAGTGGTCGTCATAGACATAGAAGGACGGTGTCTTTTCCCCATGAAACGGGCAGCAGCCCTTCCAATTGCGCCCGGATTTGAGCAGCCGCGTCTTCCGCCCGATCAGACCGGGCAGGGGCGTGCGGGCGCGAAGCTCATCAAGGAAACCGGGGGGCAGGGCCATGGCGAGGGATCAGACTATACCTTTGCAGGGAAAAGTGGACTCAAGCTGGGGCGCGAAAAAACTCCCCCTATAATAAGGGGGGGTGTTTTGGTGCCGTCGCGCGGGTTTGCGCGCTGTCACCAAGGCGGCTATCCCGTCCCACCGAGTTTTGAAGGAACGCGACCATGACCCCCGCCGAACGCGCCGCCGTGCAGGCGCATCTGCGCAAGCTTTTCAGCAACCCCCGCATTCAGGTGACCGCGCCGGACCGCCCCAAGGGCAGTGTGGAGCTCAAAATCGGCAATGAGTTCATCGGCACCGTCCACCGCGATGCGGAAGATGGCGATGTTTCCTATGCCGTGCAGATCGTGGTGCTGGCGGAAGATTTACAGGATAGTGACTGAAGCGCCTGGGGGCGCGAGCGAGGGTTAGCCCCCCAGCCGCGCCTTCACCATCGGCCCGGCCTTGGCCATATCCAAAGCCGCGGCGTGGCGGGATTTCAGCACCGCCATCACCTTGCCCATATCCTTGATGGAAGCCGCCCCCGCTTCCGCCACCGCCGCATCCACCGCGGCGGCCATGGCGGCTTCATCCATTTGCTGCGGCAGGAAGCTTTCGATCACGGCGATTTCCGCTTCTTCCTTCGCCACCAATTCGGGGCGATTGCCCTGGCGATACAAATCCACACTTTCGCGCCGGGATTTCGCCATGCCGCGCAGCATGGCGATGATCTGATCATCAGGCACACCCGGGTCCTGCGGCGTCTTGCGCGCGGCAATATCGGTATCCTTCAGCTTGGCCAGGATCATGCGCATGGTGGAGGTGGTGGCGGCATCCTTGGCCAGCATCGCGGTCTTCAGGGCATCGGTGAAACGGGCGCGGAGTTCCATGGGGTGTTCCTTCAAACTAGGTCGCGCTTATAGCAAAGCGGGGCGCGCGGGCCAGGGCCCTAACCCTCCCCACCCTTCGCGCCATAGAAAATCACCCAGGTCGCGAAGTCAGCCGAGGTATCCTCAAACCGATGCGCCTCCCCCGCGCGCACAAAAAGCGCGTCATGCGGGCCAAAGGGCACGCGCTCAGCGCCACGGCGAAACCAGCCGGTGCCGGAGGCGATGATGTAAAGCTCATCCTGGTCATGCGGTGTTTGCGTATCCTCGCCCTTGGGGGCGAACCAGCGGAGCTGCATGGTGCCGTGTTCAAGCAGCAGCGCGGAAAGCCGGCCGGGGGCATTCGGCGTAGCGGCGGCCTCGGCCGCCGTGATCAGGGTGCGTGTTTGGGTTTCAGACATGCTGGTTCACCTCAATCATATTCGCGGCTGTGTCGAGCACGTAGATCTGATGCATCCCCGCCATGGCATAAACCCCGGCATCCGAGACCAGCACACCCGCCGCCTCCAGCCGCGACTTCACCGCCTGCACATCCGGCACGCAAAAGGCCGGGTGCCCGCCAATGGAAGGGTTATGCGCGAAGCGATTGCGATACGCGAAGCCAGCATCCGGGCGGATGATGTGCAGCCCGCTATTGTCATCCGCAGTGGTCAGCACGGCCAATTCAGCCGGGTCTATGCTGAAATCCCCGCACTTGGCCGCGGCACGCCAGCGCCCTTCCTTCAGGCCAATGACGCCAGTGTAAAACGCCACGGCTTCCCGCACTTTTTCGGCTTGCAGATTGACATGGTGAATATGCCAGGGCGGGGGCGCTGATGGCGCAGCGCCGTCCGCTTGCAGCAAGAGCAAAAGATTGAGCGCCGGGTCCAACGTATAGATCGCCGGCTGAGCAAACTCCCCCGGCAAGGCGGGCGCATAAGCAAGCCCGGCCCGATCCAACCGCGCAAGCACCGCATCCATGGAAGCCACTTCAAGCGCCACATAACGCGCCCCAATCGGGCCGAGCAGCGCAGCGCCGGACCGTGCCAGCGCCGCATCAGGGCGATGCAGCCGTAAGCCGCGCCCGCCCTGGCCGATGAAGCGGGTGCGCGCATCCGGCGCCTGAGCGGCACCCAGCCCAATCAGCGCGCCGAAGAAATGCGCTGCCGCATCCAGATCATGTGCAATCATCGATACGTGATGGATGGACCAGGTCATAGTGCCCTCACCCAATCTTGAACCGCGTCAAATATTCCGGCGGTGTCGCCACACTCCCGCGCGCATCCGGAATGGGCGGTAGGGTGCGCATCTCCAAGGGCAATACGCCCGCCCAGACATCCTGCATCAAATCCTCATCCGGATCGCCAGGCGGGCCGCTTCGGATTTTCGCCGATGCCTCATTGATTTCAATCGCGAGCACCGTGGTCGCCTTGGCTTCATAAGGCGTCATGGCGCGCAGCCTGTCCCAGCGGCCAGGGAACATCCCCTCCACAAAGTTCCTCAGCCGCGTTTCCTTTTCCGCCGGGTCGCTAATCAATCGCGCGCGCCCAAGCAGCATCACCGAACGATAATTGACCGAATGGTTATAGGCAGACCGCGCCAGCACCAGCCCATCCATCAGCGTGACGGTGACACAAACATCCGCTTCAATGCAGGTTTCAATCATCCGGCTGGCGGCCGAGCCATGCCAATACACATGATCGCCTTCGCGCCATTGCAGCGTCGGCGTCACGAAGGGCGCGCCATTCAGCACATAGGCGATATGCGCGAGCGGTTGCGCATCCAGAATGGCGTCAATGCTCGCGCGGTCATAGGCGCCGCGTTCATGCATACGCTTGACGCGGGTGCGCTCAGACGGCGCTGCGCTGGGACGGGCCATGAGACCTCCTTCTCGGCTGGCTTCAGGGATCATGCGATAGGGCCGGGCCGAGGGAAAGCGGCGGCTTAGGTCCTGAAATCGGGAGGAAATTTCCCACCCCGCGCTTTTCCCTTGCCCTGGGAATTTTTTTCCCGGATAAGCGCATCTCATGCGCAGCGTCGAAGATATCATCGCCCTTTTGGGCGGTTCTGAAGCCGCGGCCGAGCGCTGCGGCGTCGGCACGGAAGCCATTCGCAAATGGCGGCAATCCAAGGCCATTCCCGCCAAACATTGGCCCGCCATCCTGACCGCCACTGGCCTGACCCTGGCCGATATGCCCGGCGCCCCTTCTGACACCCCGAAAACGGAGCCCCTTCCCATGGCTGATACCGCCCCCCCTGGCGCCACCGCCTGCCTGGTGCTGGCTGATGGCAGCGTCTTTTGGGGCCGCGGCTTCGGGGCCGAGGGCAAGGCGGTGGCCGAGATCTGCTTCAACACGGGTATGACAGGCTATCAGGAAACCCTGACCGATCCTTCCTATGCCGGGCAGATCATTACCTTCACTTTCCCGCATATCGGCAATGTCGGCACCAATCAGGAAGACATCGAAGCCCTCACCCCCGCCGCGCGCGGGCTGATTGTGAAGCAGGATGTCACGGAACCCGCGAATTACCGCGCCACGCGGCATTTGCACGCTTGGCTGGTTTCCCACGGTGTTCCCGGACTTGCCGGCATTGATACCCGCGCACTGACCGCGCGCATCCGCGATGGCGGCCCGCCCAATGGCGTTTTGTGCCATCGCGTGGATGGGAAGTTTGATATCGCGGCACTCCGCGCCGAAGCCGCAGGCTGGCCTGGGCTGGAAGGCATGGATCTGGCGAAGGATGTGACCTGCCGACAGAGCTATCACTGGGATGAAACCGAATGGGCCTGGCCCACCGGCTTTGGCCGCCAGACCGCGCCGAAATACCGCGTTGTCGCGATGGATTACGGCGCCAAGCGCAATATCCTGCGCTGCCTGGCTTCCGCCGGCTGCGATGTGGTGGTGCTACCCGCAACCGCGACCGCTGAGGAGATTTTCGCGCAAAAGCCGGACGGTGTGTTCCTGTCCAATGGCCCTGGCGACCCGGCGGCGACAGGCACTTACGCGCTGCCCGCCATTCGCGCCGTGCTGGACAAGAAGCTGCCGGTCTTTGGCATTTGCTTGGGGCATCAATTGCTGTCACTCGCGCTTGGGGCGCGCACCTTCAAACTGGCGCGCGGGCATCGCGGCGCCAATCAGCCGGTGAGGGACCTCACTACCGGCAGGGTCGAAATCACCAGCCAGAATCACGGTTTTGCCGTGGACCCGGAAAGCCTGCCGGGCAATGCGAAGGTCACGCATATCTCTCTGTTTGATGGCACGAATGAAGGCATTGCGGCGACCGATCGCCCGGCCTTTTCCGTGCAATACCACCCGGAAGCGAGCCCCGGCCCTTCCGACAGCCATTATCTGTTTCATCGCTTCGTTGAAATGATCGAAAGGGCCAAGGCATGAGCAAGATGTTTGATCTGACCGGCCGTGTTGCGCTGGTCACGGGTGGCAATGGTGGCATTGGGCTTGGCATGGCAACTGGCCTGGCCAAGGCGGGCGCGACCGTGATGGTGGCCGGCCGCAATGCCGCGAAGAATGAAGCAGCCGTGGCGGGCTTGCGCGCACTTGGCGCCAAGGCGGAAAGCATTGCGGTGGATGTGACCGATCCCGCTTCGATCACCGCCATGGTGGAAGAAACCGCGAAGCGGTTAGGCCGTTTGGATATTTTGGTGAATAATGCGGGCACGAATATCCGCAATCGGCCAGAGTCCTATAAGCTGGAAGACTGGCACACCATCATCAATACCAACCTGACCAGCGGCATGCTGGCATCGCAAGCGGCCTATCCGTATTTGAAGGCGCATGGCTGCGGGCGCGTGATCAATAACGGGTCCATGCTGTCCATCTTCGGCCTGCCTTTGCATGTGGCTTACGGCGCTTCCAAGGGCGGCGTGGTGCAGATGACGAAATCCACCGCCACCGCCTGGGCGGCCGATGGCATTACGGTGAATGTGATTCTGCCTGGCTGGATTGATACGGACCTGACACGCAAGGCGCGGCAGGATATGGCCGGGCTGAATGACAATGTGCTGGCGCGCACGCCTTCCAAGCGCTGGGGCGAGGCCGGGGATTTTGAGGGGGTTGCGGCCTTCCTTGCCTCCGATGCCGCGGCCTTCATCACCGGGGTCGCGATTCCGGTGGATGGTGGGTATTCGGTGCAGGGGTAATTCGACGTGACTAACCCGCAAAATCTGAACGCTACAGAAACCATGGTTTTGCGAGCATGCCAGTCGTATTTTGAGCAGAACCCCTACAAGACAAAGCTTCACTTCGATGAATTGGTAGAGGCTCTTGATGGTCGTTTAGTGGCTGGTAAGCTTAAGCCGATTGTGGCGCACTTAATTCATCTGGGATGCTTGTGGGGCTCCACAAGCAATACACTAGAACTAACCGCGCGCGGTCTATCCTCGGTAGACGCAGTTAAATTGCCCACCGAACACTCGTTCTCCTACTTCTGCGAGTTACTCTTGGTGGCATTGGCCGATCATGACAAGCGCATAAAGGAGCGAAACCTGGATTTTGGCGGTTTCGATCTTAGTGAGGTTGCTAAGCTATATGAGCTGTCTTTCTCACGCGGGTGGATTGAGCGTGCAAGTGAGGTTTTTCAGGCTCGCCAATGGGCTAGAGTCACCGGCTTTTTTGAGTCTGGTAAGGATGGGCTCTTCTCTGCAGCCTTGACCGGACCGGGTCTTCTGGAAGCTGAGCGCCTGAGAAATGAACTTCGTGAGAGTGGCATCGCCCCGCCGACCTATCCGCCCTTGGACAGTTTCGAAAACATAAAGACTTCAGCCGCGCCGTCTGCCGGGACTGCTCCTACATTCATCAGCAGCGACTTAGAGGCGGGTTTTTCAGTTAAAGCGGTTTCGATCCCAGCCGCCGATCGCATTGTTTGGCTCGATGATAATGCTCCAGGCAGATTACAGGCTATAGAGAATCTCGATCAAATCGAGAAATTGCTTGGGTCGGGAAATAATGAGCTAAAGCTCACGGCAGACGAGCGAACGGTGATCGTTTCTGAAATCAAGCCTCTTCGCGAGCGATTGATGGAAAGACGTGTTCGTGTTGGAGAGATATGTAACGCCGTAACCAAGGGTAGCCCTCTCGTTTGGCTTCTCGATAAGGTTGGCGGTACAGCGGTTGGCGTTGCAGCTACTGCGGCAATCACTGCCTTGTACATGTTAGCGAAGGCATTGATCGGGTAATGCCCACCCTCGAAACCCTGCTGATCTTCGCTGCACTTTCGCTCGGCCTCGCGGCGACGCCGGGGCCGAATATGATCTATCTTGTCTCGCGTTCACTCGCGCAGGGTGTTGGCGCCGGCATGATTTCGCTGATCGGCTGCCAATGTGGCTCGCTGCTGATCATGCTTTGCGCGGCGGCGGGGATTACGGCGGCGCTGTTTGCCATTCCCTATGCCTGGGATTTGCTGCGCATTGGTGGCGCGGCGTATCTCGCGTTTCTGGCGTGGCAGTGTCTCCGCCCTGGTGGGCAGCCGATTTTCGCGGCACGCCCCATGCCGCGTGAACCGGCATCGCGCCTCTTTGGTGTTGGCTTCGCCACTGCCGCGCTCAATCCCAAAGTCGCGATTTTCTATGTGGCCGTACTGCCCCCCTTCATTGATCCCGCGCGCGGCGATGTTTTTCTGCAAGGCATCGCACTCGGCGCGGTGCAGATCGCCATCGCCATCATCTTCGATGGCTTATTGATTTACGGCGCCGCCGGGGTTTCGCGCTTCCTCAGCGAAAACCCCACATGGATGGTCGCACAGCGTTGGATTTTGGGCGGTGCGCTTGCGCTGATTGCGATCAAGCTCGCCACCGAAAGCCGCGCATGAAACCCCTTCTCACCCTGCTGCAAACCTCAAGGCCCTGAACCATGCCGAAACGTACAGACATCAAATCCATCATGATCATCGGCGCCGGGCCGATTGTCATCGGCCAGGCCTGCGAATTTGATTATTCCGGCGCGCAGGCGTGTAAAGCGTTACGCGCTGAGGGCTATCGCGTCATTTTGGTCAATTCCAACCCGGCGACGATCATGACCGATCCGGGGCTGGCGGATGCCACCTATATCGAACCGATCACGGTTGAGATTGTTGAGAAAATCATCGCCAAGGAACGGCCTGATGCGCTGCTGCCGACCATGGGCGGGCAAACCGCGCTCAATACCTCGCTCAAGCTCGCGGAAGCGGGTGTGCTCGAAAAATACGGCTGCGAATTGATTGGTGCGAAGGCCGAGGTGATTGATAAGGCCGAGGATCGCCAGAAGTTCCGTGACGCCATGGCGAAAATCGGCATTGAGAGCCCAAAAAGCGAAATCGCCCATACTATGGCCGAAGCCTGGGACGCGCTGAAAATTGTTGGCCTGCCCTGCGTCATTCGCCCATCCTTCACGCTTGGCGGCACTGGTGGCGGCATTGCCTATAACCGCGAAGAATTCGAACAAATCGTCTCGGCTGGTCTTGCCGCTTCCATGACCACGGAAGTGCTGGTGGAAGAAAGCGTGCTGGGCTGGAAAGAGTTTGAAATGGAAGTGGTCCGCGACCGCGCGGATAATTGCATCATCATCTGTTCCATCGAAAACCTGGATGCGATGGGCGTGCATACGGGTGATTCGGTTACCATCGCGCCGGCGCTGACGCTGACCGATAAGGAATATCAGCGCATGCGCGATGCCTCCATCGCCTGCTTGCGTGAAATTGGCGTGGATACCGGCGGGTCCAATGTGCAATTCGGCATCAACCCAGCCGATGGGCGCATGGTGATCATTGAAATGAACCCGCGCGTGTCGCGTTCGTCCGCACTCGCTTCCAAGGCCACCGGCTTTCCCATCGCCAAGGTCGCGGCGAAGCTTGCCGTTGGCTATACGCTGGATGAATTGGCCAATGACATCACCAAGGTCACGCCGGCAAGCTTTGAGCCCACCATTGATTATGTGGTCGTGAAAATCCCGCGCTTCACCTTCGAAAAATTCCCTGGCACGCCGGCAACGCTCACCACCTCCATGAAGTCAGTGGGGGAGACTATGGCGATTGGCCGTTCCTTTGCGGAGGCGATGCAAAAGGGCCTACGTGGTTTGGAAGTTGGCTTCTCTGGCCTTGATGAGGTGGAAGTGCCAGGTGATGGCAGCGCGCAGGCTTTTCATGCCGCTCTCGCCACACCGCAGCCCAACCGCATCCTGATCGCCGCACAAGCCATGCGCGCGGGCATGAGTGTGGAAGCGATTCACGAAGCCTGCAAATTCGATCCCTGGTTCCTGCGGGAAATTGAAAAGCTGGTGCGCGTGGAAACCGAAATCCGCGCCAATGGCCTGCCGAAGGATGCCACGGCGCTGCGGCGCATCAAGGCGATGGGCTTTGCCGATAAGCGGCTTGCGGACCTCACCGGCAGCCGCGAAGCAGATGTGGCGGCACTGCGCGCCAAGCTTGGCGTGGCGCCTGTCTATAAGCGGATTGACACTTGCGCTGCCGAATTCGCCTCCGAAACACCCTATATGTATTCCACCTATGAAGGTGGTTTCGGCGTGCCGGTCTGCGAAAGCCGTCCCACGGCGCGGCAGAAAATCATCATCCTGGGCGGCGGGCCAAACCGCATCGGTCAGGGCATTGAATTCGATTATTGCTGTGTGCATGCCGCCTATGCGCTCAAGGAAGCGGGTTTTGAGACCATCATGGTCAATTGCAACCCTGAGACGGTGAGCACGGATTACGACACATCTGATCGGCTCTATTTCGAACCACTGACGGCTGAGGATGTGATTTCGCTGATCCGCAAGGAACAGGAATCCGGCGAATTGCTCGGCTGCATTGTGCAATATGGCGGGCAGACGCCGCTGAAGCTGAGCCAGGCCTTGCACAAGGCGGGCATCCCGATCCTCGGCACCAGCGCTGAGGCGATTGACATTGCCGAAGACCGCGAACGCTTCCAGCAATTGCTGAAGGGCCTCGGCCTGAAGCAGCCGCAAAACGGTACCGCACGTACTTTGGAAGCAGCGGCGGATGAGGCGGAGCGTATCGGCTACCCTGTTGTGGTGCGGCCTTCCTATGTGCTGGGCGGGCGGGCGATGGAAATTGCCTATAACCGCGAACAGCTTATGCGCTTCGGCGCGGAAGCGGTGAAGGTATCCGGCGAAAACCCAATCCTGATTGACCAATATCTGGTGGATGCGATTGAGGTGGATGTGGATTGCATCGCTGATTCCGATGGCAATGTGCATGTCGCGGGTGTGATGGAACATATCGAAGAAGCCGGCATTCATTCCGGCGATTCCGCATGTTCGCTGCCGCCCTATTCCCTGCCGCCGGCGATTGTCACCGAATTGAAGGCCGAAACGGTGGCCATGGCCCGTGCGCTAAAGGTGCAGGGGCTGATGAATGTGCAGTACGCCGTCAAGGATAATGAAATCTACGTGCTGGAAGTGAACCCGCGTGCTTCGCGCACCGTGCCCTTCGTCGCCAAGGCGACTGGCGTGGCAGTTGCGAAGATTGGTGCGCGCGTCATGGCTGGCGCGAAGCTGGCGGAATTCGGCCTGGATGATGATGCCATTTATCGTCATGTCGCCGTGAAGGAAGCTGTCTTCCCCTTCAACCGCTTTCCGAATGTGGATGTGATCCTGGGCCCGGAGATGAAATCCACCGGCGAAGTGATGGGCCTTGATGTTTCCTTTGAGCGTGCCTTCCTGAAATCCCAGCTTGGCGCCGGGGTGAAGCTGCCGGAATCCGGCACTGCCTTCATCTCCGTGAAGGAAGCGGACAAGGGCGCGGCCGTCACCCTTGCCCGCCGCTTGGCTGAAATGGGCTTCCGTGTCGTCGCCACACGCGGCACCGCAGCGCGCATTCGCGAAGCGGGCTTCCCCTGCGAAGTGGTGAATAAGGTGCTGGAAGGCCGCCCGCATTGTGTGGACGCGATCAAATCCGGCGATATTCAACTGGTGATCAATACCACCGGGGGCGGGCAATCGGTTTCCGATAGCTTCGATATCCGCCGCAGCGCGCTGACCCAGGGGGTGCCGCATTACACCACCCTGGCCGGCGCCCGGGCGGCAGTACATGCCATTGCGGCTTTACGCGCCGGAACCCTTGATGTTGCGCCGCTTCAGGCATATTTTGAAAAAAGCTTTTGAATGCTGGGGCCGTTAAAAGCGGCCCCTTAATCATTTCCGGTCGGCATAACCCGGACGGAACGAAGCCAAGGAAGTACTGCCGTGCAAAAGTTCCCAATGACCGCCGAGGGCCTCGCGCGCTTGGAAGAGGAACTCAAGCAGTTGAAATCGGAAGAACGCCCCGCGATCATCCGGGCAATCGCCGAAGCGCGCGCGCATGGCGACCTTTCGGAAAACGCCGAATATCACGCGGCGCGCGAACGCCAATCCTTCATTGAAGGCCGTATCGCCGAATTGGAAGCGGTGATCCCTTCAGTCGAAGTTATTGATTCCAAAAGGCTTACCGGCAACCAGGTACGCTTCGGTGCCTATGTCACCATCGTCGACGAAGAATCAGACGACGAGAAAAACTACCGCATCGTCGGCCAGTATGAGGCCGATATGAAGAACGGCTCCATCTCGGTCTCCTCACCGCTCGCCAAGGCGCTCATGGGGCGCAAGGTGGGGGATTCGGTGGAGGTGCCCGCGCCTGGTGGGTCCCGTTCGGTCGAGATCACCGCGGTTCGCTTCAGCTAATCAAGGCCACCCCCATGCCGATGCGCGCGGCGCTGGCCGAAGGCCGCGCCATTTCCCTGGCTGATATCCGCGCCGCCGCGGGGCGCATCTCCGGCGCCGTGCTGCGTACCCCAACCTTGGAAAGCCAGGCGGTTTCCCGCGCAACCGGGGCCAGGGTTTTCCTGAAGCTCGATAACCTGCAAGCCACTGGGGCCTTTAAGGAAAGGGGCGCGGCCAATCGGCTCGCGCTGCTGACCGCCCGCGAAAAATCCGCCGGGGTCATTGCCATGTCGGCCGGGAATCACGCCCAAGCGGTGGCGCGCCATGCCTCACTCGCCGGCATCGCCGCCACCATCGTCATGCCGAAATTCACCCCCGCCACCAAGGTCACCCGCACGGAAGCCTGGGGGGCGCGGGTGGTGCTGCATGGCACCACGCTCGCTGAGGCTGCCGCCCATGCCCATGCCTTGGCGGCCGCCGAGGGCTTGGTTTTCATCCACCCCTATGATGATGTTGGCGTGATCGCCGGCCAAGGCACCGCAACGCTTGAAATGCTGGAAGATGCGCCAGCCATTGAAGCCCTGGTCATCCCGGTGGGTGGCGGCGGGCTTTGCGCCGGTGCGGCCATCGCGGCCGCGGAACTCCGCCCCGGCCTGCCGGTTTTCGGGGTGGAGGTGGAATTCTACCCCGCCATGGCGCAACGCCTGGCCGGCAAGCCCGTGCAAGTGGGCGGCCCGACCATCGCGGAAGGTATTGCGGTGCGTGATGTGGGGGAGGCGCCGCTTGCGATCCTGAAGCGCCTTGGCGTTGAAGTGCTGGTCGTGCCGGAACGCGCGGTGGAACAGGCCATCGTCCTGCTCGCCGAAGGTGCGAAGGTGCTGGCCGAGGGTGCCGGCGCGGCCGGGCTTGCCGCCATCCTCGCCTTCCCGGAACGCTTCGCGGGCAAGACTGTCGGCACCATTGTTTGCGGCGGGAATATTGACCCGCGCATCCTGGCGAATGTGCTGCTCCGCGAATTGCTCCGCGATGGGCGCATCCTGCGGCTGCATTTGGATATCCCAGACCGGCCCGGCGTACTGGCCGATATCGCCACCCGCGTAGCCGCCGCCGGCGGCAATGTGATCGAAGTCAGCCACCAACGGCTTTTCGCCGCACCCAGCGTGCAAAGCGCGGAATTGGAACTGATGATCGAAGTGCGCGACACGGCTCAGGGGGATGCGATTATCGCGGCACTTGAAGCCGGGGATTACGTCGTGCGGCGAGGCTGAAAGCCTGGTCGCCGCACGCAAAATCAATGCCCCGCGGCGGGGCTGAAAGCCCAGACGCCGCACGCAAAATCAATGTCCCGTGGCGGGGCTGAAAGCCCGGTCGCGCTCAGCTGAATTGCTGGGGGCGGGGAACGTAGAGGAAGCCCTCGCCATCGCGGATGATGCGGCCAAAGCCGGGCCAGGGTACATGCACGCCGCCCATCAGAATGCCCGTATCGGCCAGCATGTTCAGGGTGCGCACCCGGCTTTCCACGCCCATCGCGCCATCCACATCCACGCCCACGCGCCAGCGTGGCCGGGCAAGCTGAATGACCATCTGATGCGCAATATCGCCCCAGATCAGCATCGTCTCATTCTGGCTGGTCAATCGGAAACTCACATGGCCAGGCGTATGCCCAGGCGCGGGGTCCATGAAGATGCCGGGCAGCACTTCCAGATCCTGGCGCATTTCCACGGTGCGGATACGGCCCTGATAGGGCCGGATCGCGCGCCGCCCGGCTTCAATAAAGCGCTGGCCTTGCGGCACGCGGGATTCCATCGCTGTGTCGGTCCAGAATTGATGGTCTATCTGCGTGACGACCACTTCCGCATTGGGGAAATTGCGCGTGACGCCGTCATAGGAAAGGCCAAGGGCGTGTTCCGGATGGATATGCGTCAGTAGCACCGTATCCACCTGTTCGGGCGTATAGCCGGAAGCCCGCAGCGCATCGAGCGTGCCGCCCGTGGTCGGGATGAAACTGGAATGCCCGCCACAATCAATCATCACCAGATTCCGACCGGTATGCACCAGATAGGCGCCAACCGGTTGATGCAAGCCACGTTCAATGGCGAAGGCGCGCGCGCGGAGCGGGGTGATTTCCTCTGGCCGGCTATCGGGGAAGAAGTTCTGGATATTGGCGTTAGTGCCGCCCATGGCGCCATCCAGCAGGGTGGTGACTTCCATATCGCCATGCTTGAGGCGCAAAAAACGCGGCGGGTTCGCGCCGCGCTGCGGCGGCGGGCTGGCCTGTGCGGCGGCAGGCAGGGCGCTTCCCATGGCGGCAAGGGCGGCTGCGCCCAGTAAGGCTTTGCGTCGTAGAAATTCCATGGCCTGTCTCCCGGTTCGGCTTCTACTGAAAGATAACGAGGCACCGCCCGATAGGCCAGAGGAAAGCCAGTCCAGCCAAGGGAATTGCCGCCTTGCCGGCAAGGACGGCACGGCGCAAGCTTGCGCTGCAAAGCAAAGGGAAAACGCAGATGGAACTCAGGGGCAAGGTGGCGCTCGTGACGGGCGGCAATGGCGGGCTCGGGCAACGCATCTGCCACGCGCTCGCGCGCGAGGGCGTGCACATCGCTGTCATGTATGCGCAAAGCAAGGATCAGGCGGAAGGCGTGGCACGAGACCTTGCCAGCCAATACCAAATCAACGCGGCTGCCTTTGGCTGTGACATTACGGATGGCGCGGCAGTCGGAAACCTGATTACCGCCGTCACGGCACGCTTCGGGCGGCTTGATATCCTGATCAATGACGCCGCCTTCAATAAATCCGTGCCCTTCCAGGACCTTGATGGGCTTACCATCGACCTCTGGGAGAAAATCATGGCGGTGAACCTGACGGGGCCCATGCGGCTGATCAAGGCGGCAGCGCCCGCGCTGAGGGCCAGCGGCGCGGGGCGGATCGTCAATATCTCCTCAGTCGCCGGGCTGGGGCCGACCGGGTCGTCCATCGCTTATGCCGTTTCAAAGGCCGGGCTGATCCACCTCACGCGCTGCATGGCCGTGGCACTTGCCCCGGAAACCCTGGTGAATTGCGTTGCCCCCGGCCTGCTGGAAGGCACCCGCGCCACCGCGAACCTCCGGCCCGAGCAGATCGAACGCTCAGCCGCGTCATCCCTGCTGCAAAAGGCTGCCGATAAGGATGATTGCGCCGATATGGTCGTCACCATGTGCCGGACAGACACCATGACCGGCCAAACCATCGTGATTGATGCGGGGCGGATTTTTCATTGAAGATGTATCGGGGCGTGTCTTGATAATTTTTGGTTGCCTTGCTCCCGCTATTTTTCTATCTCAGGTTGTATAAACCCAGCCTGGGAGATACCCCATGCCCCGCCTCGCCCCCCTGCTTGCCCTGCCCATCCTGCTCGGCTGTGCCTCAGCCACCCAAACCTATGCGCCGGATGGTCGCACGGCCCATGCGGTGGATTGTGGGGGGCTTTGGCGCGATTGGGGGGCCTGCATGGAACGCGCCGGGGAGATTTGCGGCGCCCGCGGCTATGACGTGCTAGCCCGCGACACGGACCGCAACCGCTCCGGGGGCTATTTGCGCTCTGGCTCTTCGGCCGGGGGCAATTACATCAGCACCCATACCCGCAATATGTTGATCGCCTGCCGCGGCGCGCAGCAGGCGCAGGCAAGTTAAACGTTGAACCTGAACAGCATCACATCGCCATCGCGCACGACATATTCCTTGCCTTCCACGCGCATCTTGCCGGCTTCCTTGGCGCCTTGTTCGCCATTCAGCGCCACGTAATCATCATAGCCAATCGTCTCGGCCGCGATGAAGCCGCGTTCGAAATCGCCATGGATCACGCCTGCCGCCTGCGGCGCCTTCATGCCCTTCAGGATCGTCCAGGCGCGCGCTTCCTTCGGCCCCACGGTGAAATAGGTAATCAGCCCCAGCAGCGCATAGCCAGCGCGAATCACACGATCCAACCCGCTATCTTCGAGCCCAAGGGAAGACAGAAACTCGCCCCGATCCGCCTGCGCCATTTGGCTGATTTCCGCTTCAATGGCGGCTGAGACCACCACCGCCTGCGCGCCTTCCGCCTTGGCACGTTCAAAGACGCGCGCGGATTGGGAATTCCCCGTGGCCGCAGAAGCTTCTTCCACATTGCAAACATAAAGCACCGGCTTTGTCGTCAACAATTGCAGCCGCTTCGCCGCTTCTTCCTCACCCGCCGGCACTGCCGTGCGCGCGGGGCGGCCCGCTTCCAGCGCTGCCTTGATCGGTTCAATCAGCGCCATTTGCGCCAGCGCTTCCT
>Ga0315900_10005440_pt1 | contig 17500 bp, 11 predicted proteins | sample LakEriMetagenome_FD_203521 | JGI IMG/M metagenome (GOLD analysis project Ga0315900, IMG submission 203521) | Freshwater fungal communities from buoy surface, Lake Erie, Ohio, United States - Buoy 12 MA114 | ecosystem: Environmental > Aquatic > Freshwater > Lake > Lake biofilm | place: USA: Lake... | reverse complement strand
CTTGTCTTTCGCGATCAGGTGAAGCAGGCCCTGCGGCGCGCGGCGCGCGACCGCTCGCTGCTTGCCGTGATGGCCATCGAGGTGACCGTCGACGCACCGGACGCCGCACCGCTGTCGGAACCGCTGCGTCGCGCGTTCGCCCGGGTCGCGGCCGCGCGCATCGGCCGCGCGCTGCGGGCCGAGGACCTCGCCGCGACCGGCGGCGCGGGCGCCGCCCAGGAGGCCAGTCCGCAGGCTGGTTCGCAGGCCGGCTCGGAGGCTGGTTCGGTCTCCGCCGCCGCGGCGTCGCAGATCGCCGATGCCCGCCCCGGCACGGCGGCCCCGATCGAGGCCTTCGCGGTGCTATTGGGCTCCATCGGCGAGCCGCACGATGCGGCCCGAGTCTGTGCCCGCATCGACGAGCTGCTGCGCGAGCCGCTGCGCGTCGAGGGGCATGAAGTGCGTGCGGCAGCGCGCAGCGGGATCGCGATCTACCCCTGGGATGACCAGGAAGCCGATGGATTGCTGCGCTGCGCCGACGAGGCGCTTGCCCGGGTCGTCACCGATGCGTCGCCGGCGCTGCGTTTTCACAGCCGACCACTCGATACGCTTGCGGCCGACCGCCTCGCCCTCGAGCGCGGTCTTCGCGAGGCGCTCGATCGCGGCGGCCTCGTGCTGCAGTGGCAGCCGCGCGTCGACGGCCGCTCGCGTCGCATCATCGGTGCCGAAGCGCTGCTGCGCTGGCGGCCTCCCGGTGGCGAACTCGTGCCGCCGGGGGCCTTCCTCGATCTCGCCGAGCAGTCGCGGCTGATCCTGCCGATCGGGGACTGGGTGCTGCGCGAAGCCTGCCTGCAGGCCCGCGCCTGGCAGGATGCCGGGCTCGGCGAGCTGCCGGTATCGGTCAACGTGTCGCCCCGGCAGTTTCGCAGCCCCGGCTTCGTGGCTGCGGTGGCGCACGCCCTTGCCGTGGCCGATCTTGCCGCGGATCGTCTGGAGCTCGAACTCGCCGAGCCGGCGCTCGCTGGCGATCCCGGCGAGACCCTGGGGCTGCTGCGCGCGCTCGCCGAACTCGGTGTCCGGCTGGTGGTCGATGCCTATGGTGCCGGCTTCAGCTGCCTCGCGCGCCTGCGCGAGTGGCCGCTGCACGCGCTGCGCATCGACCGCAGCCTCGTGGCTGACCTGGGCCGGGCGCCGAGCGCTGCCGCCGCAGTCGGTGCGATCATCGACATCGGCCGACGCTTCGGCATCGCCGTGACCGCGGTTGGCGTCGAGACCGACGCGCAGCGCGACTTCCTGCTCGGCGAGGGCTGCACCGGCATGCAGGGCTTCCTGTTCGGCAGGCCGCAGTCGGCCGAGGCGCTCGAGCAGGCGCTGCGGGCGCCCGCGGGGACCCGACCCCGTCGCGCGCCGGTCGCACTGCCGGTCGAGGGTCCGGATACCGTCCAGTAGATCGGGTCGCCGGTGGGGCGAGCCGACGGCGCGCCCCGGCGATCGGCCGCCCCGCGACCTTCAGCCAGCAGGCGCCTGCGGCAACGCATCGATGCGTGCATCGATGCGCACCTGGAGTTCGCGGATCCGATCGACCAGTGCCTGCGCCTCGTCGAGGTTGCCATGCTCGCGCTGCAGTTCGAGCGCCCGGCACAGCCGCGACATGCCGACTGCACCCACGGCCGCGGCCGCCGACTTGGCACGGTGCCCGAGGGCACCTATCGCGGCAAGATCGCCGCGGCCCAGCGCCTCGTCGAGTTCGGCAAGGGTCTGGGCCATCGACTCGACGAACATCCGGGAGGCGCGATAGACGATGTCGCTTCGACCGCTCAGCGTGCGCGACAGAATCGAGAGGTCGATGATCTCGGGATCGCCGGCGAAGGGATCGGCGGGCGCGGCCTGCGGGGGCGACGCCTTGGTACCGGACGGGGCGCTCGATGCCGCCGGGGCGGCCGACGCCGACGTGCCAGGAGCGGCCGATGTGGTGGCGACGCTGGTCGGCATCCAGCGGGCGACGGTCGCGTACAGTTGCTGCGCCATCACCGGCTTGGTCAGGAAGTCGTTCATGCCGGCCTCGATGCATCGCGCCCGATCCTCGTGGCGCGCGTTGGCCGTCATCGCGATCACCGGCAGCCGCGCGGTCGCGGGTCGGCGACGGATCTCGCGCGCCGCCTGCAGGCCATCCATCACCGGCATCTGCATGTCCATCAGCACGAGATCGATCCCGGGTTCGTCGAGCCGCCGAAGGGCTTCCGTGCCATCGCCGGCGACCGATACGCGGGCGCCGATCTGCATCAGCAGTTCGGTGGCCACCTGCTGGTTGAAGAGGTTGTCGTCGACCACGAGGATCTGACGACCCTCGATGCGCGCGCGCTCGGTCTCGGTGGGCTGCGCGGCCCAGGGGCCGAGGGCGCTGCCGCGCTCGCCGTTGGCACCGGTGCGCACGACATTCGCGGGCTCGCCCCAGCCCAGACGGAGCGACAGCCAGAACCGGCTGCCCTCGCCCAGCCTGCTCTCGACGCCGACGGTGCCTCCCATCAGGTCGGCGAGCTGGCGGCTGATCGCCAGCCCGAGGCCCGTGCCACCGAAGCGCCGGGTGGTGGTCGCATCGACCTGCTGGAAGGGCTGGAAAAGCGAGCGCTGCTGCGCTTCGCTGATGCCGATGCCGGCATCGATGACCTCGATAAGCACCTGGGCGCCATCGGCGTCGCGCTGCTCGCAGCGCGCGCGAACCAGAACCCGCCCCTGCGTCGAGAACTTGATCGCGTTGCCGACGTAGTTCAGCAGCACCTGGCCGATGCGCAGCGAGTCGCCGCGCAGCGCGGGCGCGAGCGCCGGGTCGATTTCGGTGGACAGCGCCAGGCCCTTGCGCTCGGCGCCGTGGGCGAGCTGGCTCGTGACGGAATCGATGAGGCTGCCGAGATCGAAATCGGTGATCTCGAGATCGACCTTTCCGGCCTCGAGCTTGGAGAAGTCGAGGATGTCGCTGACGATGCCCATCAGGTGCTGGCCCGACTGCCCGATCTTCTCGAGGTAGTCGCGCAGCCGCGGCTCCGGGTTGGTGCGCTGGGCGAGATAGCTGAGCCCGATGATGCTGTTCATCGGGGTGCGGATCTCGTGGCTCATGTTGGACAGGAACTCGCTCTTGGCGCGATTCGCCGCGTCGGCCTGATGGCGCGCGAGCTCCAGTTCGTGGGTGCGCTCGAGAATCCGGTTCTCGAGGCTCGCGTTGAGGTCGGCGAGCTGTCGTTCGGCAAGCCGCCGCGCGGTCACGTCCCTGAAGCCGTAGACCCAGCCCGCGCCGCGCCCCGCCGCACGCAGCACCGAGCGGTGGCTCTCGAAGATGCGGCCGTCGGCGAGCTCGAGCACCGCGGGTTCGCCGACCGGTTCGGCGTCGGCCTCGGGTGGTGCGCCCTCATCGACCGTGCCCGCGCGCAGCTGGGCGCGCATGCTCGCGAGCACCGGGCTGGCGTCATCCCCGGTCTCGAGCGCCGGCAGGCGCCACATCGCGACGAGGTGCTGATTGATCGCGAGCACCCGGTTGCCGGGGTCGGTGACCAGGATGCCGTCGGCGGTCGCCTCCAGCGTGGCGGCGAGCACGGCGTTCGAGCGCGCGAGCGCAAGGTGGGTACGTACACGGCTGCGCACGACCGCCGGGCTGATCGGCTTGGCGATGAAGTCGACCGCGCCGGCGTCGAGGCCGCGGGTTTCATCGGCCGGATCGTGGTGCGCGGTGACGAAGATGACCGGAATCGCCCGGGTCTGCGGATCGGCCTTCAGGCGTCGGCAAACCTCGAGCCCGTCGATGCCGGGCATCACGACGTCGAGCAGGACGAGGTCGGGCGGATCGTCGTGGCAGATCGCGAGCGCCCGCTCGCCGGAGGTCGCCTGCAGCACGCGGTAGTCGGCCGCGAGCGTCTGGTAGAGCATCCGGATGTTGATCGGCTGGTCGTCGACCACCAGGACGCACGCGCGCCGGCGGTCGGACTCCACCGGCGCGGTGGCGGGCGTCGGGGGCGTCGCGGCAGGGGCTGGGCCGGAAGACGGATCGGTCATGGAGCTTCAAGGGCCTCGAGAAGTACGCCGACGAGGCGGTGGGAGCGCTCGAAGTCGAGCATCGCCATCGCGTCGTCGATCGCCGTGAGGGACTCGGGTGCGAAGGCTGTTGCGAGATCTTCGCGCAGCGCCTCGAAGCTGTCGACCGCCTGCATGTCGGAGTGCAGCAGCAGCGCTGCGAGCGAGGCGAGCGCGCTTCGAAGCGGCACGTGGTTGGTCGGGGTCGCCGTCCGGGCCGGGAGGGGCGCCGGGCGGGTGGCGCTCAGGGTTGCATCGATGAGGCTGAGGCCGGCGCGGGTGTCCTGGATGGTGCCGGCGAGGCTGCTGCGCAGCGGCGGGTCGGGCGGGCGCGGGTCGGCGCGCAGCCGCGACTCGAGCGCTGCCGCCAGCGAGTGCAGGCGCGCCGCGCCGAGCATGCCGGCCAGACCCTTGACGGTGTGCATCAGCCGTTGCGCCTCGTCGAGGCGGGACTCGGCCAGCATCCGCTCGAAGCGGTCGGCAAGGCCGTCGAGATCGGCGTTGAAGGTGCGAAGCAGCCGCAGGAAGATCTCGGTTTCGCCTTCGACGCGCTGCAGGGCCGCCCGCAGGTCGATGCCATGCCGCGCCGCCCGCTCGGCCAGGCCCTCGGGCAGATCGATGCGCGTGCGAGGCGTCGCGTTGGCGGCGGCAGACCGGATGGCGCCGCCGGCGTGACGCTGCAGCGTCGCGACCAGCGACGACAGGTCGAAGGGCTTGCCGACGTGGTCGTTCATGCCCGCCGCGAGGCAGGCATCGCGATCGGCCGCCATCGCGTTGGCGGTCATCGCGATGATCGGCAGCGTGCCCATGCCCAGCCGGTTGCGGATCTCGGCAGTGGCGCTCAGGCCGTCCATCACCGGCATCTGCAGGTCCATCAGGACCACGTCATAGGGTGGGGAGGCCTGCGCGACCGCATCGACGCCGAGGCGGCCGTTGGCGGCGATGTCGACGTCGGCGCCTTCCAGGCCGAGGAGTTCCTGCGCGACCTGCTGGTTGTTCGGATTGTCCTCGACCAGCAGCACCCGCAGGCCCTCGAGGCGCCGCACGCGCGGGCGGGCCGTCGCTGCCGCACCGCGGTGCTGCAGGCGGCCACGGGCGTCGGCGACCGCGTCGAAGAGCATCGATGTGGTCACCGGCTTGACCAGGAAGCCCCCGAGCAGCGCCTGCTGGGCCGGATCGCGGCTGCCGAGCAGTTCGCGGCCATGGGCGGTGACCATCATGACCAGACTCGGTTCCCGCGTGCCCATCGCGCGGCGCAGCCGCTGGCTGGTTTCCCAGCCGTCCATGCCTGGCATCTGCCAGTCGACGAAGATCGCGTCGTAGGCCCGAGCCTCGCGCGCGGCCTCGTCGGCCATCGCGATTGCCGCCTCACCCGAGTCGGCCAGATCGGCGTGCCAGCCCAGCGTTCGGGCCATGGCGGCCAGCACCTCCCGGGCCGCGGCATTGTCGTCGACAACCAGGACCCGCAGGCCGGCGAGCGCGGCCTCGGGGTCCACCGGCCGCGGCTCGGGCAGATCGGCGGCGAGCGGCAGGCGCAGGCGGAAGCGGAAGGTGCTGCCCGCGCCGGGGCGGCTGTCGAGCTCGATGCGGCTGCCCATCAGCGCGAGCAGCCGCTGGCTGATCGCGAGCCCGAGCCCCGTGCCGCCGAATCGCCGCGTGGTCGAGGCCTCGGCCTGGCTGAAGCCGCTGAAGATGCGGGCCCGGTGCTCGGCCGCGATGCCGATGCCGGTGTCGGCGACCGCGAACTCGAGCAGTGCGTCGTCGGCGCCGCGCTCGATCACCCGCACCGACAGGCGCACCTCGCCGCGTTCGGTGAACTTGACCGCGTTGCCGCTCAGGTTGATCAGCACCTGCTGCAGGCGCAGGTCGTCGCCGATCAGCCCCTCGGGCAGCGACGGATCGACGTCGAAGAGCAGCTCGATGTCCTTGTCGCCTGCGCTTGCCGACAGGATCACGGAAAGGTCGCGCAGCAGCCGGTCGAGCCGGAAGGGGCGGGGATCGAGGCGCATCATGCCCGCCTCGGCCTTAGAGAAGTCGAGGATGTCGTTGAGCAGCGCAAGCAGCGATCTCGCCGAACGGTCGGCCTTGTCGGCGTAGTCGAGCTGGCGCCTGCTGAGCGGCGTGTTGCGCAGCAGCGTCAGCATGCCGAGCACGGCATTGAGCGGCGTGCGGATCTCGTGGCTGATGTTGGCGACGAACTCGCCCTTGGCGTGATCGCTTCGTTCGGCGAGCTCCTTGGCCGCCCGCAGCGATTCCTCGATCCGCTTGCGGTCGGTGATGTCGGTGCGGATCGCGATGTACTGCTCCGGGCGCCCCTGGTCGTCGAGCAGCGGCACGATCGTCGAGCTGACCCAGTAGAGTCGGCCCTCCCTCGAACGGTTGCAGATCTCGCCGCGCCAGACCTTGCCGGCGCCGATGGTCGCCCACAGGTCCGTGAAGAAGGCCGGCGGATGCTCGTCGGAGCGGATCAGGCGGTGGGTCTGGCCGATCAGGCTTTCGCGCGGCCACCCGCTGATCGTGCAGAACTGGTCGTTCGCGTAGGTGATCCTGCCGTCGGGGTCGGTGATGCTGACGATCGCATGCTGGTCGAGGGCGAACTTCTGGTTGTCGAGGGCACGGCGGCTCACCTCGCGCTCGCGCATCAGCACCGCGGTGCGGTTGAAGAGTTCGACCACCTGCCGGATCTCGACCGGCGCATCCGGGTCGACGCTGGCGTCGGCCGGAGGTACGCCGGCGGTGAGCGCCTGTTCGAAATCACGCAGCCGTCCGAGGCCGCCCAGCCACTGGTCGACCAGCAGCCGCACCAGCAGCAGCCCGACCGACAGGCTGGCCAGGCCCACCCCGAGCACCAGCACCGAGAGGCTCCAGAGGTCGGCGGCGATCGAAGGGGCGTCGAAGCGCAGGCGCAGGACACCGTAGTCGCGACCGCCCACCGTGAGTGCCCGATTGACGTCGTAGAGCTGGCCCGAGACCCATGCGGTCAGCCAGGCCGGCGGGTTGCCGTCGAGCGGGCTGCGGCTGAGCGCGGTGATGCGGCCGCCGCCACGCTCGATGAAGGTCGCCGACGCGAAGACCGAGTCCTGGACCGCCTTGTCGAGCGTCTTGCGCACGGTGTCGTAGTCGCCGATCACGATGCTGTCCTGGACCGCCTGCGCGACCACCTCGACCAGCATCACCGAGGCCTGCTGCGTGTTCTCGACCTGATTGCGGAACTGGTGATGCAGGAAGATACCCAGGCTCCCCGCGAGCACGGCCAGCAGGATCGCCCCGTAGAGCACGAACAGCCGGTTGACCAGCGATCGGGGCAGCAGACGGGCGGGCCGCAACATCGGGGAGATCCGGGCCGCAGGGGGTCGGTCGAGGCTGCCGCAGAGGCCGTCGGGCTTCGCGCGCGCTCAGCGAAGGCTGGCCGGTGCCGTCTGGTAGAAGTTGCGGTAGGCGCCGTACTCCGAGCCGTTGGAGGCGACGAACTGCGTGCTCGCCGGGAGCCGCACGGCTTCGCTCGAGGCGGCGAGCACGCGCTGCCCGGCAGGGTCGCGGCTCATCTCGATGAAGGCCTTCGCGACGGCCTGCACATCCCGTTCGGGCACCTTGCGCGCGGCCATCAGCGCCAGATCGTGCAGCGGTTCGGACTGCCACAGCACACGCAAAGCCTGGTTCTCGCGCCGCGACCAGCCCTCGGCGAGCTGCGAGTGCGTGCCGGCGGCCCTGACCTTGCCGCTGAGCAGCTGCGCGAAGGCGCCATCCATGTTGCCGCCGAACACCACCTGGACCTGGATATTGCGCCGCAACAGCTGCGCGTACGAGAACTTGTAGGCGACGGTGGCCTCGGGGCCGGGGAAGGCGACCAGCTGTCCCTCGAGTTCCTCGAGGCGCTGGATCGGGGACGACGCGAGCACCACGATCTGACTGTGGATGGGTGGGGTCTGGCGACGGCCGAACACCCGCCAGCCCATCTGCTCCCGCTCGGGGCTGAACATGTGGTTGGTGAACAGGAACTCGACCTCGTTGGCGAGCACGAAGGCTGTGGTGTCGGCCGACGTGCGCCCGATCTTGAGCTGCAGCTTCACGCCGCTGCGCTGCGACACGTAGTCGATGATCGGGTTCCAGTAGCGCGCGGTCAGCTCGATGCCGTACTGGTTCACCGGCGAGAAGCGGTAGACGCCGCCTTCCTGGGCCTGCGCCGCGCGTCCGCCGGCCAGGGTGGCGGCACCGGCCAGCAGCAGCGCGCGACGCTGCGTCGAGAGGCGAGAGAAGTTCATGAGCGTCAGTCCCGGAAGTTCTCGTAGGCGAGCGGCACGTCGGTGACTTCCTTGCGAAGCAGCGCGATCGCGGACTGCAGGTCGTCGCGTTTGGCCCCGGTGACCCGAACGGTGTCGCCCTGGATGCTGGCCTGGACCTTCAGCTTGCTGTCCTTGACCAGGCGGACGATCTTCTTGGCGAGATCGCCGCTGACGCCATGGCGGATCGTGATCGGCTGCTTGAGCTTGTCGCCGGAGATCTTCTGGATGCTGCCGTAGTCGAGGAAACGGACGTCGACTCCTCGCTTGGCGAACTTGCCCACCAGCACGTCGCGGACCTGGCCGAGCTTGAAGTCGTCGTCGGCGAAGGCGGTGAGCTCGCGTTCCTTGAGCTCGATGCGGGCGTCGGAGCCCTTGAAGTCGAATCGGTTGGCGATTTCCTTGTTGGCCTGGTCGAGCGCATTGCGCACCTCGACGAGGCTGGCTTCGGAAACGACGTCGAATGAGGGCATGGCGGGTCTTTCGGTGGACGGTGGGCGCGTGGGGCGGCGCGAGGCTTCGATCGGCGGGCGGCGCGTCAGTCGAGGGACTTCTCGAGGAACACCGCCGTGCCCATCGCCGGGTCGAGCGCATAGGCACGGAAGCCCGCCTGCAGGTAGGCCGCGAGCGCGCCGTGGTTGCGATCGAGCACCTCGAGGGTGAGCTTGCAGCAGCCGCGTCGACGCGCCTCGGCTTCGGCCTGCGCCAGCAGCGCGCGAGCGATGCCGCGCCGCCGGAAGGGCGCCGACACCGCGATGTCGTGGACGTTGAGCAGTGGCTGCGCGCGGAAGGTGGAAACCCCTTCGAAGCAGTTGATGAGACCCGCGGGCTGGTCGCCGGCGAAGGCGAGCCATCCGCAGAAATGCGCGCAGGCGGCGAGCACCCCGGGAAGCGCCGCGCGTGCAGCCGGCTCGAGGGGGTAGCCCCGGCCCGTGGGCCCTGCGGCGTATTCGTCGAGCAGCCCGAGCAGCGCGTCACGGTGCACCGGATCGGCGAGATCGGTGCGGCTGATGCGGAAGGGGCGATCGCTCGAGACCATGGGGAAGGGAATGCCAGCAGGCTTTGGCAAGTTTACCCCTTGCGCGGGCGCGGGTCAGTGCGCACCCTTCGCGGGGGCCCGCGCGGGCGGCCAGGCCGTGCGCGTCGCTCAGCTGCCACCGGCCGCTCGTGCCTCGAGCGACTCCCAGCGCTCCAGGCAGGCCAGGAGTTCCTCCTCGATGGCCGAGAAGCGGGCGTTCATCGCCTTCAGCGTGGCGGCCTCGCCCGGCTGGCCGGCGCGGTAGGTTTCCGGATCGGCCAGCCGCTCGCCGAGCGTCTTCTGCTCGGCTTCGAGGGCTGCGATGCGCTGCGGCAGCGACTCGAGTTCGCGCGCCTCGCGCCAGCTGAGCTTGGTACGCGCGCCGGCCGCGGCAGGGGCCGCAGCTTGCGGTGCCGGGGCGCTCGCGCGTGCCGCACCGGTGGTCACGGCGGCGGCTGGCGCGCTCGCCACCTCGCGGCCGCGCGTCGCGGCGGCCGCGCGGCCGCGTGCCGTCTCGACGTCGCTCCAGCCACCGGCGTATTCGAGCCAGCGCCCGTCGCCTTCGCTGGCCAGCGTCTGGGTGACCACCGCGTCCAGGAAGGCGCGGTCGTGGCTCACGAGGAGCAGCGTGCCGGGGTAGTCGGCGAGCAGTTCCTCGAGCAGCTCGAGGGTGTCGATGTCGAGATCGTTGGTCGGCTCGTCGAGCACCAGCAGGTTGGCCGGACGCGCGAAGAGCCGCGCGAGCAGCAGCCGGTTGCGTTCGCCACCCGACAGCGTTCGCACGGGTGAACGGGCCCGCCCCGGCTCGAACAGGAAGCGCTCGAGGTAGCTCATCGCGTGGATGCGCTGGCCGCCGATCTCGACCCACTCGGAGCCCGGCGAGATCGTGTCGACCACGCTCGCCTCCGGGTCGAGCTGCTCGCGCAGCTGGTCGAAGTAGGCGACTTCGCGACCGGTGCCCAGCCGCGCGCGCCCGGCATCGGGAACCTGCTCACCCAGCAGCGTTCGCAGCAGCGTGGTCTTGCCGGCCCCGTTGGGCCCGACGATGCCGACGCGATCGCCGCGCTGCACGAGGCAGTCGATGTCGCGCAGCACGGTGCGCTCGCCGAATCGCACCGTGACGCCCTGCAGTTCGGCCACCAGGCGTCCGGAGCGCTCGCCGGCGTCGACCTCGAGGCGTGCGCTGCCCACACGCTCGCGGCGCGCCTCGCGCTGCACGCGCAGGGCCTGCAGCCGTCGCACACGACCCTCGTTGCGCGTGCGACGCGCCTCGACGCCCTTGCGGATCCAGACCTCTTCCTGAGAGAGCAGCTTGTCGAAGCGGGCGCGCTCGAGCGCCTCGGCGGCGAGCTCGTCGGCCTTGCGGCGCTGGTAGCTGGCGAAGTCGCCGGGGTAGCTGCGCAGCACGCCGCGATCGAGTTCGACGATGCGGGTCACCACCGCGTCGAGGAAGCGGCGGTCGTGGGTGATCGTGAGCACCGCGCCCCGGAAGGCGCGCAGCAGCCCTTCGAGCCAGACGATCGCATCGATGTCGAGGTGGTTGGTCGGCTCGTCGAGCAGCAGCAGTTCGGGTTCACGCACGATGGCGCGGGCGAGTGCCACGCGCTTGCGCTGACCGCCGGAGAGGGTGTCGATGGGCTGCGCGCCATCGATGCCAAAGCGCGAGAGCACCGCCTCGACACGGTGGTCGATCTGCCAGGCTTCGTCGTCGGTGAGGTCGGCGGCGAGTGCCGCGGCGATCGCGGTGCGGGCATCATGGCCCGGCTCGAACTCGGGCTCCTGCGGCACCCAGGCGATCCGCAGGCCACCGCGATGGCGGATCTCGCCGGCGTCGAGGGTCACGAGCCCGGCGATGGCCCGCAGCAGTGAGGACTTGCCGGTGCCGTTGCGGCCGATCAGGCCGATGCGCTCGCCCGCCTCGATCGCGAGATCGACGCGATCGAGGAGCGCATGGTGGCCGAACGCGAGTTCGGCCGCCTGGACGACGAGCAGGCTCAGGCGTCCGCCTTGCGCGAGCGGGCGCGGCGAGCGGGTGCAGCCGCAGCGGCGGGAGCGGCTGCAGGAGCCGGTGCGGCGGCGGCGGCCTTGGTACGCCCGCGCGGGGCGGCGGCCTTGCGCGCCGCCGCCTTGTTGGCGGCGATGCGCATGCGCAGCGCGTTCAGCTTGATGAAGCCGCCGGCGTCGGCCTGGTTGTAGGCGCCACCGTCGTCATCGAAGGTGGAGATCTTCGTGTCGAACAACGACTCCTCGGAGCGCCGGCTGACCACCGTCACGTTGCCCTTGTAGAGGCGCACGGTGACGGTGCCGTTCACGGTGCGCTGCGTGTGGTCGATCAGTACCTGCAGGGCCTGGCGTTCGGGCGACCACCAGTAGCCGTTGTAGACCATGCTCGCGTAGCGAGGCATCAGGTCGTCCTTGAGGTGCGCCACTTCGCGATCGAGGGTCAGCGACTCGATCGCGCGATGCGCCCGCAGCAGCACCGTGCCGCCGGGGGTCTCGTAGCAGCCGCGCGACTTCATGCCGACGTAGCGGTTCTCGACGAGGTCGAGACGGCCCACGCCGTGGCGACCGCCGAGCCGGTTGAGCTCGGCGAGCAGTTCGTGCGCCTTCATCGCCTTGCCATTGATGGCGACCAGGTCGCCCTGGCGGAACTCGAGCTCGACGTCCTCGGGGCGCGACGGCGCCTTCTCGACCGGGACCGTGAGGCGCCACATGCCCTTGGCGGGCGGCTCGCGGGACGGATCCTCGAGCACGCCGCCCTCGTAGGAGATGTGCAGCAGGTTGGCGTCCATCGAGAAGGGCGCCTCGCCCTTGCGCTTCTTGTAGTCGACCGGGATGCCATGCTGGTCGGCGTAGGCGAGCAGCTTGTCGCGCGACAGCAGGTCCCACTCGCGCCACGGCGCGATGATGCGCACGTTGGGCATCAGCGCATAGGCGCCGAGCTCGAAGCGGACCTGGTCGTTGCCCTTGCCGGTGGCACCGTGCGAGATCGCGTCGGCGCGCTCGGCGCGCGCGATCTCGACCAGGCGCTTGGCGATCAGCGGCCGGGCGATGGAGGTGCCCAGCAGGTACTCGCCCTCGTAGACCGTGTTGGCGCGGAACATCGGGAAAACGAAGTCGCGCACGAACTCCTCGCGAAGATCCTCGATGTAGATCTTCTTGACGCCGAACTTGCGGGCCTTCTCGCGCGCGGGCTCGAGCTCCTCGCCCTGGCCGATGTCGGCCGTGAAGGTGACGACCTCGCAGTGGTACTCGTCCTGCAGCCACTTCAGGATCACCGAGGTGTCCAGGCCGCCCGAGTAGGCGAGCACCACTTTGTCGATACGCTTGTCGGGCTTGGTCATCGGGGCGGGCGCCGCGTCGGCGCATGAAGGATGAAAGCCTTCGATTATAGTGCGGCGGTGACCCAATCCCCCTCCGCGGCCGGTGCGCCGCCGGGCCCGGTGCCCCGCCGCTTCGTGTTCCTGATCGCGGCCATGGGCTCCATCGGTCCTTTCGCGATCGACACCTACCTGCCGGCGCTGCCGGCCATCGGGCGCGACCTCGACGCCTCGCCCGTCGAGGTGCAGCAGACGCTCTCGATCTACCTGCTCGCGTTCGCCGCGATGACCCTCTGGCATGGCGCGCTCTCCGACGCCCTCGGCAGGCGGCGCGTGCTGCTCGCCGGCTTCGCGGTCTTCGCGCTTGCCAGCGTCGGTGCGGCCTTCGCAGGGAGCATCGAGGCGCTGTGGGCGTGGCGCGCGCTGCAGGGGGCGGTCGGCGGCGCCGGCCTGGCCATCAGTCGCGCGATCGCCCGCGACGTCGCGCAGGGTCCCGACGCGCAGCGCCTGATGTCGCAGTCCACGATGGTGTTCGCGCTCGCGCCGGCGATCGCGCCGATGATCGGCGGGATCGTCGAGTGGTGGCTGGGCTGGCGCGCGGTCTTCGGCTTCCTCGCGCTGATGGCGTCGGCGCTGTTCGTCGCGGTCTGGCGCTGGCTGCCCGAGACGCTGCCGCCGCAGCGTCGCCAGAGCCTGCATCCGGTGGCGCTGGCTCGCGGCTACGTGTCGGTCTTCAGGCAGGTCGCGTTCTGGCGGCTCGCCGGTGCGCTCGCCACGCTCTTCCAGGGCTTTTTCGTCTACGTGATGGCAGCCCCGGTCTACCTGATGACCCACCTCGGGCTGGCCTCCACGCAGTTCCACTGGCTCTTCGTGCCCTTCACCGTGGGCACCATCGCGGGCGCCTTCACCGCCTCGCGGCTGGCGGGCCGGCTGTCGCTTGATGCCTGCGTGCGGCTCGGTCAGGCGATCATGGCGGGAGCGGCGCTGATCGCGCTCGGGCTCACGCTGCTGCTGCCCGGCCGGTTGCCCTGGGCGGTGCTGCCGCTGGCCGTCTACACCTTCGGGCTGGCGATCGCGATGTCCTCGCTGCAGGTGATGCTGATCGACCTCGCGCCGCAGCGCCGCGGCATGGTGTCCTCGTGTCAGGGCTTCATCCAGAGCCTTGCCAACAGCGCGGCCGCGGGGATGCTGGTGCCGCTGGTCTGGGGCTCGCTCGCGGGCCTGGCCTGGACCAGCGCGGCGCTGATGCTTGCCGGCATCGGGCTGTACGCGCTGCAGCGTGCCCGAGCCGGCGTGGCCGCTCGGTGACTCAGGCGCCCTGCGGCAGCTCGATGAAGAAGGTCGAGCCCTCGCCGGGACGGCTGCGCAGGCCGGCCTGCCCACCGTGCAGTTCGGCCACGCGCCGCACGATCGCCAGGCCGAGCCCGGCGCTGCCGCGCAGGTCGCGATGGCGGGCGGCCTGGTAGAAACGCTCGAAGACCTTGTCCTGATCCTCGGCGGCCACACCCGGCCCGGTGTCGGAGACCTCCAGGCGAAGGCCGCCCGGATGCGGACATACCCTGACAACGACACGGCCGCCGGCGGGCGTGACGCGCAGCGCGTTGTCGAGCAGGTTGGCCAGCGCGCGCTCGATCAGCGCGGCGTCGACCGGCGCGAGCGGCAGCCCGTCGGGATAGTCGATCGCGAGTTCGAGCCCGGCTTCGCGCGCCCGTCCCATGTAGCGCTGCACGACATCGTCGGCCAGCTCGCCGATCGCGATCGGCTCCGGGTTGGCGCGGAACTCCGGGCTGTCGAGGCGCGACAGTTCATTGAGCGCGTCGGTCAGCCGCTTCAGGTGCTGCGCGTTGTCGGCGGCCCGCGCGAGGTAGTCGGTGCGCTCGGTCTCGCGGATCGCCGACCCCTTGATGCGCACCGTGTCGAGCAGGCCGATCAGCGCGGTGAGTGGCGTGCGCAGGTCGTGCGAGACGCTCGCCACCATCTCGCGCCTGCGCGTGTCGGTCTCGCGAGCGCGCGACGCCTCGAGGTGCAGCCGGTCGATGGTCTCGCGGAAGGTGCGCGAAAGCCGGCCGACCTCGTCGTCGCGGCCGCAGTTCGGTACCAGCAGCCCGCTCATCCCCTCGGCAAAGTCGGCGTCGCGCACGCCCTCGACCACCCGGGTGAGTTCGATCAGCGGGCGAGTCAGCAGCGCCATCATCGCGATCGTGAGCAGCGCGCCGAGCGCCAGCGTGGTCAGCGCGATCTTGACGGCGGCACGCATCGCGTAGCTGCGCAGCAGTTCGGGTGTCTGCGCGGCCAGGCTCGCCGAGCGCGCCGCGACATACAGCCAGCCCATCGTGACGCCGTCGCGCTCGATCGGGCGCGCCGCCACCAGGCAGCGGCGGCCGCGCTCCTCGGGATCGGCCGCGAACACCGGTTCGGCCGAGCGAGCGGACCATGCCGTCTTGACCGGCGCGAGATCGATCGCCTCGGTGCGCCAGAAATCGCGAGGCTCGCCGGCCGACGCCAGCACGCGACCCGCATCGTCGAGCAGGTAAAGCCCGGTGTTGGGCGAGTACAGCACGTACTCGCGCAGCCGGCTCGAGAAGGCCTCGGGATCTCGCGCGTAGGTCGACCAGAGGTCGGGGTGCATCTCGAGCACCCGCTCGGCGAAGCTCGCCGCGCGCTCCGAGGTGACGTCGACGTAGTAGCCGCGCACCGACACGAAAAGGATCGCGGCGAGCAGCGCCGCGGTCAGCAGGCCGAAGCCCGCGACCAGCGCGAGCACCCGGAAGCGAAGCGACTTCACCGTGCCTGCGCCACCAGCACGCCGTCGGCGCGGGGGTCGGTGAAGCGGTAGCCGACCCCGCGTACCGTGAGGACGTAGCGGGGGTCGGCAGGGTCGGCCTCGATCTTGCCGCGCAGCCGGTTGATGTGGGTATTGACGTTGTGCTCGTAGCCCTCGAAGGTGGTGCCCCAGACGGCGTCGAGCAGCTGCAGCCGGGTGAACACCCGCCCCGGGTTGCGCGCGAAGTGCAGCAGCAGGTCGAACTCGCGCGCGGTCAGCGCCAGGGGTCGGCCGGCCACCCGGACCTCCCGGCTCACCGGGTCGATCGCGAGTTCGCCGAAGGCGAGGGTCTCGCCGGTGTCGCCGCCGCTGCCAGCGGCCTGGCGACGGTCGATGCGGCGCAGGATCGCCTTGACCCGGGCCTGCAGCTCCGGGATCGAGAAGGGCTTGGTGAGATAGTCGTCGGCCCCGAGTTCGAGGCCGAGCACGCGGTCGATCTCGCCGGAGCGCGCGGTCAGCATCAGCACCGGCGTGTCGATGCGGTCGATGCGCAGCGTGCGCACGATGTCGAGACCGTCGCGCACCGGCAGCATCACGTCGAGCACGATCAGGTCATAGCGGCCGGTGCGTGCCGTTTCCAGGCCGCACCCGCCGTCGTGCACGCAGTCGACCGCGTGCCCGAGGTCGCGCAGGTGCAGCGCGATCAGGTCGGCGATGTCCTTCTGGTCCTCGATGACGAGAATCCGGCGATCCATGGCGGTATCGGAGAGTACGAGGCTGAGCATAGTGGCGATGCGCATGCAGATGCCATGGGTCGCGCCGGCGCGCGGGGGCTTTCGTTATCGAATCGTGATCTTGCGGTGATGAGCGCGATAAGCCGCGCCAGCACAGTGTGGGTGTTGTTTCATCACCCTGCCTGCCGGATCGAACCATGCTTGCCGCCGTACTGCCCGCCTCCGCCCTGTCGACGACGATGCCGATCGCCGCCACCCGGCAGATCGGCGCGGCCCTCGAGCTCTCTGCCCATCGCAGCGCGATGCTGCGTTTCGCGCGCCGGCGCATTCGCGACGAGGATCTTGCCGAGGATGCGGTGCAGGAGGCGCTGCTGGCCGCGCTGGCCAGCCGCGACGGGTTCCAGGGGCGTTCGGCGCTGCGCACCTGGCTGATCGGCATCCTCAACCACAAGATCCAGGACGTGTTCCGGCGCGAGTCGCGCTACGTGCGCCAGGAGGCCGACGAGGATGGCGATCCCGCGATCCAGGCCGAGGGCCTGCCGGGCGGCCTCGACGCGCTCGATGCCTTCGAGGGCCAGGATCCGCTGGTCGAGGTGGCGCGCCGCCGGATGCGCGAGCGCCTCGCCGAGGAGATCGACGCGCTGCCGGCTTCGCTGCGCGAGGTCTTCATGCTGCAGGCGATCGAGGGATTGCCCACCGACGAGGTCTGCCGGCGGCTCGGCATCACCGAGGCCAACTGCTGGGTGCGTCTGCACCGGGCGCGCAAGCGGCTCGCCGAGCGGATGCGCGAGCATCGCGCCTGAGGGTTGCGGCTACCATCGGGCTTTCCGTCCGTCCGGGAGCCCGCGATGAACTACCGCCGTCTTGGCAGCAGCAACCTCGAGGTATCGGCCCTCTGCCTGGGCACGATGATGTTCGCCGACCAGACCGACGAGGCGATCGCGGCCGACATCGTCGCCGCCGCGCGCGAGCGCGGCGTCAACTTCATCGACACCGCCGATGTCTACAGCCGCGGCGCCTCCGAGGCGATGGTCGGGCGGCTGATCGCCGCCGACCGCGATGACTGGGTGCTCGCCACCAAGGTGGGCAACCGCATGGCGCCGGGGCGCAACAGCTGGCGCTGGTCGCGCAAGTGGCTGATGCAGGCCGCCGACGACAGCCTGCGGCGCCTGGGCACCGACTTCATCGACCTTTACTACCTGCATCGGGATTTCGAGCAGGACAACCTCGAGGAGGCGCTGCGCGGGCTCGACGACCTGCTGCGAGCCGGCAAGATCCGCTACTGGGGCCTGTCGAACTTCCGGGCGTGGCGCATCGCCGAGGCAGTTCGCCTGGCCGATTCG
>Ga0315900_10005438_pt1 | contig 17505 bp, 16 predicted proteins | sample LakEriMetagenome_FD_203521 | JGI IMG/M metagenome (GOLD analysis project Ga0315900, IMG submission 203521) | Freshwater fungal communities from buoy surface, Lake Erie, Ohio, United States - Buoy 12 MA114 | ecosystem: Environmental > Aquatic > Freshwater > Lake > Lake biofilm | place: USA: Lake... | reverse complement strand
CCACAACCCGAATCGCGCACCGTGAGTACAACCGAGTTGGAGCTTGCCTCGAACGCTAGCTTGATCTTGATCATGCCATTTTCGCCAATGGCCTGCCGGGCATTGGTAAGTAGATTCAGAAGCAGTCGCTGTATCTGATCGGGGGCCGCCATGACGAGGGGAACTTCGTCAATCTGTTTATCGATGAGGATTCGATACTTTTGCATTTCCCGTTCTAGTAAGACCAAAGTATCTTCGATGACGCGAGCGAGTTGGGTCGGTTCTAGCTCACCGGGTCGGCTTCGAGATAGCCCCAGCACCATGCTGGTAATTTTCGCCCCCCGATTGGCAGCTTCCAAAATCCGACTGAATGCTTTTTCGCGGCTAGCGTCATCTTTATTTCGAAGTCCCATTTTCGCATAGTTCAAGACCGTCATCAGGAGGTTGTTGAACTCATGGGTCGTGGTGCTCGTTAGCTCGCCGACGGCGGCCAACCTTTCCAGTTGCACCATTCGGGATTGAAGTTCCTCGATCCAGGCATCCCTCGGATCGGGAGGAGTGCTGGCAGCGGAAGAAGAACTGAGAGCGGTTGCAATGGGGTTAGAAATTGTCATGAATGGACTTGGTCAGAGACGATTCGGTCTGGCTCCGAATGAATAAAAGCAGCTAATATGCAATGCGATATCGTTCATACCTCATTTTGCGTTTCAGAATCAATACACGAGTGGCATGTTTTCAACCGTCGACAGATTGCACCGGCTCTTGGAAATCGCTCAATCCGAGGGAATTCGGATTCGGCGTGAGTGGATGCGTGGGGTCCGCGGGGGATTGGTGCGAGTCGGGAGTTCGCCGATTCTTTTCGTCGATGAATCGTTGAGCATCAAGGAGCAATGTGAGGCAGCAATAGCCGCACTCGGGCAACTTGACTGGTCCGAGACCGAGTTTGGGAGTGAAATGAAAGCGCTCCTGGACTGCCAGGGACGGGAGGAAACGTTGGAAGAAGTGTCAGAAAAACAAACTTGGGGCTAGCCAATTGCGGCCAAAAAAGGTATTTAAGTGACTCAAAATTGGTGAAACGAAGGCTGTTTCACCGCTATTCCCACCGCGTGCATGCCCGAATGCAGTCAGCGTGTTTTGACCAAAGGTTTTAGGAAACATTGAAATGCCAGTGAGTGAAGATGTCTTTACCAAAGTCCAGGCCGCGTTAATCGATGCACTCGGAGTCGACGACTCTGACGTGACAGAGAACGCAACCATGGTCGGTGATTTGGGTGCAGAGTCGATCGACTTTCTCGATATCGTTTTCAAGCTTGAAAAGACCTTTGGTATCAAGATTGCGACGGAAGATCTATTTCCCAAGGATATCTTGACCGACAGCAACTTTATTCAAGACGGTAAAGTGACTGCAACCGGGTTGGCAGAACTCAAGAAGCGAATGCCGTGGGCAAATCTCTCCAAGTTTGAACAAAACCCCCGAGTCCAAGACTTTGGCGATCTATTGACGGTCAGCGATTTGTGCCGATACGTCGAATCGAAGCTCGCGTAAATGCGATGGTTTTGGATCGATCGATTTACCGAGTTTGTTAGAGATACTCGCGCAACTACGATCAAAAACATATCCTTCGGCGAAGAACCGCTCGACGATTACCAACCGGGACACCCTCATTACCCTCACTCGTTGATGATTGAAGGAATGGCGCAGACCGGCGGTTTGTTGGTTTCCGAACCGGGCGGCTTCTTGACCAAAACAGTGCTAGCCAAGGTCTCCAAGGCAGTCTTTCATCGCTTGGTTGTGCCCGGCGATCAGATTGCTTTCAAAGCCGAGGTTCAAGACAAACAGCCGACGGGGGCGATTGTCAGTGGTACCATTACAGTCGGCGATGAGTTGGTCGCAGAGCTGGAACTATGGTTCGCATTCCTAGACGAGAGGTTTGGTGAAAGCGCATTGTTTCCCCCCGAAGATTTGCTTCGAACTCTTCGGATTCTCAAAATGTTCGATGTTGCTGTAGATCAGAACGGCAATAAAATAGGGCCGCCACAGCATATGCTTGATGCCGAAGTACAAGCAGCCCGGAGCTATGGGGAATTGATTTAATCGAATTGGTTCTCGTGGATCACTGGTGCTTAGCCACACGAATGGGAGTTGGTGTTATAGATGCGTCGCAGAGTTGTTGTAACTGGTATCGGAATGGTAAACCCTTTGGGGCATGATGTCCACACCGTTTGGTCCGCACTGAAAGAGAGCAAGAGCGGCGTCGGCCAAATTTCTATCTTCGATCCCGCTGGCTATCCAACCACCATCGCTGCAGAAGTGAAGAACTGGGATGTAAGCAAATGCGGCGAAGATCCAGCCCAATGGGCCCATCGAGGTAGGCACACTCGCTTTGCCATCGGCGCTGCTCATCAAGCGATTCGTCAATCAGGGATTCTTGATTCCAAAATGGATCCTGTCCGTCTCGGTGTGTACATGGGCGCCGGCGAAGGAAACCAAGACTTTGTGAACTTTACGACGATGATGGCCGCAGCTGTCAAGGACGGCCCCTTCGACTTGGGCGTTTTCCTTCGCAAAGGACGAGAGGTCCTGGATGTCAACGCAGAACTGGAACAAGAACCGAATATGCCAGCAGCGCATTTGGCTGCCCTCTTCAACGCCCAAGGCCCCAACTCCAATTGCTTGACCGCCTGCGCCGCGAGTAGCCAAGCCGTGGGGGAAGCGACCGAACTCATCCGATGCGGTGATGCCGATGCGATGATTGCCGGCGGTGCGCATAGCATGATCCATCCATTTGGACTGACAGGCTTTAGTCTCCTAACAACACTGTCTCAGAGAAATGACGCACCCGAACGAGCCTCACGCCCGTTTGACAAAGAGCGAGATGGATTCGTGCTTGGCGAAGGAGCCGCCATTGTCATTCTCGAAGAGTACGAACACGCTCGTCGACGCGGCGCGGAGATCTTTGGTGAAGTGCTAGGCTATGGCAGCACTGCTGATGCTTACCGCATCACCGACATTCATCCAGAGGGTCGAGGCGCGATCGGTTGCATGCGAAATGCGATCGCAGACGCAAAACTCAACATAGACGAGATCGGCTACGTCAACGCCCACGGCACGAGCACCGCCGTGAACGACCGGACAGAAACGTTGGCGTGCAAAGGAGTCTTTGGCGATCTTGCCAAATCGATTCCGGTTTCGAGCACCAAAAGTATGATGGGGCATCTCATTGCTGCTGCAGGTGTTACCGAGATGATCGTCTGCTTGATGGCGATTCGAGACGGAGTGCTTCCTCCAACAATCAATCAGGAAACTTCGGATCCCGACTGCGATTTGGATTATATTCCTAACGTGGCGCGACCCTCGAAAATCAAGGTTGCGTTGAATAACAGCTTTGGCTTTGGCGGTCAAAATGTGACGCTCGCAGTCGGCCAATTGCGGAACTAATCGATTTCTAAAATCAAGGTGTGCGTACAATCGCAATCGAATGTTAGCGACGAACGATGCCACGCTTCTGGCATATATTGAAGAGGCACTTCCGGTCGAGCAAATGGCTCGTCTCGAAGAACAGTTGCGAAACGATCCGAGCCTTCGTGAAAAGCTCGGCAATTTGATTGCGCAACGCGATAGTGGAGTACACTCGATCGGCGACATTTGGCGCCGGCATCGACTGAGCTGTGCGACTCGTGAAGAAATAGGCAGCTTTTTGCTTGGAGCAATGAGCGATGAAAAAATGGAGTATGTTCGGTTCCATATCGAAGTCGTCGGATGTCGATTTTGTCGATCCAATTTGGATGACCTAGCCGAGAGCCATCATCAAGAAGCGGTGACCGCTCGTAGACGCAAATATTTTCAAAGCAGCGTTGGACGGCTGAAGCAATCAGAAGGTTAGCAGATCATGCGCGTTGGAACGATAGTAACACTATTAGAAGAGAAGAAGTTCGGCTTCATTCGAACCGAACATTTTCGCGATGATGTTTTTTTTCATCAATCCACTCTCCAAGGGATCCAGTTTCGACAGCTTGAAGTCGGTATGGAAGTGGAGTTTGAGATCAATGAGATCTTGAGACTTGATGAACAGAAATTGGAGGCCACGGTCGTACAATTTGCGACTCGCCCTCTATCGAAGTCGCTCGCACAACGACCCATGCGAGAATTGCTCGCTGCCCACCACCCTCGTGCGCGGCAGCGGAAACCCTCGTGGCGCGAAAAGAAAGATGGTACACCGGATACTGAACTAGGGCCGAATCCCGAAGCGACACAATCGGAAGATTAGCCTTCGTTGCAATGAATGATTTTGGGTTATAGTACATCCGCATGAACGCGCAAGAGAGTTAATTTCACTTAGCAATTCGTAGCAATCGAGAAGCAAAAAATGATCAAGGTCGGGCTTGCTGGTATAGGTTTCATGGGATGGATTCACCAACTGGCCTACCGCCGCTCTACGAGCGCGAAACTAGCGGCCTTTAGTTCGCGCGATGCCAAGAAACGTGCGGGGGACTGGCGAGGGATCCAGGGAAATTTTGGACCACCCGGTGAGCAGATTTCGATCGATGGGATCGAAGTCACTTCCACCTTAGAAGAAATGGTGTGTTCGCCTGAGATCGATGTCATCGACATTTGTTTGCCACCTCATTTGCATACCGACGCGGCACTGCTGGCGATTGAGCATGGGAAAGATGTCTTCTGTGAGAAGCCCCTCGCTTTGAATGGCAACGATTGCAATCGCATCATGGATGCAGCGAAAGCGAACGGCCGATTGGTCATGGTCGCGCATGTGCTGCCCTACATGGGGGCATTCGCCTACGCCAGCAAAGTCGTCAAGCTTGGAACTTATGGCAAGCCGATAGGCGGATACTTCAAGCGAGTGATTTCCGATCCGACATGGATTCCCGATTTTTACGATCCCGACCGAGTCGGGGGACCTCTCGTCGATTTGCATGTTCACGATCTTCATTGGATTCAACTGTTGTTTGGCAAACCCAAAAGCGTCGAAGCCGTCGGACGAATGCGAGGCAAAGTTGCAGAGTATGTTCATGTTCTCTATCGCTTTGCTTCGCCAAATGTATGCGTTTCCAGTTCGTCTGGGGTTGTCGATGCACCTGGCCGACCCTTCACGCATGGCTTCGAATTGCACTTGGAACAAGCCATGTTGCATCATGAGTTCGGTGCCTTTTCCGATGCAGCAGAGACATTTCCATTGAAGATTGCCACTCGAGACGGTCAAGTGATTCGACCAGAGCTTCCTGCCAGCGATGATATCGATGCATTTGTCGGGGAGATCGAAGACATGGCTATAAGCGTGAAGACGAGAACAATCGCACCGCGACTTTCTGGCCAGTTGGCCTGCGACGCGGTCGAGCTTGCCATACAAATCCAAGATCAATTGCTTTCCCGAACGTGAACGCCAAGGTTTCGAGCATGACACATTCGGCTTCCACCTCGTTCGCGTTGGGATCGAGGCCAATCTGTTTATGCTTGATTTGTGTTGCATCGATTCTTGTCGCTCCAGCTTTCTCGCAGAACATTACGAAGACCGAGCTTGGTTTTAACAAGCTGACAACGTCACGGATTTCGATCATCACGGATCTCGAATTGGATGATGAGCTCGAGCGTTGGCCTGTTTACCTCGATCAAGCCATTGAACAATGGAAAACGGTATTCGCCCCCGTACCCGTTAAACTGGAAGGACTCCAGACGACCGTCTTCTTGATCGGCGACAAGGCGAAGTGGCAAAGGCTTGGGTTGTTAGATCAATTACCCAACTTGATTGATGGCTATCAAGCGGGAGATCAACTTTACGTGGTCGATCAGCCATCGACCTATTATCGACGATTGTTGTTTCTCCATGAAGCAACGCATTGGATCATGTACCGATGGCAAGGTGGTGCAGGATCTCCGTGGCTCATGGAAGGAATGGCCGATTATCTGGGGACACACGAACTGAGAGAAGGCAGTGTTCGTTTGGGTTTCTTTCCTTCGCGTGCCGACCAAGTTCCTTATTGGGGGCGGTTGCGATTGATCAGCGATACCATGAACAAATCTTCTGCACCGAAGCTTTCTGAGATCGTTGCATTTCCTGATATGCAAGAGCGCCGCATGGAACGCTATTCCTGGAGTTGGGCCGCATGTACTTTTTTCGCGACTCATCCGGAATTGCAACAAGACTTTCGACTTCTCTATCGTGGGCAGTTGGACTACAGTTTTGAATCGTCAGACCGTTGGTTACATGCTTTGGAAAACGATTGGCAGAAACTGTCGATACAGTGGCGATGCTTCGTTGACGATCTCGACTATGGCATGGACATGAAACGCTCGGCGTTGGAGTGGGGATCGTTAGAGAACCGCGTATTGAAAGAGGATAACGCAGCTGATTTCACGCTTCGCGCGGATCGGGGCTGGCAGTCCTCGGGCATCCTGGTGGAGCCAGGCGAGTCTATCGAAGTCAGCGCGGAGGGCCGTGTTGTCGTTCGTGAATTTGCAGATGGGAAGAAATGGTCGTCCGAGACACAGGGGCTCACGGTGGAGTATCATCGTGGCAAACCTCTCGGATGCTTGCTCGGCGTGTTGGCTTCCGTCGAGGAGGAGCACCGCACCGCACGTTGGGAGACCGTTCGTATCGGCAAAAGGGTAGTGCTAACAGCTTCGCAGAAATCGATTCTGCTTCTGAAGATAAACGAACCTTCGCGAGACCTGGCGGATAACCAGGGAACTCTTGACGTTTCGATCCGCCAAGCAAACGGACTGCAGGAATAGAGCCCGGTAGGGGTATCTTAATTTGAGCATGAACCGGCTGAAGGAGTGTTTTGTTCTTTCGGATCGAAGGTAAAATGACGTAGGCTCGGTTCAGGCCATTTTTGCTTGAACAACCTGCTTACGGCTCGCCTACGAACCCTATTGGCGTCGATAAATGATATTGCTGATCGATAACTACGATTCGTTTACCTACAATATTGTCCAACGATTGGGAGAGATCGATCCATCTCTGGATGTGCAGATCTATAGAAACGACGAGATTTCTTTGGACGACATTCGGCGGCTTCAACCGGAGAGGATCATCTTGTCGCCTGGGCCATGTACACCGAATGAAGCCGGAATTTGCGTTCCTGTCATTGAGCAGCTACACCGCGAGTTCCCGATTCTTGGCGTTTGTCTGGGGCATCAATCGATCGGCCAAGCGTTTGGTGGACGCATTGTGCGAGCACCCGCACTGATGCACGGGAAGACGGACCGTATTTTCCACGACGATCGAGGGATGTTCGCCGGGTTGCAAAACCCTTTTATCGCTACACGTTATCATTCGCTCGTCATTCAACCTGAAAGTCTCCCAGAAAGCTTAGAGGTTTCGGCTTGGGTAGACGACTCTTCGGGAAACCGGATTATCATGGGAGTTCGACATCGACAGTATGCCGTTGAAGGATGGCAGTTCCACCCAGAGAGTTTCTTGACGGAACCAGGGCCGACCCTTTTGGAGCGGTTCCTAACTTGGAATGGTCCTTTGGCTCCGGTATGATCCCGTTCGATTGTTTGAACTTCCTTTTCTTTTCTCTCTCTAATTCGCCTCTACAGCATGCTTTGCGTTACCGTCGCTCGAACTCGTCATAAGCACACGATTGCCGAACATCAACAGGTCGCGGAGCTAGGCGCCAAGCTGGTGGAACTGCGTCTGGACTATATTGGTCGGAGTATTGACTTAGGAAGACTGCTCAAAGATCGGCCAACTCCAGTCGTGGTCACATGTCGTCGCCGGGAAGATGGAGGCAGATGGGAACGAACCGAAGAAGAGCGGCTCATGCTACTGCGTTCCGCGATAGCGATGGGAATCGAATACGTGGATTTGGAGGAAGACACCGCGAAGAAGATCCCTCGTTATGGCAAGACAAAACGGATAGTCAGTCTTCATAATTTCGAAGGGACTCCGGACGATCTCGAAGATTTACATCGTACTCTTTCTGAAGTCGATGCGGATATCGTCAAGATCGCAGTTCAAGCGAATTCGTTTCGCGATACAGCGAGGATGCTTGACCTGATGCGTAACGCACAAGTGCCAACAATCGGAATCAGTATGGGTGATTTTGGAACACCAACGCGTATTCTGGCAACACGTTACAACGCGCCTTTTACTTATTGTGTGTTCAATTCGGATCGACGTGTGGCTCCAGGTCAGCTGAGTTTTGATCAGATGACCAATGTCTATCGCGCGGAGTCTATCGGACCAGAGACCCGACTGTTTGGTGTAGTGGCTGATCCTGTCGCTCATTCTTACAGTCCGCTGATTCACAACGCGTCTTTTTTAGCGCACAACTTGGATTGTCGTTATGTTCCTTTTCGTGTTGCGGCGAACGAATTGGATTTCTTTCTGAGGTGGTGCAAGCAGGAAAAGATCGGCGGACTCAGTGTGACCATTCCACACAAACAATCGATCCTTCCGATGCTGACGCAAGCGGAGTCGGCTGCGCAAGGGATTGGGGCTTGCAATACCGTAGTTTTCTCGGGTGAAGAGATGGTTGGATACAACACGGACTATCGCGCTGCGATGGACTGTTTGACAGAAGCGTATTCGAAGATGACAGGCAAGGAGGACCCGTTCGAAAAAGCGGCTGTTCTCATTCTCGGAAATGGAGGCGTATCTCGTGCCGTCGCTTATGGGCTTGCACAACGTCGCGCGTTGATAACGATCACTGGCCGAAATGCGAACGCTTCACAGAGACTCGCGTCGGAGCTCAGTGGTAAAGCGATCTCTTGGAGCGACCGACACTTAGTGACTCCTGACATCCTAGTGAATGGTACTCCGGTGGGAATGTTCCCAGAAATGGACGACACGCCATTTCAGACCAGCAATTTAACCGGCAAAACGCTTGTCTTTGATACGATCTACAATCCGGAACAAACATTGTTCATCAAGGGTGCAAGAGCCTCTCAGTGTCCTGTCGTTACCGGGTTGCAAATGTTTGTACGTCAAGCAGCCTATCAGTATCGACTTTTTACGGGGAAAGAGCCTCCGGTCGATGTCATGGTGAAGACGATCAAGAAAGCGATATCTCCGGTCAACTACAAGGACATCGATGACGAAGACGAGCAAGATTCCACTTTCGATTTCCAGACAATCTAGATCCTGCTGAAGTTCTTAGCCTGGAAGATCACCTCAATCTCCAATCGGCGTCGAAGATTGCCGAATACTTCGAATCAGCGAAAGTTTAGTTCTCGTCGCGTAGGGACTCGGTATAGTATTCAATGCCGATTCTTCGGGTAGACGTTCTCCTCGAAGTTGTTCGCCTCGCCACGTTGCTAATAATGACCATTCCAGCTTCTGCAATCGCTTCCATGTGTCTCCCTGTGTCCGAAGAACTGCGACGCACCGTCGAGCACCAACGATTGGTGGATTCCAGACAGCGATCGGCTAATTGGCAACGATGGGGATCGTATCTTTCCGAACGCCAATGGGGGACTGTCCGGGAGGACTACTCGGAGAACCAGGATGCGTGGTTCTTTCTTCCCCACGATCACGCGAGATCTCGAGCCTATCGATGGGGAGAAGATGGATTGCTGGGAATTTGTGACCGGCAAGGTAGGTTGTGTTTTTCGTTTGCATTCTGGAATACCCGTGATCCGATTCTCAAGGAAAGGTTTTTTGGACTTTCGGGACCAGAAGGAAATCATGGAGAGGATGTTAAGGAGTGCTATTACTACCTCGATGCGACCCCGACCCATTCCTACATGAAGGGACTCTATAAATACCCGCAAGCGCGGTTCCCTTACGATGAGCTCGGAAAGATCAACCGATCCAGATCACGCGAAGAAGACGAGTATGAATTAGCGGACTCAAAGATCTTCGATAATGATGCCTACTTTGATTGCCAGATCGAGTATTGCAAATCGCAACCCGACGATATCTTGATTCGGTTAAAGATTAGCAACCGCGGAAAAGTTCCAGCAGTCGTCCATATTCTGCCACAGTTGTGGTTTCATAACTCCTGGATCTGGGGATGCACTCATGATGGTTGTGAGATGAAGCCTCGCATGAAACTGCATCGCCTACCAACCGAGCCTACGGGCGTTGTCACCTGCGACCATGAGACGCTGGGACACTTTGAGTTCCGTGTCGATTCAGAACAGCACCAGCTCAAACCACGCTGGCTTTTTACGGAGAATGAAACCAATCCAAATCGGCACCCGGGAACGCCTTCTTCTGGCACATTCTTCAAAGATGCGTTCCACTCGTATGTTGTCGATGGTGCGATGAACGGTGTCGATACTCGAACGTCAGGAACGAAATGCGCGGCACACTATGTTGCCATTGTTGATCCAGACCAACCTTTGGTCTTGCGATGCAGGCTTTCAGGAAAAGACGTCAGCGAAGCACTGGAGGTCCCTTTGACTGGAGTTCAATTCGGGCAAATGAAGATCGACAATACGTTTGACAATATCTTCAACGATCGAATCCGAGAAGCGGATGATTTTTATCAACATATCATCCCGAGTGTTTTGTCAAAGGAACAGAAAAGCGTGGCGAGGCAATCCTATGCGGGATTGTTATGGACCAAACAGTTTTACTATTATGTAGTCGACTCCTGGATCCATGGTGATCCAAATTCCTCTCCCGTTCCTTCGGGGCGAACACACGGACGGAATCGAGATTGGCTACACCTTTTCAATCGCGATGTGATCTCGATGCCTGACAAATGGGAGTATCCCTGGTATGCCGCTTGGGATTTGGCCTTCCATATGATCCCGATGGCGCGAATCGATGTAGAGTTTGCGAAGAGCCAACTCATACTTTTTCTACGGGAATGGTACATGCATCCGAATGGTCAGATTCCTGCTTACGAATGGGCTCTGAGTGATGTGAATCCACCCGTTCACGCATGGGCCTGCTGGCAAGTGTACAAGATAAGTGGCGATCGCGAATTTTTAGCTCGAACGTTTCAAAAGCTTTTGTTGAACTTCACCTGGTGGGTCAATCGCAAAGACGAACGTGGACGGCATGTCTTTAGTGGAGGATTTCTTGGGCTGGACAATATCGGGGTCTTTGATCGAAGCAAACCTCTTCCCGGTGGCGGGACATTGGACCAAGCGGATGCGACTGCATGGATGGCATTCTATTGCGGATGCATGCTGCAGATGGCATTGGAGTTGGCAGACGAAAGTCAAGCGTACTCCGATATGGCGAGCAAGTTCTTTGAACATTACGTTGAAATTTCGGAAGCTATGAATACGCTTCATGGGACAGGTCTTTGGGAAGAACAAGATGGCTTTTACTACGACCATTTGTTCCGTGACAACCGAAGCACCGCAATGCGAGTTCGCTCGTTAGTGGGCCTGATACCGCTTTGCACCAATGTCACGATCTACGAGTCCAAGATCAATAGACTCCCAGGCTTTAAGCGTCGTATGAACTGGTTCTTGAAGAATCGACCTGAGATGGCTAAGCATATGTCGTACATGGAACAGATTTGCCCAAAAGATTCGACGGCTGGCATGCGACTCCTCGCGATTCCGTCACCGGAACGTTTCCGTCGGCTGCTCAATTACATGCTCGATGAAAATGAGTTCCTGTCACCGTTCGGAATTCGCTCCCTATCCGCGGTACACAAAGAGAAGCCTTTCGTATTCGAACATACCGGGGGGCGTGAGACTGTGGGATACGTTCCAGGCGAAAGCAATACAGCCATGTTCGGTGGTAACAGCAACTGGCGAGGGCCGGTTTGGTTTCCATTGAACTACCTCATCGTTCAATCCCTTCGCGAGTACCATGAATTTTATGGAGACTCTTTCAAAGTGGAATGCCCAACAGGTTCCAAGGTGTTGATGAACCTCCGTGAGGTTGCTGACGAAATTGAGCGGCGTTTGGTGAGCCTTTTTTTGGCCAACGAATCCGGTGCAAGGCCCTGCCATGGAACCGAAAATCAGTACCGTGAAAAGGAAGATTGGAAAGATCTGGTCTTGTTCTATGAGTATTTCCACGGTGACAACGGCAAGGGGCTAGGTGCCAGCCACCAGACAGGCTGGACCGCATTGGTCGCAACAATGTTAGAGCATCAGGCTAGTTGCCGACAAAACAAAGGCAGCTAGAGCGGACAACGTACGCTTTCCGCTCGCCAAAACGCGTTAAACACAGATAATGTTTGGAGCTGTGGTTTTCTGTAAGTGCGAGATTTTGATCAAAACTCTACATTTGAGCGAAAAAGATGAAGAACAACTGGATTTCCATTCAACGTGCGCGACAAGCGGATGCTATAGGTTCTGTTGCGCAGATTCGAGGGTGGGTTCGGACGCGACGCGACAGCAAGGGAGGATTCAGTTTCATCGAAGTGAACGATGGAAGTTGCTTTGGCAATCTGCAAATTGTTGCAGACGGTACATTGCCGAACTATCAATCTGACGTCACTACATTAACCGTCGGAAGCAGCGTGGTCGTTACGGGCGAGATCAAGGCAAGCGCTGGGCAAGGCCAAACGACCGAGATGTTTGCCCACGAAGTGCAGATAACCGGCACGGCGAGCGCCACCGACTATCCGCTTCAAAAGAAACAGCATACTTTTGAAAAGCTTCGCGAATGGGCTCATTTGCGACCAAGAACCAATACGTTCGGTGCGGTGGCACGAGTCAGAAACCGATTGAGTTATGCGACTCATTCGTTTTATCAACAGGAGGGGTTTCTCTATGTTCACACGCCTGTGATCACCGCTAGTGACTGTGAAGGAGCTGGCCAGATGTTCCGTGTAACAACCTTGCCGTTGGATAAACTCCCGATGGTTGCAGGCAAGGTCGATACGGCCCAAGACTTTTTTGGCAAATCGTCGTATCTGACGGTGAGTGGCCAACTCGAGGGAGAGGCTTATGCGACGGCTCTGGGCAAAATTTATACGTTTGGACCAACGTTTCGCGCAGAGAACTCGAATACCTCCCGCCACTTATCCGAGTTTTGGATGATTGAACCTGAGATGGCTTTTTTTGATTTGAACGACAACATGGATTTAGCGGAACGCTATCTCAAGTATATGCTTCGAGATCTTTTGTCCCATTGCGGCGAAGACATGGACTTTTTTGAGAAACGAATTCAGCCAGGATTGCTAGCGTCTTTGCAATTAGTACTCGATAAACCCTTTACCCATCTTTCCTATACGGAAGCGGTTGCCATTTTGCAGGCAAGTGGAGAGAAGTTTGAGTATCCAGTTTCGTGGGGAGTAGATTTGCAAGCGGAGCATGAACGATATATTACAGAGAAGCATGTTCAGGGCCCGGTCATTCTCTACAACTATCCGAAGGAGATTAAGTCGTTTTACATGCGGCTCAACGACGATGGAAAAACTGTCGCCGCGATGGACGTCCTCGTTCCAGGCGTGGGGGAGATCATCGGTGGAAGCCAGCGTGATGAAAGACTTGATGTTTTAACAGATCGGATGGTGCAGAGCGGACTCAAGCCTGATGACTATTGGTGGTATTTGGATTTGCGCCGCTATGGAACAGTGCCTCACGCCGGTTTTGGATTGGGGCTTGAACGTATGGTCCAATACTCCACCGGTATGACGAACATTCGCGATGTCATTCCATTTCCACGAACTCCAGGCAACTGCGAGTTCTAACTCTCGATTTCCAGAACCGTCCGACGTACGCATGACTAGTCTTTTCGAACGATCGGGTGGTTTGCTTTTACACATCACTTCATTGCCAGCTCTCACATGGGCACATGGAAATGGCGAGCCCGGCTGTGACGGCGTATGGGCGGCGGGGGATGTGGAGTCTGGCGATCTTGGACCGTCGGCGTACGAATACGTTCGCTTCCTGGCATCGGCCAAACAAAAATGGTGGCAGGTTCTACCGTGCAGCCCAACGGGATATGGTTTTTCCCCTTACCAGTCACCATCATCGTTTGCGGGCAACCCACTCTTTGTGAGTCCGGCATTGCTCGTTCGCGATGGCCTACTTCGATTGGACGAGTGGCAGGATGCATCGTGCGGTCGAAACGGGTCAAATTCACTTGATCGGTGCAATCTAGAATCTTCAGCAAGCAAACGCATGGAGTTGCTTCGTATCGCGTTTCGTCGGTTCCAGAACCATAAAAGCGATAGGACAGGCGAATGGGAAGAGTTTCGGCAACAGCAACGTTATTGGCTGGAGGATCATTGCCTGTTTATCGCATGCAAGAACTTTCACAATGACCAAGCATGGAATGCATGGGAACCGAACCTAGTTCGTCGCGAGTCACAGGCTTTAGCCGATTGGCGTGACAAACTGAGGGTAGCGATGGAGTTCGAGTCGTTCATTCAGTTTCTATTCGAGAAGCAATGGGGCGAGCTTCGGAGCTACGCGCGCACATTAGGCGTTCAGTTGATTGGGGACATTCCTATTTTTGTGGCGATGGACAGTTCGGATGTATGGTCGCAGCAGCACTTGTTCGAGCTCGATGCAGGAGGAAATCCTACTGTGATCGCAGGCGTCCCCCCAGACTACTTTTCGGAGTCTGGACAGCGTTGGGGCAATCCACTTTACCGCTGGGAATCCCATCGTCAATCCGGTTACGATTGGTGGATGCGTCGTTGCAAGCGAATGTTCTCGCAGTGTGATCTTGTTCGAATTGACCACTTTCGTGGATTCGAAGCCTACTGGGAAATACCCTCGGATAGACCGGATGCGCGTGTTGGACAGTGGAAACCTGGACCGCGAGAGGATTTCTTTGAGCATCTATCTCAATCGATTGGTGGTGGAGAGATGCCAGTGATCGCGGAGGACCTCGGATTCATCACACCTGAAGTCCATGCATTGCGTGACAAATTTCACTTTCCTGGAATGCGAATCATTCAATTTGGGTTCGGTGGCGGGGATGGAACTTCCCTAGATCTACCCCATCATTACCCACGTCATTGCATCGCCTACACTGGGACACATGATAACGACACTGTGGTTGGTTGGTTTGAGAGCAAAGCGGGCGAAGGGAGTACGCGTTCGCAAGACGAAATCGATCGGGAAAAATCTTTCGCCCTCCGTTACCTCAGTTGCAGCCCAACAAATATCCACCTAGGAGCCATCCGATCGATTTGGAGCAGCGTCGCGACCATGGCCTTGACGCCAATCCAAGATTTACTGGGGCTGGACAGCTCGTCGCGAATGAACATGCCCGGGACGGTAGCCGGGAACTGGACGTGGAGATGTCCGCCAAACGTATTGACCAAGCCGCTTGGGAATTGGCTTGCAGAATTGACAGAGACCTACAATCGATCCACTTGATTATTGATCCACGGGTTCATTTTCTTTGCCCCCCACATTCGGATCGCGAGCATACGGTTGGCGGCAGCGATAACTTGACTACCTCGATGGTTCCTCGAACGAGTCCCAGTAGGGGAGTGAGCCATGTTTTATTCGTTACAACCGGAACATCTTTGCCTTCAAAGAGGATTCATGCTATTTTGATGCTGAACAGGTGAGTGTGTGTCTTCAATTTTGAGGTGTTTGGATGAAAACCCAGTTTGCTAGAGTGAGTTTGCTACTTTCCACCGCCATCTTTTTTGGATGCGATGCAGGCGGTTCTGTAGATGTCGTAGACTTAAACAAGGTTCTAGACGCTCTAGCTGTTGTTTTGGACGAAAGCGCTTCGCCGGATGCCGCTAATGCCACGGTCAAGGTTGCCGGCAACGACGGCCAACCAGGCACGGAAACAAATCTAGCTGCCATTCCTCCCAACAAACAAGATCCCTCGAAGGAAGCAGCCTTTCTTCAAAAGTATGCCAACAAACTGAATGAAGTAAAAGCAATGTCCTCCCCCGTCGGAGTTGCATTCGCAGCTGGCGGCGAGATCGTTGGCTTTCAAGATCCGAATGGAAACAACGTGCAGGATTTAGGGGAAACCAAAGAATTCACCGTGACAATCGACGTGGACAACAGTCGACTTGTCGCATCCGACAACAATGGCCATCACCGTCCCTACGGGTTTCGCCCGGGAGGAATGATGATGGGCTACATGCTCGGTTCGATGATGGGCCGTCAGAATAGTTTCTATAGTGGAGCAGCGGCCGCAGCACGCCCCAACTTCGGGGGCACGCAAATGAGCTCGCCTGATTATCACAAATCCGCCGTTAGTTCGGCACGATCAAGAGCTTCGTCTGCCGCCTCCAGCGCTGCACGCGCCCGTACTGGCTCCAAGGGATTTAGCTTTGGCAAATAGTCCATAACATTGCAGTTAGTCTAGAAAAATCGCAATGGTCATTCTCTGCTTTTGGTTGCCGATGTCGTGGCTACGAATGCTTCAAAAGCTTTGAGGGTCTTCGGGCTAACGTGATGCTCGATTCCCTCGGAATCGAGCATCGAGGTCGACTCATCGATCCCTAGACAACGCAGAAAACGATACACCGTCTCGTGGCGCTTCTTGCACTGAATTGCTAGCTTGCGGCCGGTCGGCGTCAGACCTATGGGCTGATAGGGTTGAGTATCTAGCAACCCTTCTTTCGCAAGCCTAGACACAATTTTGTTGGCAGTGACGTGCGTCACGCCAAAATGCTTGGCCAGATCACGTAGCCGGCACTCGGATTGACTTTCGATCAAATCGAAAACAGCCTCGGTATAGTCCTCCGCTGTTTCCATAGCATGGTCACTACGAGTTCGTTGATGCTGGCGTGATTTGATGGTGTTTTTCATAACGCAAATGAGGGAAACGGAAGAACAAGGATGAAAAAGCGGCAATCGCTATATCGGCGCTGCGGCAGCTAGTACATATCCTCACTGCGCACCGAATACGTACAGTCTAACGCCAACCCTAAAATCTACAAAGAACAAGGCAGCGGTCCATGTGCTGTAAAATCATGTTTGATGAACATCTTGACACCAATGTAGCCATAGCTACAATAGAGAAGAACATGAGTTTAGAGAATCAAATAATGTGTGGTTCGATCCGTGTTCTAAAGGAAGGGAGCATGATGACACGATTTCGGCAGTCGGGGAATCTCGGTTTCACATTGGTAGAGCTATTGGTCGTCATCGCGATCATCGGCATTTTGGTTTCGTTGCTATTGCCTGCGATCCAAGCTGCCCGAGAAGCTGCACGTCGCATGAGTTGCCAGAACAACATCCGTCAGCTTGGTTTGGCGATTGCGAACTACGAGAGTGCCTTTCGAGTATTCCCACCCGCTTACCTATCCGACACGAGACACCCGTCGCGTGACCCCGTTACTTTTGATGGCCCCAACGGATTCGCTTGGGGAGCATTGATACTACCGCAGATGGAACAAGGAGCACTGTATCAAGGGTTAAACTTTTCTGTCGCCGCTTGGGCTTCCGTCAACATAGCTGGAACACGCACCCGATTGCCGATGTTTCTTTGCCCGTCCGCTTCGCAGAGCGACGGAGACGCGGTGATCAAGAATGAGGCCGGCACAGAGTTGGCGAGAATGGCAAGATCATGCTACGTCGTGAATTCGGGCCAGGATGAACCGTGGGGTTACTCGGTAGAAGACGTCTCGCGATTTGCCGACGGTCCTTTCTTTCGCAACGGACGAATCACGGTTAGTTGTTCCGGGCCGCGTTGTGGTCGCATAACCCGC
>Ga0315900_10005434_pt1 | contig 17509 bp, 3 predicted proteins | sample LakEriMetagenome_FD_203521 | JGI IMG/M metagenome (GOLD analysis project Ga0315900, IMG submission 203521) | Freshwater fungal communities from buoy surface, Lake Erie, Ohio, United States - Buoy 12 MA114 | ecosystem: Environmental > Aquatic > Freshwater > Lake > Lake biofilm | place: USA: Lake... | reverse complement strand
TTTCTGCGGTAAAGGCCAATACCCGCAGGGTTAATGGATGTTGCTGAGAAATCGGCACCCACTGCCCCGAATGCACCGCCAACTGCCTGACTGCGCGCTGTTCCAAACTGAAACTGCTGTGAGTAGCGCAATATCTCATCTTCATTTTGTGCGTATACATTCCATACACACATTAGGCTATAAAGTAGTAGAATATATTTTTTCATACGTCTGCTTTTTGATGAGGTTGTTATCTTCTAGGGCGTTGTGCACCTCCTGATGTGCCAGTACTACCTGAGGGCCTCATACCTCCACTGCTTGCCGGTGAGCCGAAGGTGCTGCGACCAGCCGGTGCTGCACCAGAACCCGATGGAAAAGTGTTTCTGTTATCGGGCTGATTAGCTCTCATGCGCATAGTATTATCCATACGTTGCACAGGAGCAGTTTTTGTTTCAGGTGTAGGAGATGGCATCATTTGCTGTTGCTGCACAGCTGCATCGTTCGATGGTTGATATGTTTCGTAACCTCTCAGGCGATTGGCATCGGATGTAGCAGGTACATACACCTGACGGCCGTTTACATCAACCAAACGTGGAGTAGAAGACGATGCCGGCCTCATGCGCTGTTGTTCATTAATGGGTGTTGAAGGTGCCGTATTGGTATTCGCATCGGGGATAGTTCGCATTTGTCCGCTAGCTGCGGTTGACGGATTAAACGATGATCCGCCTCCGGTATTTTCCTGCCTTGGACGTTGCTGTGAGGGTCGAGATTCATCGCGGCCATTCGGTGCCGGAACGGGATTGTTCCACCAACCCGGACCCCAGCCCCACCAGGGATCATAAAAGCCCGGTCCCCACCCTAGCCAAGGGTCGCCCCAGCCCAGCCACATCGAACTTTGCCACGGACCTCCCCACTGCCATGATGGTCCCCACCACGAGTTCCAGCCACCCCAACGGTTGCGGTTCCAGCCTAATCCGTTATTCCATCCAAATCCTGAATTTAGCCCCCATCCAAATCCGTTGTTCCAACCCCATCCGGGAGTAATTCCTACGCCCCAGTTCCAGTTCGAATTGTTCCAGCGTTCAAGTCTGCGTATGCGCCTGGCTTCACGCTGTGTTTCGCGTTCGTCAAAAGGTGGTGGTGTAGTTGATGTATAATATCCCGATAACCACGGCTGTGCTTGGTACATCGAATCCCAATATGCTTTGTATTGCGGGTAATGAACTTCGGCCATGGGATTGGCTGTGCTGTTGTCATCATTAATCCTATTGGTAGGTGCTCCGTATCGGGGCGGATTTGCCTGCAAAATGGAATCAACATCTACCTTGGGTATAAGCACCGGTTTTTCACGGTTTGCTTTTCGTGAGTAATATACATCGTCTGCTGCATTCGGCATAAAGTACATTACATTGCACGAACTCGTAACCACGATGCCTATCAGATAAATGAGCTTTTTCATACGTTGCAATTTAAGAATACCTGTACAAAGTAACGGTGAAAAACTATTTTTGTCACCGGTTTCTTGTAATTGACAAATACCGTTCCACAATTGAACTAACCTGTAATGGACATTAAAAAAATTAAACGCAGCGAAGACTACTCAGCCTGGTACAATAACCTGGTAAAAAATGCCGACTTGGCCGAACACAGCGATGTAAAAGGATGCATGGTGATAAAACCCTACGGCTATGCTATATGGGAAAAAATGCAGCACGAGCTGGACACACGTTTCAAAGCCACCGGACATCAAAATGCCTATTTCCCCTTGTTTATTCCCAAGTCCTTTTTTAGCAAAGAAGCCAGCCATGTTGATGGCTTCGCTAAAGAGTGTGCAGTGGTTACCCATTACCGGCTAAAAGTAGATGAGCAGACCAAAGAAATAGTAGTAGACTCCGATGCGCGTCTGGATGAAGAACTTATTGTGCGCCCCACATCCGAAACTATAATATGGAACACCTACCGCAGCTGGATTCAATCGTACCGTGATTTGCCCATACTGCTCAACCAGTGGGCCAATGTAGTGAGGTGGGAAATGCGCACACGCCTATTTTTACGCACGTCTGAATTTTTATGGCAAGAAGGACACACCGCCCATGCCACGGCCGAAGAAGCTGTAGAGGAAACCAAACAAATGCTGGATGTGTATGCCGACTTTGCCGAAAACATACTGGCCGTACCCGTAATACGTGGAGTAAAAACTGCCAACGAGCGTTTTGCAGGTGCAGTAGATACCTATTGCATTGAAGGATTGATGCAAGATGGCAAAGCGTTGCAAATGGGAACATCGCATTTTCTGGGACAAAATTTTGCCAAAGCATTTGATGTGAAGTTTTTGACTAAAGAAAACAAACAAGAGTATGTATGGGCAACATCCTGGGGGGTGTCAACCCGCCTGATGGGAGCTTTGATTATGACCCATTCGGATGACGATGGACTGGTATTGCCACCCCGACTGGCACCCATACAAGTTGTAATTATTCCGATTTACCGCAAAGATGAAGAACGAGTAGCTGTTATGGAAAAAGCCGAACACATCAAAAAACAACTGGTGACCAAAGGCATGAGTGTGAAGCTGGATACACGCGACCACCTTTCGCCTGGATTTAAGTATGCAGACCACGAACTGAAAGGCGTACCGGTTCGCATAGCCATAGGTCCACGCGATGTGCAGAATGAAACCGTGGAAGTAGCCCGAAGAGATACCAAGGAAAAACAGAGCATGAGCATGATTGACCTGGATACAAAAATTGAACACCTGCTTGAAGCCATACAACAAAATATTTTCCAAAAAGCGCTTGATTTCAGAGACGAAAATATAACGGCTGTAAATTCGTGGGATGAATTTAAAACCGTACTTGAGACCAAAGGCGGATTTATTGCTGCACACTGGGATGGAACTTCCGAAACAGAACAGAAAATAAAGGATGAAACCAAAGCCACTATTCGGTGCATTCCTTTACATCAAACTACTGAAACAGGAAACTGTGTGTACAGTGGACAACCAAGCACACAACGCGTACTGTTTGCCAGGGCGTATTAGATCAGTTCAAAGCCTTTTTCATGGTATGCGTTCGTATGTATGAAATCGGTGAAACTATTTCTATTTTCGTTATATGAAAAACACACGCATTGCCATACTTACTTTGCAGTTAGTACTAAGCGCTTACCTATTTGCGCAACCCGGAACAGCATACCTAACCCCAGTTAAGTCTATTGCCGCAAATGAAGTAAACGTTGAGGTTCCTCTCAAATTCAGCAGCTTATTTCCCTCATCCAGAAAGTTGACTGTGCCGGTTGGATACAAGGTGCGACTATTCCATATCGGAGGACTTACCAAGCCGCGATTTATGAGCTATGATGCCAATGGTGTGCTGCACGTGGCCGACCAAACAGCCGGTAAAGTATTTGCACTACCTGATAAGAACAATGATGGCATAGCAGACACCATCATTACTGCGGCTGATAACTTCAGCATTTCGCACGATGTGAAATTTTATAAAGGGGCCATGTATGTGACCAACGAAAGGCGGGTGTGGAAACTAACCGATACCAACAGCGATGGCGTGTACGAAACCCGAACCGTTTTTATTGATAGCATTGCCGAAGGCGCCACACAGCCCGGTGGGGGCCACCGAACACGTACATTGGTATTTGACAGCGTAAATGCTAAAGCATATCTCTCTATCGGGTCATTGTGTAATGTGTGCCGTGAAGAATACCGTGCAGTTATTGAACGCTACAACGATGACGGAACCGGTCGTGAAATTTTTGCTACAGGTGTACGCAACGCAGTAGGCATGGATATACAACCTACAACCCGAAAGATATGGGCAAACAACAACGGTAGCGACCGACAGGGAAATGAAATACCACCCGAGTGGATTGATGTGGTGCGTGAAAATGGTTTCTACGGATATCCGTTTGCATACGGCAATCAGGCGTGGTTTAATATGAACGCGCATCCGGATTATCAGGCGTTGCTGCCTATCACAGCTACTGATAGTGCCAAAGTAAATAAAATGATTCAGCCGGCTGCCCTCATCAGGTCGCATACAGCTCCTATGGCGCTGCACTTTTTAAATGCATCATTTCCCGACTCCATGCGCTACGGAATGTTATCGGCACTGCGTGGGTCGTGGAATGCCCCCGGCAATCACCGTGGCTATAGTGTCATTTACCTGCACTTAGATGGGCCAACCGATACCGTTGTAAAACACGTTTCAACTGTAGTAAGCGGTTTTTTAACTGATAGCGTGAACAGGGTGTTCTGGGGACGACCCGTAGGTATTGCCACTGACAACAACGGACAAATCATGATTAGCTCAGATGAAGGTACTGCGTGCATTCTTCAGGTATACCGTGAAATTGCTACTGGAATGTCCGAATCCAACATTGGGGATGAAACATTATCTATCGTTCCTAATCCGGCTAGCGAATTCATTACGATTCAAACAACTCATCCGATTGACTATTTAAAAATAGTTGATACTAGCGGCAGGTTGTATCTTCAAGCCACATCGTCCCAAATAGATATACGTACACTCAAAGCAGGAAGTTACATCATACTGGCACGTACCAAGTGTGGGCAAGAAACTTTTGCCAGTTTTATTAAGCAAGACTGATATAAGCTGTGTACTCTTTTTGAATCGCTGTTCTGGGTAAATAGAAATTCTATACATCGAACTATATACTAATTCAGTAAGCTAGTACAATTTTTACATTTTATTAGACGTACGTGCTTTGCTTTAGCACCAATCAAGAGTTGAGAATAACCAATTGGTCAAATCAGATTCGATACATGCTAATTAAACCGCGTTAGAGATAGCTGCAAGTGCCGACTTCGAATAGCGTAGCCGATTGCTGCGACCAAGGCAACGACCAACTACACTACTCGCTTTATTATTTACTTAAACGATAAACGCTTACTGTACAAACAACAATTTGGTAGTGATATGTATTTATCATTTGCACTTCCTGCGAACGCTCTTGTATTAAATTCATAAAGCAGAGTGTATGGCAATTTTGCAACCCGAAATAGTTATATCACATAAGTAGCACTTGTATGGAATCAGGTGTAAGCACGACTACAACTGTATATAAATACAGACAGATCGTATTCTATCAATCCAACCTGACGCATCTGACCGTATTCATTTTTGGCATTAATTCATTAAAAATGCATTTATAAAGTGGCGTTTTTACGCATACTCACCAAATTTAAAATAAACATAAATTACACATAATCAATATACTAATAGCAATATAGACATAAATCTATATCTTATTAATACAATATTAATTTGTATTAGCAAATTTTAATGTGTGATTTTTATCCTAATTATATTGATTTGTGTATAACGCTTTTTACTGTTGATAAGTACTAAGTATAAAACAAACGCTATGAAAAAAACCGTACATGCATACAGGCTGAACTTAGAGACAGGCAACTTTAGCCTACAACACAAACTCCGAAATATTAAAACAAAACAATATATGAAAATGGAAACACTACTTACATTCCCTGGCAGATGTATGCATGTGATTGCAGAAATGCTAACCATGCTTATGGCATTCGTTCCCTATCAGACAAAACGTAATCTCCGATATACGATTGCGAGAACTCTCGGTGTACTGGTTTTTGCTACCTGCATAACACATGATGTTTTTGCGCAAGCATCCATTTCCAATTATGCATTTACTACGGGAACTACCGGTTCACTCGCAGTTGATGCCAACTCAAACGTGGTTGACATGTCAACAGGTACAACGGATTTGGTTGGTCCATCTATAGTGAATGGAAGTTCTGAGTTTATAACGTTATCCAATTTCTCATTTTCATTTATGGGTACACGTTACACTCAGTTTAGTGTAAACAACTATGGTGTGGTTCAATTGGGTTCAGGTGCCATAGCATCCAACGCATATCTGCCTACCACAAGTAATACTTTAGCGGCATTTGCGCCAAGCAGTGTTGGCGGAAACTCCGGGAGCATGTCTACTTCCTCAACCGGTAAAATTCATTACAAAGTAATTGGCGCGTTTCCAAACAGGTGTTTGGTAATCGAATTTTTAAATATGCGATTATCACAAGCGTCAACTACTACAACTGCATCGAATTTATGTACATGGCAAGTTAGGTTGTACGAGGGCAATGGCATGGTAGAATATATGTACGGTAATATGTTTGTAGACAATACTACTAACCTGGGTAACTTTACTGCAGGCATAGTAAGTACTACCACCGTTCATCAGCTGATTAATTTAAATACCAACACTGCAGCTGTAAATGCACCATCGGTAAACACCCAATCGGTAACTTATACGTCTACAGGAAACATTAGTTCACTTCACAGTACTTCAAATCCAAACAGACGATTTTATAGATTCACACCTTCAGCACCTGCTACACCTACAGGCCTTACATTTTCTAATATAACCGGTGATGCTATGATTGTAAATTGGAACGATATAGCTATAAATGAAACCGGTTACGAGATATTCGTCTCAAACAATGGTGGAGTATCGTATGTATGGTTAGCTTCAACCACTGCCAATATAAGCACATACAACGCTGTAAATTTACAGGCGGGTACTACCTATAACTGGGCCATACGGGTGCGTAAAGAGAGCTATGGAACAATACTAACCGGTACACAAGCCACAACAGGGGCATCGACTATAACTGCCACTACTGCTGGAGGTAATTGGACATCCCCCACAACCTGGGTAGGTGGTGTAGTGCCTGGGGTGAGCAACAATGTGAGCATACCGAATGGATCAACTGTAACTGTTGATGCTACCAATTTATATTGCCGCAACCTATCTGTTGGTGGAGGCAGCAGCGGTACACTTCAATACTCTGAAGCAGTCTCTGCATCATTATTTGTAGTGGGAGATGTAACGGTAAATGCGGGTGGTAATTTTACAGCAGGTTCAGGCACTTTAACAAATCATACATTGGTAATTGGAGGATTAAATACCAACCAGCTTACCAATGGTAATTTAACAGTTAACGGGACTTTTGATATGAATACCTCGGCTGCTGTTTCAACTACATTTGCCGGAAATTTAGATGCGACCATATCCGGTTCAGGAACAATAGATTTTTTCTCTATAACGGTAAACAAAGGAAATTCAGGTTTTCATTATACCCTGAATCCAACCTTATCGTGTAATTCGGTCATCACAATTGCTGCTGCAACTGGCAGTGTCAACAGATTAAATCTAGCCAGTGGCACTTTTCAGCTAAATTCAGCATCTACGTTAAGCGTGTATGGGGGTAATCAGGCAATTTGTTCCGCTTCTGCCAGACTATGGCTTAACAATGCCGGTGCTACCATCAGGCAAAACGGGGCCGGTACTACATCCAACGCAGGTAGTCCCAGCATGTCGGGCGAATTGAGAATTGATAACGGAACATTTGAATATGGCTCGGGGAATAACACATTTTCTATTCTTACCGGTGCTACTTTACGCATGACTGGCGGAACCTTAAATATGTTTGGTGCTATCTCTTTTTTATCATCGGCAAATACTCAGTTTTTACTTAGTGGGGGTACCATAAATGTAGATGCTAACATTCCTACAGCCAATCAAATTAGCACAGGCACCGCTATGTTTTCTATAGGCACGTTCACCACTGTGCTCTGGTCGGGTGGAACAGTCAACATCATAAATCCGCACAATGTGGCAGGTGGTAATGCATGGACTGCATCTTCAGGTGGCAGCAAGGTGATTACAGGAGGAACCTTAAATATTGGTAATGGTTCATCTACAGTAAGTGGCGGAACATTTGGTACGTCTGTAGGTTTTGGTTTAACAAGTACGATGCCTGTTTGGAATGTAAACATAAACAATTTAGCTTCAGGAACGAATACTCGTCAGGCAAGACTTACCGGAAACTTTGTGGTAGCAAATAACTTAACCGTAAGCACAAATGGTGTGTTAGCGTTAGGTCAATCGCTGGCCACCAATACCCTCCAAATTGGAGGTAATGCAACTGTAGCCGGCAATATAAACGGAAATGAGATAGGTTCTATTTTTGTTTCGGGAACGCTGTTCTTTGCTGGCAATGCTCTACAAACACTTAGCATACCGGGTACAATTACCAACGTCAGAGTCATACAACTTCGAAACCCTTCAGGTTTAACACTCGCAAATGACTTAACTGTAAGTCAGGCAGTATTGGAAACCGGTGTTTTAAACAACTCATCAGCTACACTTACCTTAGGCAGATCCACATCCGGTGATGTACCTACTATTACTATTGGATCCGGATTAAATACTTTACCCGCAGGTAGTTTTTCTGTAACACCTACGTTTGTCATCACAGCTGGTAATTATAAATACACGTACAATCAAACCAATCATGCGCTTACTCAGGGTGCATACAATGAAGTGCCAGCCGGAGCAACACTATCGGTAAGACAATTTGCGATAAACAACACCAGTGGTATCACTTTAACCAAATCAGTAACGGCAGATACTACCATTATGACTGCGGGCAATATAACGCTTGGGTCAAACGATTATCAGTTTGGTACATCAGCTACTACTCCCGGTTCTTTCACCTATACAACAGCAACCGGTGGTTTTATGGTGACCAATGGTACCGGAAGGGTAATCAAATGGATGGGAACATCAGGCTTATCCACAACGGCTACTACTGGAAGTATTGGCCACTTCCCTATAGGCTCAGGTGTAAATAACCGTAATGCGTTTATATTTTTTTCAAGTTCTTCAGCGTTAACAGCCGGTGGAAGATTTGCAGTAAGGCATGTTGAAGCAGCGGGTTCTACGGCCATAACCAGTTACACAGATGGTACATTAACCGGTGTTGACAGGCGCAGTAATTCATCGTGGGAAATTACAACTCCAACAACTCCCACTCTAGGTGCATTTACAATTTCATTGCGTATTCAGGGTTCTAATCTACTCCATGCTACAAACTCATTAGCCAATGTCACACTGTCTACTGCAACGGGTATAGCAACGGGTACCTTTGGTTTAGGATCAGGTTCGAGTAAGATTGATCCCATTGCCAACCGAACAGGTATATCGTCCATTACTAACTTAACCTCAAACCCCTATTATTTAGCTGCCCCCACATTAAATTATACGGAGGGTAAATCCGTAATAGTTTCTGCCACCAGCGGTAACTGGAGCAATACTGCAACCTGGCAGGGTGGAGTGGTACCTACCGCCAATGAAGATGTAATAATACGATCGGGACATAATATAACGCTAGATGCCAATGGTGCAGCCTTTAATTTTACCATACAAAGTGGAGCATCGCTCACAGCCAATGCCAATACATTGACCTGTGGCCCGGCAGGTGGCGGATATGTATTATTTGACAACTACGGTACTTTAAGTATTGGTGGTGGTCAAATTGACGTAAACGGAAACATGATAATCAATAACGGCAGTGATTTTATTATGACTTCAGGCAATTTAAATATTGACGGTAATAATGGAACAATTGCGGGAAGTGTGCAAAATAGTTATGATTTATTTTCAATTGGACGAAACTTCCCTACCTCAATCACTTACTCAACAGGTAATATTGTGGTTACCGGTGGTACTATAACTATTGTTGACCCACCTATAGATGGAAGTGCTAATTTAGCATTTGCATACAGATCGGGATCACCACACAATAACTGGGCAGGAAACACCTTGCGATTAGGTGGCAGCACCGGCATACACAAATCTGGCCACACCAATGGATTTATGGTGGGTACGTATATTAGTTCGGGAAGGCTGCAATTGGGTAACATAGTTGTAAATGGAGGGAACCTGGGTAATGCTACCTTAGGTGGCAGGTTTGTTTCAACACCTACAGGCTCATCATTAGGTTTTGATTGTATAAACCTGACGGTAAATGCGAACTCGGAACTAAGACAGCCTAGTACTAGCAGTGAAAGTGTGAACGTGGCAGGGAACTTGGTAAACAACGGTTTAATAAGTATACAAACAACAAGTACTTCTGAAGGTTTACGCTTATGTATGTTGAGCGGATTTTTAGAAGTTGCTTCAACTTTTAACCAAACTATAAGCGGCACAGGGGCATGGAGAAATGTAATGCCGGCTGTGCCAAGCGGATTTAGTAGTGGCACGAACTATCAAGTTGGTGATGTATTGACATTAACAACTGGAACTTTTGCTACACCTTTACGCTTTAGTATAACATCAGTTTCTGCGACCGGTGGAATTATTGGATGGGCAGTTTCTGATCCAGGATCGGGTTATACTGTATTACCTAGTACCTTTACACTTACAGGTGGAAGTGGTAGCGGAGCAACCGTATCAACATTAGTTACCACCAATATTCCTCCAACAGCCAGTGTAAGTTCACTTATCGTTAACAATGCATCTTCCACCGTTGGTAGTGGTGTTAGCCCTATTAGCTGGGGTATAAACAACTTTTTTATAGGTAATAATTTAACATTTACAGCCGGTATAGTTGATATTGGTACAAATACCATTACACTAGGTACGCAAGACCCGATTACACCAACTAGTAGAACACAAATGGGTAATATCGGTTTTACTGCTGGTGGCTTTCAAATGACAACCGGTGCAGTAAGAAGGGTTTTTAGTAGCACATTACCCATTACAGCGGGTACAAACGTTGGACTATTTCCTATTACACAGGGAGTCAATAACCGTAACTTATGGTTAGCCTTTAGCTTATCAGGAGCACCTAATGCTGCAGGTATAATTAGTGTTGGCTATAACAATGCTTCAGGTTTAGGCAGTATTTCAAGTCCATTCTCGGAAAACACCATTACGTATAACAGACGCACTAATGCCACCTGGACAGTTTCCATACCCAATGCCCTTACATGGACTTTCACACCAACCATTAACGTACGTTTAGCAGGCACAGGTATCATTAGCCCAATCAGCGTAGCAGGGCTTAATTTAATAAACAATGCATCAGGAGGTACAGCTGCACCGGGCGTCTATAGTGCTGGAACGGGCAGTACTGCCGCCCCTCAGGCAAACAGAATTAACATACCTTACGCCAACTTAGCCAATACGTACACCATAGGCGCAGCCAGTGATAACTTGGCCTTTGAGGCTGTTGCTGACGGTAACTGGGGCGACCCGGCCACATGGAATACCGGAACCGTACCTTCTGCAACGGATAACGTAACTATCCCCTCTCCTTTTACGGTTACCCTTGCAGGCGGAACTCCTCCTTACGCTTGTAATAATTTAACAATTAATAGCGGTGGTACCCTGATTGCAAATGCCAATACATTAACCATAGGACCGGCAGGTGGCGGAAACAGACTCTTTAACATGGCAGGCAAGTTAGATTTAAATGGAGCAACCATTAATGTTAACGGCCGTATTGACATGCCAAATGCAGCAACTACCGTATTTACCTTTACCAGCGGAACTATAAATGTAGACGGAAATGACGGAACATCTCTAGGTAGTGTTACCAGTGGAAGCACGTTGTTTAATGTGGGTGCAAGTATTACCAATAATGTCATTGGCGGAAATATAACCATTGTCGACCCCCCATTTACAGGTTCAGGCAGCTCATTGGTTGTGGGTACGAGCTTTGTATGGCCCAATGTAAACCTGACTATTGGCGATGGCTCCAGTTCAAATCCCTCAACCCATACCTCTGGGTTTATTATTAATACAAGTTCTACACGTTTTGGTAATATTACCATTAACGGAGGCACGGCTGCCAGCAGGTGGGCGACAATAAATAACACAACCTATACTACAGCCAACCTGACTGTAAATGGAGGTAGCCAATTACGCATAACAGGCACCTGTGGTGTAGCGGGTAACGTGATTAATAATGGTACGTTAATAACCACGGGTACTCTGCAGTTTTCACTATCTGGAAACACTGTTACCTCCGGAGGCCAGTCAGCAACCGGTAGCGGAGTTTTCAGAAACAATACACCTACTGCCACAGTTAGTACAGGTGGTACAGGTTATCTTGTAGGTGATATTTTAACCGTAGGCGGCCTAGGAGGCACACCAATACAACTTACTGTTTTAGCTGTATCAGCAGGTGCTGTAACATCCGTGTATGTTTCTGATATCGGAGCGGTTACTTCTACACTGGGATCTGTTGCTCACCCCACAACAGGAGGCAGTGGAAGTGGTGCCGAGTTTACTTTAAATGGTGCAATTCCTTTTGCGTTGTTTACCAATTTAACGTTGGCTAACAACACTGCAGCCGGTGTTGATTTATCTGCTATCACTGGCAGTGTTAATCCGGCAAATGCTATGTCTACTGTATCCGGTTCCTTTAATATAGGTGTCACGCTGCTTGATTTGGGCACCACAAATTTTGTTATCGGATCCAGAGATAACAATGGTACCACACCACTATTTGCTTCCGGAAGTACTACGTACACACCTGGCTTGGGAAGGGTAAAAACTAGCGGTAGCTACTCAAGATTTTATAACAGTGCCGGCAGTGCACCTATATCTACTGCACAACATATTTACATATTAGGAACAGCTACCGATGCTCGGTATGCGGCCATTTATTTTGGTGCAACCAACTCCATTACAACAAGTGGTTTCATTTCAGTTACACATATTGACTCCAGCAACTTAAATACACCCACACCATTTACCGACTGCAGCGGCCTGTATACCATAAACAGGGTAACAGCGGGTTCTTGGACTTTTGCAACGGGTGGTGGTTTAACATTAGGTTCTAATGCTGTGGATTCGGCTAATATCATTTTATATCCTTACGGCATATTGCGACCGATTATTGCCACTGATGTTTTTGTAACCAACTCAACATCTACGGCACCTGGTAATTGTTCACCGGGAACAGGCACCACGGCTCAACCGGCAGCAGTAAGAACAGGACTAAACAGTACACAGTTTAACAGCACGTATTATGTAGGTGCCGATGCAGCTAACCTCTCGCTAATTAGATCAGTAGCTTCAGGCAACTGGAACGATCCGAATATTTGGGATGGCATGGCTGTTCCTACATCCAGCGATAATGTTAGAATTGCATCAGGACACACAGTAACATTAAATGTGAACGGAAATGCCATCAGCTTGAATGTGAATGGTGGAGGAGTGTTAAATGCAGCTTCTAATACATTAACACTTTCAACTAACCTAATAGTAGGTGGTACAGTAAATTTCTCGGGCTCAACAGTTAATATAGCCGGATCTGGTGCAGGTAATGGTATCAACATATTAAATAACGGAGTTTTAAATATTTCGAGTGGTACTGTTAACCTTGGACCGGCAGGCGGAGGCAACAGGACACTGAGCCAGGCTGTAGGTGGAACCCTTAATATTACCGGAGGAACATTAAATGTTAACGGGAATGTTTTGTTCAGTGGCGGCAGCTTTAGCATGAGCAACGGCAATTTGAATGTAGACGGGAACAGTGGTTCATCGGCTACATCGGTAAATGCCTCAACAACCAGTTTATTTAACATAGTCACCACTTTAGGAGGTACCGTTAACGGAGGTACCATTACCATTGTTGATCCACATTTAGATTTGGGCGTTTCATCAACTTATGCATTCAGTTCATCTGCAAACACCATGAACTGGGCAGGAAACACAATAAACTTTGGTAACGGTATCAGTTCACAATCCTCATCTAAAATAAACGGTTTCGGAGTGAATATGAGTAGCAACCATCAGTTAGGTGATGTGAACATAAAAGGCGGTTCAGTATCCAGGCGTTTTGTGGCTATAGGTACCGGAACTTCATCTAATTTAAACTGTGTAAACATAACAGTAGATGCCGGTTCAGAAATAAGAACCTTTATAGATTTTGCTAGTACTACATCATTAAATGTTAGCGGAAATATAACCAATAATGGCACCATGCGTATATCCGGAACTCTTGCGTTCAGAAGGGCAACCAGCGAATTAGCTACCTCATCACAAGTCTTTTCGGGTACAGGTACATTTGAATCCAATAGTGCAAGCGCTGTAGTAAGTTCAGGCGGTAGTGGTTATGTGTTGGGGGATATACTAACACTGGTAGGCGGTACATTTACAACACCCGCGCAATTTGTGGTAACCGGTGCAAGCGGTGGGATAATTACTGCTCTGCAACCTTATGATTTAGGAGCGTATACGGTTGAACCTATATACCCGACAAGCTTCACAGGTGGTACGGGTTTCGGAGCCACAGCAACCATTTCAAATTTGATATCCATTGCCAGTATCGGACATGTAACCTTTTTAAATGGCAATTCATCCGGTATTAACTGGAACATAAATAATCTGGTAATACGAGGAACACTAAATTTCAGTTCTACCACCGGAGCTTTGAATATTGTAAATTTAAGTTCAAACACTTTAAGGCTTGGAAGCAGTCTTGCAGGTGCAGGTACTTTATCCTATATTTTAGGTGGATTTACAACTACTACCGGTAGATTTGGCCGATGGTTTACCACCACTTCTTTGCCAACAACAGTAACTGGAACAGGTCAATTCCCTTTTGTAAATGCTACCGGACTATCCAATCGACATAGTTATGCTTATTTTAACAGCGCCACTGCGTTAACCACTGCCGGCTACATTGATGTAAATTATGCCGATGCAATCGGTTTAGCAACCATTACCCCATTTACAGATGGGACTGTTAACGTTAACAGAGCCAGCAATGCAACGTGGACGTATTCATCAAGCACATTGCCGGCACTGGGTACCGGAAATTCGATTTCTATTGCTGTCCGAGGTGACGGCATTCCTGCAACCATTAATACTCTTACAGACATCAGACTGACACAATCGACCGGTGCTTTGGGCACGCACATAAATGGTACAGGAAGCATTGCTGCACCTGTAGCAGGCAGAAACTATACAACATTAAGCGATATTTTTACAACACATGTTTTTTCTGGTAATGCAGCTAACTATGCTTTCTTGACGAGTGTAAATACCATAGCTAGTGGTAACTGGGGAGATAGCTCAATATGGAGTAGCAACAGTGTTCCGAATGAATTTAACAATGTTACCATTGGTCATCAGGTACATTTAACAGGAGGCACCTCTCCCTACAGTTGCAATCAGCTTTCAATTAATGGATCCGGTGAATTAATTGTAGGTTCTCCTAATACTTTAAATGTTACTTCTTCTACATCAGTAGCCAGCGGAGGCAATTTATTTATCAATGGAGGCACATACACCTCGAGTACAGGCAGTATAACAGGTGGATTAAGAATTGCAAGCGGCACCATTACATTTAACGGAGCAAGTTTGACAGGTTTAACATTAAACAACGGTGGCTCGTTTAACCAATGGGGTGGTACTTTAACTGTTGGAGCTGGCATAAATAATGCTCAATTAAATTTTGCCAGCGGTTCAGTGGATACCATAACAGGAGGAAACTTAAATGTTAACGGAAACCTGGCAGTTGCTGGTACTTTCGCTCAATCGGGTGGTTTTATATCAGTTGACGGTAATTCCGGAACTGCTGCAACTTCGGTTGTTGCCACTACAAGAATGGTTCAGTTTACCTCTGCGGTTACAAATATTAACTGTAATGGCGGTACCATCAGAATTGTAGATCCGCATCATTCAAGTATAGCTGCAGGCTCAACAACAAAAACACTTGTTATGTCAAGTTCAATAGCATCAACAACTGCATTTAGCGGCACCCATACTTTTGAGTTTGGCGATGGTGCCAGCGCCACACCGGGCAATGCAGATGGTTTTGTAATTGAAACGTGGCAATTATCAAGCAAGGTTCCTGTTCAAAATGTAACGGTTAATGCAGGTAACGCCACCGGAAGGTGGGTTTCAACATCTAATCAATCAGGATACGGAACACATATTAAAGGGACGCTTACCATCAATTCAGGTTCAGAATTCAGGCATACGAATACCTCTAATCCGGAATTTAATATAGGTGGAAATATTGTAAATAATGGCACATTAACCATCTCACAACCCTTTACTCTAGGTAATGCAACAAACTTAGGTACACTTGGTGCACAAACAATTTCAGGTTCTGGTATTTTCAGAAATTCAACTTCTTCATCAACAGGCAGCTTTGCCACAGTTACTGTAGATAATTCAAGTCCTGGAGGTGTAACACTTTCTACCCCGCTTAGCATCAGTAGCGCACTCACCATGACTGCGGGTATAATTAATACTACATCTACAAACCTGTTAACCTTAGGTACATCAACCGCTGCCGGTACGCTGACTTACACAGCCGGACAAATAGTAGGACCATTTGCCAGAACGTTTGCAGCAAGCAGAACAGCAACCGGTACATATACAGCAGTTACATTGTTCCCTGTAGGTGACGGAACAAACTATATTCCAATACATATTGATCCCACCACGACTTCGGGTGGGGCCGTTGTGATGCAGGGGCAGGCATTCAATACCAACAGTGGAACAGCGGGTGCCGGTGTGGCCAATCCTTTATCAACCGATCGCTGGGAAGCATTAATTAATTCAGGCGCTTCAAACCTAAGCAACTGCTTCATTGGCTTGAATGATGCGCAGATAGCTTCCGGAAATATTATCGTGCAGGCCACTTCAGCTAATGGAACTTACAACACCATTACTCCTACATCTACTGTAACAGTTGGTTCTTCGATAAGAACAGCCAGTGCAATTGCTGCTGCAAATTACTCGGGTTATTTTACCTATGCAGCTCGTGGGCCTGTGATCACTTCTTTCACACCAACGAGCGTTTGTCCTAATGTAGCAGCTACCATTACCATAACCGGAACAAATCTGGGGTCTGCAACAGAAGTAACGCTTAATGGAGAACCCTGCACTATTGTATCCAATACGGCAACTCAAATTGTTATAACAACAGATGCATCTCCACAGGCTGGAAATATTGTAGTCACCACGGCTGCAAACTCAGCAACCAGTCCTTCTGCATTAAGTCTGCTTTCATTACCTCCAGCTACCGCTACTGCAGCTAGTTCAACCACTTTCTGCCAGGGCGGCAGTGTAGTCATCAATGCAAACACGGGTACTGGTTTAACCTATCAGTGGAGAAATTCAAGCGGAAATATCAGTGGTGCTACGGCTTCAAGCTACACCACTTCAGTGGGTGATGCATTCAGAATAATTGTCACCAACAGCGATGGTTGCAGAGATACGTCTGTTGCCGTAAACGTAACAGTAAATTCCTTACCGATTGCAACAGCTACTGCGGGTGGAGCCACTACATTCTGCCAAGGTGGCAATGTTATCATCAATGCAAATACCGGTACTGGTTTAACCTATCAGTGGAGAAATGCTGCGGGTAATATCAGTGGTGCTACCAATGCCAATTATACCGCAACAGCAACAGGTGCTTACAAAGTGGTTGTAACAGACAATAATGCTTGTGTGGATTCCTCTTCTACAGTCAATGTATCTGTTAACTCATTACCTACGGCTACTGCTACTGCAGGTGGTTCTACTACATTCTGCCAAGGTGGTAATGTGGTTATCAATGCAAACACAGGTACTGGTTTAACCTATCAGTGGAGAAATGCTGCGGGCAATATCAGCGGTGCTACCAATGCAAGCTTTACTGCCA
>Ga0315900_10005433_pt1 | contig 17513 bp, 17 predicted proteins | sample LakEriMetagenome_FD_203521 | JGI IMG/M metagenome (GOLD analysis project Ga0315900, IMG submission 203521) | Freshwater fungal communities from buoy surface, Lake Erie, Ohio, United States - Buoy 12 MA114 | ecosystem: Environmental > Aquatic > Freshwater > Lake > Lake biofilm | place: USA: Lake... | reverse complement strand
TCCGCTCCATTCAGGCTTCGCCTTCATTACGCATTCATCGGCCAACCAAATGCAAAATCTAAATTTCAAATAATCTACTTTTGAACCGTACTAAGAATGGGGAGCCTTCAACACAATCAGCAGTGCTTATTCTGTTTTCATTGGTTAATGAAGCGAGGAACCAACATGGAAAATCCGGTTCAGCCTGCGAATTCAAAGCTATGAATCCTTCCCCGCAACGCACAACACAAACTCGCCCTTCGGCGTTTTTGTAGTGAAATGCACAAGCAACTCGGCCGCTGTGCCGCGAACGGTTTCTTCAAAGTGCTTGGAAATTTCCCTTGAAACCGAAACCTGGCGGTCTCCTGCGCCAAGGCTCTGCAATTCTTCCAGCAATTTGAGAATGCGGTGCGGCGATTCGTAGAGCACCACGGTGGAAGTGCTTTCCAGAATTTCCTTCAGCCGGGTCTGCCGGCCTTTTTTTTGCGGAAGAAATCCTTCGTAACGAAAGCGTTCGGTTGGAAAACCCGAACATACCAGCGCAGGAACAAAGGCGGTGGCACCTGGCAAACATTGTACTTCAATTCCTTCCCGGATGGCTTCGCGCACCAGCAGAAAGCCGGGGTCGGAAATGGCCGGCGTGCCGGCATCGGAAACCAGGCAGATGTTTTTTCCCTCCTTCAGCTGCCGGATAAAACCCGCCAGTTTCTGGTGCTCGTTGTGAATGTGAAAACTGGCCATGGGCTTACTGATTTCCAGGTGTTTCAGCAGCATTCCGCTGGTGCGCGTGTCTTCCGCCAGAACAAGGTCGCATTCCTTCAGCAGGCGGATGGCCCGCAGGGTAATGTCTTCGAGGTTTCCGATGGGGGTGGGAATGAGGAACAGCATAGACCGGTTTCGGCGGTGAAAAAGCACTTTTTTTTCAAGCTGAGTCCGGAAAAATTTGCCGGAAGCAATTGCTCCTCTACCTTTGCAAATAAGAATCATTCCTGTTTTGGATTCCATCAAAGAACTACTGCAGAGCAAAAACCTCAAGGCCTCCAGTGCCCGCATGCTCCTGCTGGAAAAACTCCGGCAGCCGCAGGGACATTTTTCTGCCGAAGACCTTTTTCAGCAGCTGCGCGAGAAACTTCCCGGCCTTTCGCTGGCCACGGTTTACAAAAATCTGGAGGATCTCCGGTCTGCCGGCATTCTGCGCCTGGTGGCACTGCCCGATCAGGTGCGGCAGTATGAGTGGGAGCGTGGTGATCACCTGCATCTGGTGGAAGGAAAATCACTCACCGATGTGGATGATGATTCTCTCTTCCGTGAAATCAGGAGTCTGATACATGAAAAACTGGGTCGGGAATTTGAAATAGAAAATATTGATGTTCAGGTCTTCGGCCGGAAAAAGCCAGCTTCCTGATTCTGAAATTTTAAACATAAAACTTCTAAAAATCGTTTAGTAACCATTATGAGTATTGTAAGAAAAAAGGCTCCTTCATTCAAGGCCGGAGCCGTCATCAACGGAGACGAAATTGTTCATAATTTTTCGCTCGACCAGTATCTCGGAAAAAAGTATGTGGTATTCTTCTTCTACCCGAAGGATTTCACCTATGTATGTCCGACCGAAATCCTGGCCTTTCAGGAAAAACTGGCAGAATTTGAAAGCCGCGATGTGGCGGTGGTCGGATGCTCAACCGACACTCCGGAAACGCATCTTGCCTGGCTGATGACTCCAAAGAAGAACGGCGGAATCGAGGGTGTTACCTATCCGCTGGTGGCCGATACTTCCAAAACCATTGCCGCTAATTTTGGCGTGCTGGCAGGAGAATACGGCTACAATGAAAATGAAGAAATGGTATTCGACGGTGTACCCATCGCCATGCGCGGTACTTTCCTGATTGACAAGGAAGGCGTGGTACGCCATGCCATCATCAATGATTTTCCGCTGGGCCGTAACATCGATGATACCCTTCGACTTGTAAAAGCGCTGCAGTATGTAGAAAAGCACGGGGAAGTTTGCCCTGCCAACTGGGATGAAGGCAAGGATACCATGAAGGAATCACGCGAGAGTGTAGCCAACTACCTCGCAAGCCACTGATCAGGTGATTATGAGTGAATATTGAAGGCCGGAAATCCGGCCTTTTTTATGAATAAAGCCGTCCTTGCCGGTATTTCTTGGAATTTCAAGCAGCTATCCGTTCTTTGCAGGCAGGACATGAAAAAATATTCTCTTGAAATTACGGTCTTCCTGAGCGGGGCCATCGTAATGATGCTGGAATTAACAGGCTCCCGGATTCTGGCTCCGTTTGTAGGAACTTCTACCTTTATCTGGACCAGCCTTATCGGGGTAATCCTGGCAAGCCTCAGCCTTGGCTATTACCACGGCGGCATAAAGGCAGATGAAGACCCCAGCCATAAAAGGCTGTCGCAAATCCTGTTTCTTGCGGGCGTCATAATCGGTACCGTCGCTGTGGTGAACCAGACCATACTCAGCACGCTGGTGTCTTCCCTGCCGGGCATACGCTGGACAGCCGCTCTTTCTGCCTGCATTCTGTTTGGCCCGCCGGCGTACCTTCTCGGAATGGTTTCTCCGCTGGCTGTGCGCATACGCATGACCGATGTAAAGACCTCAGGTTCTACCATAGGCCGGTTATATGCACTGTCTTCTCTGGGCAGTATTCTGGGAACTTTTCTTGTCGGATTTTATCTGACAGCCCTGGTAGGAAGCCGGAATATTCTGTTCATACTCTGCGTGATGAGCATTCTGCTTTCCGCCATGAATTACCGAAACAAGGAGCAGATCATGGCTCTTCTTGTTTTTATAGCCGCTCCTATGGTGAGCAGCTTCGGAAAATCCGGTCTGCTGAAAATCCGTGATACAGATTACAATGCCGTTCAGGTGATTACATCTCCTCATCCCCACCGCGATTCTCCCCTTTGCCGCATCATGAAGCTTGGTAATGAATACAGTTCGGGTATGTACCTCAATTCAGATTCCCTTGCTTTTCCCTATTCCAAATTTTACAAACTGATTTATCATTTCTCTCCCAATCCGAAAACGGCACTGCTTATCGGAGGCGGAGCCTATTCAGTTCCCAAATATTTTCAGGCACATGATCCCGACCTTCAGATGGATGTGCTCGAAATCGACCCTGCACTCACCAGCATCGCAGAGGAAGAATTCAATTTCCGGCAGGATGGAAAGAAAATCCCCATTCACGAAGACGGAAGGATTTTTCTCAACCGTAACACCAAAAAATACGATGCCATTCTGGGAGATGCCTATCAATCGCTTTTTTCCATTCCCTTCCACCTCGTTTCCGAAGAGGCTATCCGCGGAATGAATGCATCGCTTTCGGATAAAGGCGTACTCATTATCAACATACTTTGCCAGACAAAAGGACAAAACCGCGATCTTCTTCATTCTATGGTAAAAACCTGCCGGAGCATTTTTCCTTATGTCCGTGCTTTCAAACCAAGAACTGATCTGGGTGCAGAAAGGGTGCAGAACATCATGATTGTTTGCATGAAAACACCCAGTCCTTCGCTTCCGGCAGCCATTTCACCTGAAACCGCCTGGATGCTGCAACAGGAAATTGACCTCAGCGACATCGGCACCACGGAAGGCATCGTACTCCGCGACGATTTTGCGCCGGTGGAACATTACGCTGAAAAATTGCTGGACACCTATTACAGGAAATGAATCCGAGGGAAAATACCTATTTCCCTCAGCTCGACGGCATCCGCACCCTGGCGGTCCTGATGGTGATTGTAAGCCACTGGTACCGGGGTTCTGATCTACCGCTTCTGTACTACGGCGGGGCTATGGGGGTTGGTCTGTTTTTTGTCCTTTCGGGATTCCTGATTACCCACATTCTTCTAGGCCAGCAGGCCCGCTTTCAGGAAGGCGGAAGTGAGGTAAAATCCGCGATTCTGAAAACCTTCTACATCCGCCGTACCCTTCGCATCTTTCCTATCTACTACCTCTATGTCGCTGCCCTTCTGATGCTGGGCACAGGACAGGCTAGGGAAATCTGGGCCTGGCTGATTACCTACACCTACAATTTTCAGCTTTTTCTCACCAACCACTGGCACAGCGGCTATGTCGAGCACCTCTGGTCTCTGGCCATCGAAGAACAGTATTATCTGATTTGGCCGGCATTGCTGCTTTTTTGTCCGCCGCGTTACCATTTTCAACTGGTGACGGGGTTTATCCTGCTGGCCATGGGAACCAGAGCAATGCTGTACCTTCAAAATCCGGCTTCACAGTATAGTAAATTTCCTGTAAGTCAGTTTGATGGTTTCGGCCTTGGCTCTCTGCTGGCACTCCTATGGCGGAGGAACATTTACATTCCCTATGCCGGCTGGGGCTTCGTGCTGTTCCTGGGAATCAGCTTTTTTCTGAAGTGGAACCGATTCCATTTTCACGGAATGAGCTTTCTGGGTCAGGTTTTTCCCTTCTATTACCTCGGCTGTGCCCTGCTGATTTACCTGGCGGCCAAAAGTATGAGCGGACTGCCTGGCTTCCTGCTTGGAAATCCGGTATCAGTTTTTCTGGGAAAAGTGAGTTACGGGCTTTATCTCTACCACCTGTGCATTCCGGATTTATGCCGGTGGATTCTGCGAAAAACTGCAGCGGGTTATTTTTCTGAACCCATAATGTGGCTTTTATACAGCATTCTCACACTGTTAATCACCAGCCTTTCATGGTACCTGATAGAGCAGCCTGTGAACCGGCTCAAGGATCGATTTCATTATTCACTTAAGCGGGATTCTTAATCATTCCTTAAAACTGATTCTGAAAGGAATGCTGCAAATTGCGTAGTCAAAAGCCGGTATTGCAACAGGGCAGGGAATTACCGGTAAATTCTCTTTTGAGGCTGCAGAATTCAGGCTAATTTGCCCCTTATCAAAGACTTCCAGTCGAAATGGCTGTCTCTCTTCAAACAACACTTGCCGGGATTCCACTGGAATCCTGTCTGATGAACGCATCCGGGGTTCACTGTACAACAGAGGAACAATTGCGGGATCTCATTCAGGCGGATACTGGTGCTCTGGTCACCAAAAGCTGTACACTGGAATACAGGGAGGGAAACCCGCTTCCGCGCTATGCCAGCATTCCGTACGGAAGCATCAATTCCATGGGTCTGCCCAATCAGGGCATCCGCTACTACCTCGGTTTTATTGAAAAGCATCAGAAGGAAAGCGAAAAGCCCCTCATCCTTTCCGTTGCCGGACTCAGCCGGAAGGAAAACATGGAACTCCTCCGGATGGCAGATGCCTGTGAAAATCTTCCATTAATAGAGTTCAATCTATCCTGTCCAAATGTTCCCGGAAAACCTCAGACCGGATACGATTTCGACGAAACCCGAAGCCTTCTGGAAGAAGCCTTCACCGTGTGTCGTAAACCAATAGGAGTAAAACTGCCTCCCTATTTCGATATGGCCCATTTCGAGGGTATGGCCGGAATACTTCGGGCATTTCCACTGGCCTATGCCTGCTGTGTAAACAGCCTGGGTAATGGTCTCTGGCTGGATGTTGAATCGGAGACCGTTTCCATCAAACCCAAGGGCGGCTTCGGCGGTGTCGGCGGACTCTACATCAAATCAACCGCACTGGCCAATGTACGCATGTTTTCATTGCTGCTGCCCGGTACCGATGTGCTTGGCTGCGGTGGCGTTCAGACCGGCAAAGATGCCTTCGAACACATTCTCTGCGGAGCTTCAGTAGTTCAGATTGGTACCTGCCTATGGGAAGAAGGCGTTGCCTGCTTTACACGGATTGCAGGAGAACTGAAGGACATCATGGAACAAAAAGGATATCAGAACATCAACGAATTCAAAGGAAAGCTAAAAGAACGCTAAAAAAGCACTATGAATCTCCCCCAGTTTGCTCAGGCACTCTTCAACATCAATGCCATACGCTTCGGTGATTTTCTGCTGAAAAGCGGAAAACGCTCGCCGGTTTACCTGGACCTGCGCAGCATCGTTTCCCATCCGCAGCTGCTGCAAAATCTGGCTGCTGTGATGGCAGAGAAAATGCTGCCAGAGGTAAAGAGAGTTTGTGGTGTTCCCTATGCTGCCCTGCCGCTGGCGACAGCCGTTTCGCTGCAGACCGGCCTTCCGCTCCTCATCAAACGAAAGGAAGCCAAGGGATATGGAACCAAAAAAACCATCGAAGGGGAATTTGCCTCAGGTGATGAAATTCTGCTGCTGGAAGATGTGGTCACCAGCGGAGAAAGCCTGCTTGAAACCATCGCCGAACTGGAAAAGGAAGGTCTGAAAATCGCCCGGATCATCACCGTGGTGGACCGCGAACAGGGCGGTATGGAAAGACTCCGTAAAGCCGGCTACCGGGCCGAAGCCCTCGTGAGCATGTCTTCGCTGCTGGACCTGCTGCATCAGGAAGGAAAACTGGAAAAGGTGCAGTATGATGCTGTGATGGATTACCTTCAGCATCCTGCTCCGGAGCCTCTGCCTCCACCAAAAAGACTTCCGGAAAATCATCCGCATCCGGCAGCACAGCGCCTGCTGGACATTGCCCGAAAAAAGCAGAGTAACCTGATTGCCTCTGTGGACCTTACGCGCTGCAGCGAGGTACTTGCCTTTCTGGAAAAAACCGGGCATGCCATTTGCGCCGCCAAACTGCACATCGACATTATCGAAGACTTTTCGCCGGAGTTCATTCCAAAACTGAAAGCACTTTCGCTGGAAAAAGAATTCCTGTTGATGGAAGACCGCAAGTTTGCCGACATCGGCAATACCCAGCTGCTGCAGCTCCGAAAAGGAATTTTCGCCATTGCTTCCTGGGCCGATCTGGTGACCATTCACCTCATTGCAGGTGAAGCTTCATTAAAGGCCATTCAGGACTGGAAGGATGACAACAAACCCGCTCTGGTTCCCATTCTGGAAATGTCAAGCGAAGGGGCTCTCACAGATAAGCACTACATGGAAAACTGCAGCCGCTTTCTTTACAAATACACGGATGTGGCGGCGGTGGTTTGCCAGACTTTCCGTCCGGAACAGGGGGTGCTGAAGTTCACACCCGGAATAAGCCTTCGTGACAAATCCGACAGTAAAGGGCAGCAGTACAACGACCCTGAATATGCCATGAAAACCCTAGGCTCTGATTTCCTCATCATCGGCCGGGGCCTTTACGCAGCTGCCGATCCGGCGCAGGAGGCGAAAAAATACCTCGAGGCTGTGCGGGAGACAGGCTTTTTTGAAACAGAAGAATTCAACGCAGAAAAACAATGAAGGGAAACTGGCAGACGGTCGTGATTGTCGGCGCCCAGTGGGGCGACGAGGGCAAGGGAAAAGTGACCGACTATTACGGACCGCAAACCGATTTTGTGGTGCGCTTTCAGGGTGGCAACAATGCCGGACACACCATCGTGCATGACGGGAAAACCTACAAGCTGCACCTGCTTCCTTCCGGAGTATTGCACGCCCATAATCAGGTGGTGCTGGCCAATGGTGTGGTGATTGATCCGCGGGTTTTGCTGGAAGAACTTGCCCGGCTGGAAGAAGCCGGCATCCGCATTCAGCTCCGCATATCCGACCGGGCCCATGTTATTTTTCCTTTTCAGGTGCTGATGGACAGCGCCAGCGAAAGTGCGGGGGCTTCCAATAAATTTTCCGCCCTTTCTACCCAGCGGGGCATCTGGCCTACCTATTCCGACAAGGCTGCCCGGGTGGGCATCCGCATGGCCGACCTCATCAATCCCGAAATATTTGAAGAAAAGTTTGACCTGCTCTTCGAACTGCAGCAGAAAAAGCTGCGGCTGATTTATGGCACCGATGCGGAACTCGACCGGGATAAAATTCTGGCTGACTATCGCCGCTTTGCCGACCATTTGCGGCCCATGGTCTGCAATGTTTCGCTGCTTCTGCACGAGGCCCTGGAATCGGGTAAAAAAATACTGTTCGAAGGAGCGCAGGGCGCCATGCTGGATGTGGACCACGGACTCTATCCCTACACTACATCTTCCAATACCACCAGCGGCAGCGTCTGCACCGGAGCCGGTGTTCCTCCGCAAAAAATCAACCGGGTGGTGGCAGTGGTAAAAGCCTACCTCAGCCGGGTGGGCGGCGGCTACCTTCCCACCGAACTGAAAGACAGTCTGGGCGATGAAATCCGCGAGACCGGCGGCGAATACGGCACCACCACCGGCCGGGCAAGGCGCATCGGCTGGCTGGATCTGGTTCAGCTGAAAATGGCTTCCCGTATCAATGGTTTTACCTCCCTGGCCATCACTAAAATCGATGTGCTGGACAAGCTGAAGGAAATCAAAGTTTGCACGGCCTACCGATACAAGGGAGAACTGCTGCAGGATATGCCGGCCGACCTTTCGGTGTACAATGCCTGCGAACCGGTGTATGAAACTTTCCCGGGCTGGGAAAGTCCGAGTTCGCACATCCGGCACTACGATGACCTGCCGGAGAACATGCGGCGCTACATCGGGTACATCGAAGCCGCCCTGAAGGTGCCGGTTGAGCTGGTTTCCGTCGGGCCGGACCGCATGGAAACAATTATTAAACCATGAATCTGAAATCATCATGTCTGATCAATACAAGCAAGCCGGCGTCGACATTGAGGAGGGTAGCCGCGCCGTAAACCTGATCAAGGAAAAGGTAAAAGCCACCTTCGACCAGCGGGTGCTCAGCGGCATCGGCAGCTTCGGAGCGATGTTCGATGCCAGCTTTCTCAAAAACTACCGGCATCCCATTCTGGTGCAGAGCATCGACGGCGTGGGTACCAAAATCAAGGTAGCGCAGATGGCCGGGTACTACGATTCGCTGGGCGAGGACATTGTAAACCACTGCTGTGATGATATCCTTTGTCAGGGTGCCCGCGGCATCACCTTTCTCGACTACCTGGCCTTCGACCGCCTGAGCGCTGAAACCATGGCCGCCATGGTGGGCGGCATGGCCAAAGCCTGCCAGGAAGCCGGCATCGCCCTGATCGGTGGGGAAACCGCCGAAATGCCGGGCGTGTACCTGCCCGGTGAAAGCGACATTGCCGGCTGCATCACCGGCGTGGTGGAGCGCGACCGTATCATCACCGGAGAGAACATTCAGGCGGGCGATGTGCTGCTGGGACTTCCCTCATCCGGACTGCATACCAATGGTTTTTCGCTTGCCAGGAAAATACTATTTGAAAAAGCCGGCCTGAAGGTGGATTCGTACATCGGAGAAGCGGCTTGTTCCCTCGGAGAGCTGCTGCTTCGCACGCACCTGAACTACGCCCCGACGGTGCTGCCCTTACTGGATACCTTTGACATCAAAGGCATTGCCCACCTTACCGGCGGCGGCTTTTACGACAACATTCCAAGGGTATTGCCGGAAGGAACGGCCGTAGAAATTACCAAAGGCTCCTGGACGGAGCTGCCGGTTTTCCGCCTGATTCAAAAAATGGGTGAGGTTTCCTTTGAAGAAATGCACCATGTATTCAACATGGGCATCGGGCTGGTTCTGGTTGTGAAGGAGGAGGAAGCCGATGCTGTGAAGGCAGCGCTTTCTGCAACTGGTCAGGTATCTTTTTTTATTGGAAGGGTGAGAACAGGCCAGCGCGAAGTGCGTTTTAAAGGGCGATAAGACTCCACCTTCGCTGGTCTTTTGGCCAACGAAACGAAATAAATAATTCTTCTTACATAACGTATTGTAACTAGCGTAAATTTTTTTTCAAAAACACTAAATTTTAATTGCAACCAACAAAAAGAACATTTAATATTGGCATCGATATGTAAAAAGGATTCAAGCTTCGCCATTTTAAAAAGTAGCCTGAGTGCCCAACCTTCTTAAAAAGCCGTAAATTTATACAGATGAAAATAACTCAATTCAGCTTTTGTTTTTGAGGTAATATTCAGACTTAGTCCCAATTCGAAATCAAAATAATATAAATATGGAAATCGCTGGAAAATATCAAACGCAACATGGAGAATTAATTATTGTCCAAAATGGAAATAAAGTCACCGGTAATTATCAGACTAATGGTGTTTTTGATGGTCAAAAAACAAATAATATTGTTGCTGGAATTTGGAGAAATAAAGATAATTCTGGAAATGAGTATGAAGGGTTATTTGAATGGATATTTGATTCAGAGTGTAATTTTTCTGGAAAATACAAAACCGGATTGGATGATGGACCGATGAGAGGAAAGTGGGATGGAAAAAAAATGAATGATTCTAGCTCTGAACTCATTGAAATAGCAAGACACCTAGAAAAAGATGAATTTAAATATTTTGGTGCAGAAATCGCACTAAAAAAACTGACCAAACCTGAAGTTGAAGAATTACTTGATTTATTACAAAACCAAAAACTAACAACAAGTGATAATCGGTTTTTGAGTAATTACTATGATTCCTATACCTACTTCAAAGCAGGTATTCCAATAAATGAAGAAAGTGAATTTGTTAGTGATTTGGTCGATAATGATGCCCTATCCAATCCTGCGGAAATTGATTTCTTTGAATTTGATTCAGATGATTGCACTGATAAACCTATTTTTCGAAGTGATGAAATATCTAGGTTAATTTTTGAAGATGGCTTTAAATTGGTAACTGTTAGATTTGAAGATACCTACATGAAAGGCAAAGGATTATTCAATTCACCTATCTATCCAAGAGTTCAGTCCATTCCAATAATTGGATCAATTTTATTCAACGAATCAAACTATCATTTCTTAGATGGTTTCTGTCAGAGTACTGATACTGTACATAATTTCAATGAAGAAGAATATGAGCTTGAAACTACATGGGGCAACATGAAAGAAATGGAAATGGAAATTGGTGAGGGGGACGGAAATATTTATCAAACATATCAAATTCTAATTTATTCGAATGGATTAGAAATTGATTTTAATGACGTTTATGATCCGGATGAGATAAAGGAGATAATTGGACATGAGAACATGATAGTCTACTCAAATCGAGAAACAGATAAAATTAGTTTTGTTGAAGTGGAAGAAGATTTATCTCCAATTCAAATAGACGAAGAAATTGTTGATTTCGATTTAGTTGAAGAAAAAATATCGAATTTTAGAAGTAAATTATAATAGTAATTATTTATTAATTCTGATTCAAAACGATGAATTTTAATGATAATTATAGAATAGATTTAGAAGTTTCGTTTTACGAAAATCTCCAAGCCATCCTAATGGATGGCGTGCTGAATGTTTCAAGTACTGAAATAAAATCTTTATATGAATTTTGGAATTCGAACTTTAATTCATCTTCAATAATTAACAAATTTTTTCCCGGCACTTTTGTCAGTCCATTACAAAATTTACGTGACAATGTGATTTTTAAGGGTATTGATTTGCCAATCTGGTTTGGTGATTACAGTAAAAAAAAGATTGTAATCCTTGGAATTGACCCTTTAAGAAATAAAGATAATTTCAATCAAATAATAGATGCCGACTATAGAAAAGATGTAATTATTGGTACACCATATGCTCTTCATGAGGGCTTTTCCAGATCGGGTCCATGCAAAGGATATTGGACATTTTTGAAAGGATTGGTTGATTCAAATAATTTTGTTTATTGCACTGATATATTTAAGACATATTATTTTGATCCGGTTAAAAATATTCGAAGTTATAACGATGCTTCATATACAGGAAAACACAATACCTCTGTGCACATAAATATCTTGATGAAAGAGTTAGCTGTGATTCAGCCAGACTTAATAATTGTATATGGAAAAATTGCTCATTCTTTTTTGACAGGTAATAAATCTCCTAAAATTAGTCAACATTTAAATCAAACTAAGCGAAATATTATTATTAATCAGAATTCTACTGATGTTATAACGGTACTACACCTTAGTAAAACTACAAGAGGCAAAAATTTTATTGATTTTTTTAATCAAAATAATGTTAACACCTTGGATTTTAATGCCGAGAACAGAGTTCATTGTGCTGAACTTTATTTAGAAATGTTAAAGAATCAAAGAATCATCTAATTGGTAATAAGGCATTTTGGTTTCGTAGGTCTTTTGACCAACGAAACGAGGAATTGCTTGTTGGTTACAACACCAACACGGACCAACGAATCGGGAAGGAATAGCTTGCTCGTGACAACACCAACAAGGGCGAAATGATTCCCTTGCCTTCCGCCCGCGATTGGAGCGGCTTGGTTGCGCCGCAGGCGGAACGGAAGCGTGAGCGCACCCACGGAGAGCGCGCAAGGCGGCCTGATAACGAAAATCATCATCCCCGCCTTCGCTGGACTTTTGGCCAACGAGTTGAAGTCTTAAAAACCCTGGTGGCGACAAAAGATACAGGAGCGGATATTTCATTTTTTTTAGAAAGAAACCCTTCTAAATTTGTAATTAGTTATTTTGAAATGAATAGTCTTTCACTGCCTGAACTTAAATCTGCATTTCCGGAAGAATGGATATTGCTCGGAAATCCGGTCATGGATGAAAGCGGACTTGAACTGCTTTCCGGAATTCCGCTTTTTCACAGCAAAGACAAAAAAGAAGTTTGCTACATCGGAAGGGAAAAAACTGCTGGTTTCGATAAAATCACCCTGATTTTTACGGGTTCATTCCGGCCCTCCCGAAAAATCACCGGGATTTTTAACCGGGTAAAAGGATGAAATTTCCTTTCCTGCGCGATCCTGAAAGTGGTTTGATTCTGGTTAATATTGAAATTGATTTCCGGTTTGAACTAAAAATGGTTCTCGATACCGGTGCAACCCACACAACCATAGACAGTAACGCACTTTACCTGCTGGGGTATGATTTGCAGGAGAGTATTGGAAGAGTAGAAATAGAAACGGCCAATGGAATAATTGAAACGGATGTTTTTGAGCTTGAAAGCTTTTCTTCGCTGGGTCAAATGAAAAAGGGCTTTCAGGTTCAGGTTTATGATTTTCTTGCTCATGGCATTTTCTCAGACTACAATGGGCTGCTTGGACTGGATTTTTTCCGGGGCCAGCATTTATGCCTCCATCTGAATGAGAATTATCTTGAAATAATTCAGTAAGATTTTGCAGGTCAGTTAGATTTCGCCGCCTTCGCTGGTCTTGCGGACAACGAAATCAGGGACCGGATATCTTGCTGTTAACAACACCAAACAAAGGCGGAGAGTGATTACCGTGGATTGAGGGTTTTATTAATCATCTTCACGATATAATAGCCCCTGAGTATCTGGCTGAGGTAATAGCTAAAGATCAATGCAATTCCACCATCTGCACGGTTCCCCAACAAAAATGAAACCAATAATGTCTCAAATACCAGCATTGCAATACTGACTTCCATCGGATTGTCCTTCGATAACAGGAGGAAAAGCCATTCAAAAATAAAGATCAAAACAGAAAAAAATGCACCAGCAAAAAGTCCAAAATAGGCCACCGCCAGAAAGGGTCCCGCCAAAAGTCTGATTAGCGAAAATTCAGTATTTGGAGGCAAATTGTACCTCTCAATTATCAGAACTGTAATGGAAATCAGAAAAACCGCGATGGCGGTGACCAATAGATTTATCCACAATGAGGAGATGATTTTAAATTTCAGGGAGTTCATTTTTGGCAAATATTTACTTGATCTGCCTAAAAAACGGATTGGTAATTAAAACAAAGACCAAATATTCCAGCAAGAGACGGATTTGCTCTCGCTTTGAAATAGTGTTTTGAATTCAAATAAGGACAATTTAAAAAAGATAATGTAAACCTACTTTCATTGACCTAATATCTTGCTGTTGACAACAGCGGCAAGGGCGGTGAACCCCTTGCCCTCCGCCCGCGATCGGAGCGGCCTGGTTCCGCCACAAGCGGAACGGAAGCGACAGCGTACCCGCGGAGAGCGCGAATGGCGGCCAAAAAAAACCACCCTTCCGGGTGGCTTTCTTCGGGTTCTGATGGTTTATTCTGATTTCATTCAGGCCGGTATAGTCTGCGGCCGGCATAGTTTCTGAAGGGCGCTTTCTACTTTTTCAAATCCGAAGGAACCGACCACCTTCTCCATTTCCTGCCGGATTTCGGCATTGCAGAGATTGCCGATGCTGCCTTCGTGGGTGTAGGAAACCTCTGCGGCGCTTCCCTGATAAGTACCATTCTGGATCTGCTCTCCTACGCTGCGGTAGGCATCACGGAAACTGGCTCCTTCTAAGACAAGCTGGTTTACAGCCTCCACGGAAAAGAGGTAGCGGTAGCGTTCGTCGCTGAGGATATCCGGATTTACTTCGATTTGCTCCAGGGCATAGCGGCTGATGTGCAGGCAGGCCAGCAGCTCATCGAAGGCTGGCATAAAACTCTCCTTAATCAGCTGCAGGTCTCGGTGGTAGCCGGAAGAAAGATTGCCGGTGATGAGGCTGATCTCGTTGGCAAGCGCCGAGAGTTTGTTGGCTTTGGCGCGGACGAGTTCAAACACATCGGGATTCTTTTTGTGCGGCATGATGCTGGATCCGGTGGTGAGTTCATCGGGCAGCTTCATGAAACCATAATTCTGATTGGTAAACAGGCAGATGTCCTGGGCCATTTTCCCAAGTGTACTGCCGATGGAACCCAGGGCCTGAGCCACCACCCGCTCGGTTTTTCCACGGCCGGTCTGGGCATAAACCACATTGTAGTTGAGGGTTTCAAAACCCAGCAATTCGGTGGTAAGACTGCGGTTGAGGGGAAAGGAAGACCCGTAACCGGCAGCCGATCCCAGGGGATTTTTATTGGCCACGCGGTAAGCCGCCTGCAGCTGGATGAGGTCATCCACCAGACTCTCGGCCCAGGAGCCGAACCAGAGTCCGAAGGAAGAGGGCATGGCCACCTGATAGTGGGTGTAGCCCGGCATCATCACATTTTTATGTTTTTCGCTCAGGGAGAGCAGAGAATCAAAGAGGGCTTTTGTGGCTTCCACGGTACCGGCGATGCGGCTGCGGATAAAGAGCTTGAGGTCCAGCAGTACCTGGTCGTTGCGCGAGCGGCCGCTGTGGATTTTCTTTCCTACCTCCCCGACCCGGCGGGTGAGCAGGAGTTCCACCTGGGAGTGCACATCTTCCACATCGGCTTCGATGCTGAATTTTCCGTCGCGGATTTCATCGAGGATATGCAGCAATTCTGTGCTGAGCAGACTGAGCTCATCCCTGCTCAGCAGACCGATGGTTTCGAGCATGCGGATGTGCGCCAGGGAACCAATCACATCAAACTCCGCCATCATGGCATCCATTTCACGGTCTTTTCCCACCGTGAATTTTACAATCTCTTTGCTTACCTCAAATCCCTTGGTCCAGAGTTTCATGGCTTCAGAAAGTGAGAATGGAATTGAAATTTTTTGAAAGTGCGCCCTGATTTTCCCGGCGGCCGAAATTTTCTTCCAGTCCGAGTACTTCCAGACCATTTACCGTAGCAATCGGGGTAAGCACTTCGGGTTTATAAATCTTGCAGGCTTCCAGCAGGAGCTTCATTTCGGTCCACATGTCACCATCGCCGAAGGGCTTATACACGTCCACGATGTTGTCAGTACCAAGGGCAACTTTGATGCCATATTCCAGCATTTCATCCACCGGCGTGATGGCATTGTGGCTGGGAGCCGGACGCTCCGTGCGGGGATGGTCAATCCAGGCCACCGGGCAGGAAATAACAGAGAGCTGAGCCTCGCGCATGAGCTCGTAAATCTGCTCTCTTTTCGCCTTCGGATGGGCTGCGACGGAAATGCAGTGAATGGCGGTTACCAGACCCTGCATGTCGTGCTCGATTACCTTTTTTGCCAGCAGTTCGGTTTCGCTTTCCTCATCGGTGTTGAACTGATCTACATGCACATGCACCCGTTTTCCGAGACGGCGGCCGGTACTCAGCAGCAGGTCAAGGTGTTCTTCTTCCCGGCCGGCATCCTTGGCCGGAAGACCGCCGATGATGTCGGTAAATTCCACAGCCCGGTCGAACCAGTAACGGGCTTCTTTTTCCAGCACGCCTTTCAGTGTCTGATTCACGAATTTCATGCGGATTTTGCTACCGTAATTCGTCCTGAGCTTTTCGGCAGCCAGGATGGACTTTTCACCGATGGCCTCATCCACATCGATGAAACTGCCGAATGCCTGCACACCCTGTTCAAGCATGAGCTCAGTAGCCTGCGCCATGCGCCGGTACACATCCTCCACGGAGGAGGTCCTCTTAAGGGTATCTACGATTTCCCACTTCTTTTTGAGGGGAGCGTAGATTTCCTTCACACTGTTTTCATCGAGGCTATACGCCCGGTCGAAGTGGGCATGGGTATTCACCCAACCGCCCTGTTGCCTGATGCCGGCCAGCAGTTCTTTTTTGAGGTTCATAAAAGGATGGATAAAAAAAAGGGCTTTCGAAATTGAAAGCCCTTTGGAATGAATGAAATTGCGTATTGAGGAAGGATGGCTGGAAATGCGCCATATGCCGGTCGCTTCTCCTGTGTTCAAATGTATTTCGCCGAGGGGTTAACATTTGAGAAACAAAACTAAGATGATTTTACATCATGGAATGTTAAGAAATTGTTACCAAAAGCGCCTGACTGATAACACGATATACTTCATGAAAAACCAAACTAAAACCTGCGGGGCTATAGCATCAGGATTAACTTTACAGATCCGACCCGGGTTCAGCAGCCATTTTTTCATAGACCTTTCGCAGTACAAAAGCGGGGAAAAACTTGTTCAGCCAGAAGCTCAATATTCCTTCGCGGCTCATAACCAGGCGGCGCTGCCTTTTTTCCAGTCCCCGGCGGATTTTCGCCGCCACCTCTTCCGGCTGCATCATTTTTTCCTCTTCCCGCGGAGATTCCTTCTGATGGCTGCCGTCTTTGGTAAGGGCATTTTCACGGATGCGTGAGGCGGTAAAACCCGGACAGGCCACCAGTACATGAACACCCTTTTTCAGCAATTCCCCTTCAAGCGCTTCCAGAAATCCTTCCATGGCAAACTTGGAGGCAGAGTAAGCCGTGCGGCCGGGAAGTCCCTTGAAGCCCGCAACCGAGGAAATACCCACGATGCTGCCTTTGGATTTTATGATCCAGGGAAGCGCAGCTTTCGTGGCATAAACGGTACCATAAAAGTTAATGTCCATTAGCTTCCGGAAGACATCGAGGTTGAGCTCACTGAAGAGCGCCCGCATGGAAATTCCGGCGTTGTTGATGAGCACATCGAGCCGGCCATAGCGGTTGATGGTCTGTGCTACTGCCTTGTACTGATCCTGTTCGGAAGCGGCATCAGCTTCAATTCCGATCGCTTCAATTCCTTCGGAAGTGAGCAAGGCCTCCGTTTCCCGACAGCGGATTGTATCCCGGCTGGTGAAGGCAATTCTTCCGCCGGAGCTACCAAGTTCCCGGGCCAGTGCCAGACCGATGCCGGAGGTTCCGCCGGTAATGAGAATGACTTTGTCTTTCATCTTAAGTAGATAGTGTTCAGTAGGAAGTGTTTAGTGAAAGGCCATTATCAATTATTAATGAATAAAATATGTGAAAATGTCGGTGCCTGAAATAAGTTGACCGGTTTTGCTGGTTAAACTTAAACAAAAATGGCAAAGCGAGAACAATTCAAGATGGGCGTTTCTGAACGCAGAAGGCGTCACTTTAGCGACAGTTTTAAAG